>WNFR01001712.1_pt1 | contig 22947 bp, 17 predicted proteins | sample 5400221 | NCBI WGS metagenome assembly WNFR01 (sample SAMN13153357, study PRJNA577476) | soil metagenome | isolation source: 40 cm soil under Madrone tree | place: USA:California | collected 2016-06-14 | reverse complement strand
GATGCGCACAGAAGTACGCACTCCCAAGATTGTTATAGGCTACCGCGTCGTTTGGAAACAGCCGCACAGTTTCTTGAAGCACGAGAATGGCTTTCTTGTATTGTTTTGTTCTGTTCAAGACGTAGCCGTAGTTAGAGCGCGTCTCAGCATCCTGCGGCGCGAGGCTCAGTAGAGTCCCGTAGCACGCGACACCTTCGTCGTCATGCCCCAACACTAGCTGGATCTGACACAACTTGACGTGCGCCTTGTTGTACTTCGGATCGATCTTGAGGGCGCGACTATACTCGGCCAGAGCTTCCGTGTTACGCCCGGTTATCTCGTACACCTCACCCAGGTTGTAGTGCGTAATGGCGATTTCAGGATTCAGCGCGAGGGCGTGCGTCAATGCGGCGACGGCTTCCTCGTAACGCTTCAAACAGGCGTAGTTATAGCCGAGATCGTTATAGATACCAACATTGTTCGGAGTAAGCAGCAAGGCGTGAGTGTAGGCTTCGATAGCCTCAACGTGACGGCCCGCATTGTCAAACTGCAAGCACTGAAGAGCAGGAGCTTGTGCGGCTCCGTTCGTGGGCGCGACCTTCGTGGTGGGCTGGTTTGAAACTTGAGCCGTTGCCGTCAGCGCCGCGCAAACCAGAATGGTTGCGGCGAATAATCGGCGCGTTAGGAATTGGATGTGCTTCATTGTCGTGCCTCCTATTTGTTGACTCGATTACTCACCCTTACCGCCAGCAACATCAACTCACCGCTTCCCTCCGCCGCGCAGCACCATGGAGCAGTTAGCAAAGCGCAAACTCCACCACCTTACTGTCCCAACTGCGGCACCGTCTTAACACTGTTGCGAACCTTGAGGCCAACCAGGAACGGCAAATTGAAATTTCGCCGATCAGGAAAGGGAAACACACCAGCGGCTTACCACCTTGGGGAGCTTAATCGTGCATCAACCGGCGCCACTCGCGAAAAAAGATCGCGGTCACAACTGCCACCTGGTCTATCACATCCGCGCCACCCACGTTCGGCGGCGGCCAGTTATCAGTCTGGTCTTCTACCAGGAAAACCATTCACTCTCAGCACAGGCGTGCCCCTGCCGCTGGACCGAACACCCCCTAACCATCGCACCATCAGCCCCAGTCCATCTCACCTTAGCTGGTTTGCCACAACCGAAAGAGCTTCCGCCCCAAAAACCCTCTTCGCCCGCACCAGCCGCTGCTCAAACTCCAAATACGCAACTTGAGCCACTAACTCAACCGCCGGCATAATTCAACACAGAATTGTACGGCGGCTCGTCGACGCTCGCGCTAGTTGTCTCTCCACGCCGCGCCATACAAATTCTTAATACGTTACGCAGAAGTAGAGTCTTCTACCCGGAAACATGTTAGATATCGATAAAACGGAAGTTGGAAATTACGGTGCTTGAAATGCCGCTCGATTTTCGACACCATTTCAATTGGCGCCGCCTGGGTGTGGCTCCAGAACTGAATCTATTTCATGAATAACGCCACCTGAAAACGGCAGGTCCCCCCTGCCGATTTGTGCAATGCCATTGACCCTCGGGTGGTGATCGCCTGTATGCTCATCGCAAAGAATGCTAACAGCATTACCGTTCAAGGTTGTGAGAGTTAGAAGTGTTTTTCCGGGGCTGCCTTTGACTGGGACCAGCATGTCCGCAATCATCACTCTGCCTGAAAAAACATGCGCGACCAGAAATTCGTTTAGCATGCGCTTGTTCTTTCCAAGCTCTTCCAGCATTCCTTTGGGTAGTTTGGCAAAGGCAGCGTCATTGGGGGCAAGGATGGTGTGCGGACCTTTACCGAGTAACGCCGAAAGAGTAGAGTCTTCCTTATCCGCGGTCCTCAATAATCCGATCAAGATGCCGAATTTCCCATCCTGTTCAAGTCTTCCAAGCAGCCCTTTGAAAGCAGGCGAACCAGTCTGTGAAAATACAACTGCAGTAAATGACATGGTCATCAACAGTAATATAGTTAGTCTTCTCATTTTCTTTTCCTTCCTTCATAGCGTTTAAGCAGAGACAAACCGTCCTCGCCGTATGACGACTATCCTTCAACAGCTTTGCAAATCCCTCATTTTAACCAATATCGTTGTACGAGGCTTTGAATCAGCGTCTTCAGGCAGCTGTTGAATATGCTTAAGTTGTTGAAATCCGTGCGCTCGTGTTCAATTAAGCCTCCCAGCCATGGTGGGAAATTAGGGCTGCATCAATCTCATGAATGATTCCTCCTGAGAATGGAATGTCGCTGTTGCCAATACGAGCTTTGCCATTAACCATTGGATGAAGTTCGCCCGTTTGTGCGTTACTCAGAACGCTAACCACGTCCCCATTCAGTGTTCTCAGCGCGACAAGTGTTTTTCCAGGGCTGCCTTTAACCGAGACCAGCATTTCCGCAATCATCACTTTTCCAATAATGATGTGAGAGAGCAAAAATTCGCGAAGCATTAGCTTGTTGCTCCGCAGTTTTTCGAGCATACCCTGGGGAAGTCTGGCGAATGCTTCGTCGCTCGGAGCAAGAACGGTATGCGGACCGCCGCCAAACAAATCCGCGACGGAGGAGTCCTGCTTTTCCGCAGTTCGCAGCAACGCTATCAGAACGCCGTGTCTTCCGTCATCACCGAGCCTCGAACTGAGGTCTTTAAGAGCTGATGTGCCACCCTGGCAAAGCGCAACGGGACAAATCGAAGACATTAATAGCAACAGCAAACAAACTTTCTTCATTTCCATCTCCTTTGAACTGTTAATTTGTCGCATAATTCTTCCCGGCCTGTTCAGTCATTGGTGGGGCAAAGCTGATATCCACTGATCCTTCACCTGCCGATCGGCACGGCTTTGAAAAATATGTCGAAGTTCCCTGGCGTATCATCCATCCAGACCACGAACATGAACCGATCATTGACCGCAATTTGTGGGTCAAGAGATCGACCAGGTGTGTCACTTAGGTTCGTATTCGAGAAATTGGAACCTGCCTGAATGAGGTGGACCTCTTCAGGTGCTCCAGCCGACCGGCGGTCGGTGTATACAATTGCCAGGTTGCCGCCAGCGTTTACCATCGAGGCATTGCGCGGGTCGACGCCAGCTGTATTCAGGACTGAGACTGGCCTCCCGGGTTTGTAGAGATATAGGCTTCGGCGGCGGCCGTCGTACTGTGTCCAGGCGATCGCCAGGTCATCATTAAGGATAGCTCCGGAGATTTGCATCGGATCCCGGTTGCCTTCGATCAACCCCGTGATTCCACTGTTCAGTCCGTGACCGTTTAAGAGCAACGTGTGGGCCCGATTATCTGAAATTGGATCGCGCTGAGCTGCCCCCAGGTCTTCCACCACGGCATCGATATGCCCGGGCGGACGTGATTCGTAAGTAAATTGAACGTCGCCGGATGGCAGGATATATGGCCGAGCGAATTGCTGATTGCCAAAGTTTCCCCAGATCGCCGATTCGTCGACGCGCCATGTATTACCCCTGTTATTGCTGATTGCAATACTGGTGTCTAAATCGTCGCGTGCGTGCTCGCTGGTAAACGTCATAACCACTAGGTTGCCGCGGACTGCTAACTTCGGATCGCTATTAGTTTGTGCTCCAATTTCACGCAGTGGTCCCATTCCACCTGAGTCAATTCGCCGGAAACGCAATGCGCGTTCGCCGACCTGGCCGGTGGTCCCCTTTTGTTCCGCCCAGGCAATGAATACCGAACGATCGTCAACAGCAACGTCCAGATCGAAAGATGGGCTTGCCGGAGTGTCGCTAACGTTTACTTCCGGTCCGAAGTTCTGCCCAGCATCATCGCTCTGCCTGTACCACACGTCGCGTTCTTCGAGGTAAAAGACAAACACTGTATTGCCGCGGGCGACTACTCGTGGAGAGTATGCTGAAACGTTCGCGCGGCTTAATTCTTTCATTTCCTCAAAATTGCGCCCATTAGTCAGACTTTTAGTAAAGCAGATATGATCCACGGTGGAGGTTTGTTCGCGCCAAACGACAAATACACTTGAACCGGAGACTGCAATCCGCGGGTCAGTAGAGGCCCCGTCGCTGTTTGAGAGATTCGGGTCGAACTGCACTCCCCCTGGTGGCGCCAATGCGCCAATCCGGCTTGCCGACAGGTCTCCGATCGCGACGTTTGTAATTTCGCTCTTTGCATCGGCGCCGGCTTCAGCCTTATTGCGATTCGATGATGTGATTTTTGACCAGGGCGCATTTCGATTCTGTATCTGTTCTTTGAGGACCGAGGGTCCCAATACAACCGCGTTCGAACTTGCGGACATTGCCAACACGTTGAAAGAGGCTCCGGAAGCGATATCTGATCTGCTCAGGTTCTCGATCGCCCACTGGCCAGCCTTGAATTTCACACCCACATTACTGGCGTTATAGACACCGGTTTGACCTCGGGGATTCCAATTCTGCGTTATGATCAATATTCGCTCTGGATCTGTTTCGCGGGTGGAAAGTTCCCCTTTTTCCTCCGTCACGGTCTGGACATTTTCAAAAGAGACGTCAAAAGCTGCGCCCAAAGGCATGGGCGCCATATCCTGATTGAAAATGCACCAGGAGGTACCATCATAGAAGACGCCTGTCGGATGCGGGTTATAAAGACCGGCTGCGCCACCGGGACTGAAGACCTGAGTGATGGTCAGGGTAGCCTTTGCATTTCCGTTTATTTCTGGAACGCTGATCCTCGTAATATGTGACTGGGTGTTCGAAGCATTTGCCGTGTGAACAAATGCATTTCTGCCCGCCGGCATTCCCACAATGTTGAATTCCGCCCCAACCGGCATGTTAGACCTATCTTCGGTAAAGACATGCCATCGACCACCCGAAAACCACACACCGATTGGCGCGGTGACCGATGGCGTTCCGGGCCCTGATCGCCGCGCAGTTGCAAAGACGATTAAGTCGGAATTGCCGTCCAGTCCGGGATTAGCAATCTGTGTATAGTTTCCAGTGATATTTGAGACATCGGCAAGATGTACCACTGAAACCGTCACTCCTGCAGGATTCGCGCCTATCGAAAACCCAATCACCGGAAGGAAGAGTGGAAGGTAAAACCAAAAACCGGGGTGCAGCAACGAACGCCAGTAACGTCTACATGATTGAAAAATCACAGAAATGTTCTCCTGATAATGGTTATTCACACCGTTTTCAACTAAGATGGTTTCACGGCTTGTCGCAATTCTCTGCCAACAGATATCGCGTTGGCCGAGCCTGTTGAACGCACTGGCTTCAACTCTTGCCGTCCAGTATTTTTGTTGCGTCAGTTTCATCACCGCGGCTGAACCTTAGGGCCTCGAAGCGCAAAAATCCTTTATGGACACTCTCAAAAATCTCTACAAATTCTCTATGTGACTAGTTTTGAATAATAAAAAGCGCCCAATCTACGAATTTGGCCCATTTCGCCTGGACCAGGCGGAAGGACAACTGCTGCGAAATGACGAGGTGGTGCAGATCACGCCGAAAGCGTTTGAGACTTTGGTTTTGTTGGTCGAAAGGGCCGGCAGACTCATTGAGAAGGAAGAACTTCTGCAAACTCTTTGGCCCGATACTTTTGTCGAAGAGGCAAACTTGACACATCATGTCTGGCGTTTGAGAAAAACGCTGGAGGAGAGTAAGGACGGCGAGAAGTACATTGAAACAATTCCAAAACGAGGATATCGATTCGTAGGCGTTGTGAGAATCCCTGATGATTTTTGTGCCGAGGCGAGTGGGCAGGAACAGAACGTTTCGGAAATGGTAGCCCTGTCCGACCGAGATTCCGACTCCGAGTCATTACCAAACACACATTTCGAAATACCTTCGGCGATATTTGAACCAGGAGTAATTGAGAAGGTTGATCGAAAACGATTGCTCTATTTGGGACTGGTATGCATTTTGTTTCTCGGAGCAGCTTCTACACTGGCTTACTTCCGACTTGTAAGTAATCGATCAAATCAGTCAGTACAGGATGGAAATCCATCCCACAAGTCGCTCGCAGTTCTGCCGTTTAAGCCCTTGAACCCCGAAAACAGTGATGCATCGCTGGAATTCGGTATCACAGATGCTCTGATTACCCGGTTAAGCAATCTGAAGGATATTTCGGTCAGACCGACTCGTTCCGTACTTAAGTATTCATCAGATACTTTGGACGTGGCGGCTGCTGGAAGAACGCTACGGGTTGAATCTGTACTCGACGGTCGAGTCCAGCACCTTGGCGACAGAGTTCGCATAACGGTTCAACTGATCCGAAGCGAAGACGGAAAGACACTCTGGGCAGAGACCTTTGACGAAAAGTTTACAGACATTTTCACCATCGAAGACTCGCTGTCGGCAAAGCTCGCGAGGACCTTGGCGCTAAAGCTGACCGGGACAGACGCGATTCAGATGAACCGGCATTACACTGACAATCTCGAAGCCTACCAATCGTTTCAGTTGGCACGTTACCAGATGAATAAGGTTGGTATCGCCGGACTCACCAAAGCAATTGCGGCGTTCGAACAGGCAACAGCAAAGGACCCCGGGTTCGCACTCGCTTACGCAGGTCTGGCCGATGCTCACACTGCCCTGGCGTTCAGCTCACTTGGTTCGGCAACTCCGGAAGGAGAATTTAATAAGGCGAAAGCGGCTGCCTCAAAAGCGCTTGAAATCGATGAAGGTCTGGCCGAAGTTCATTCCGCACTTGGTAACATTGCTTTGCAATACGACTGGGACTGGCCGACGGCCGAGAAAGAGCTGAAGCGTGCCGTTGAATTGAACCCAAATCTTGCTGAGGCGCATCACGTTTACTCAGAGTATTTACAGGCAATGGGACGATTCGACGACGGGTTGCGAGAGATTGTTCTGGCGCAGGCGCTGGATCCTCTTTCCGAGATTATCAACTTTCATCATGGACTTTGTCTTGTAGGGGCAAGAGAGGATGAAGCGATCGATCAGTTCAAGAAGACTCTTGAACTTGAACCAAACAGCCCGGCTGCACATTGGGGCCTGGGCTTTGTCTACGAACGCCAAAAGAAGTACGATGCGGCAATCAGCGAATTTGAACTAGTTTTGAGGCTTGATCCACGACCATCATTCCGATTGGCCAACCTCGCACGAGCTTATGCGCTCGCCGGCAAGCGCGACAGAGCTGAAGAGCTTCTCAACCAGTTACTAACGATACGAAAGGACGGCTTTGTGTCGTCGGTGTCGCTGGCGGAAGTATATTCCGCCTTTGGCGACGACGATCTGGTTTTCGAAAATCTCGAGCGAGCTTATGCTGACAAGGAAAGCCTTATGCCCTTTGTCAGATTGCTGGGTTGGTCGCCATCTGTTCTTCAGGACCCGCGATATCACGAATTGATTGGCCGCATGAAATTTCCGTCCTACCAATAGTCAAGGGTCTCTTTCACCTTGTTTTGATCCGTGTTCGATCCGCGTGCATCTTCGGCCACAAATCCTGTTCTATTGCGGACACGCCGTATTGTCGCGCGTCGTTACAACCGCAAATCGCTGTTGATACTCAAGGGAGGTGATGAACGAACAAACCATCGCGTGCTGTTTTCCGATGTCTCGCAGTGGTCCGCTGTTTACCTGCCCGAGCCAAAAAAGAAACCCGGCAATGTCTGAGTCACGACGCAGATAGCCGTCATACTCAGCAAAGACAAACTCACGGTTGTACTCTGCATCGATGAATGCCTGGTTATTGATGGGATTTGTTTGTGCGTTGTCATCAGCCAGGCGATACATCACTCCGCCTCGCCCCAATGAGCCGTATAGACTGATCAGATTGGTCCGCTCCGACGGGAGGTTCACACCGATGCTCTGCAAAGTGGCAAGTAACGCATCAACAAACTGATCTGCTGTCGCCAGGTTGACGGGATATTTTGCAATGAATTCCGGTCGTTGAACAAACGAGTTGGCCAACGCCAATTGCGCTTGCGCGAGATTCGGTCCTCCTGGGACCTGTGCGCGATCTCGAGAAAACACCTGATAACCGGGCATCTTCAGGTTTTCTCCGGGAAAGTTCGGATCCGCGAAAGGATTCGGAAACGGTTGATTGTTTCCATACGCCGCGCGATAAAGCCTGTAAACAAAGGCTCCCGTCTGCTGAAACTCCAGTTCGACGAAGAATGCATCAGAGACGTTTACGCGCCTCGTGTTAAGACAATTCGTGTCGCCGATGGCACATGGCGGAGGGTCGTTGTTCGCGTTACCGGCGATCTGATCGGCCCAGTACGTCAGACCCGACTGATCCGGCTCGCGATTTAGAAAGTCTACATAGTGTTGTCGAACGAAAAAGTTTGCCTGGTTTATCGGGTTACTATTACCATTTACGGTTTCGTTATCGTTGATCGTCAATGTTGCAGTCGATGGCGAGCCCAAAGTCGCAACTGCGGCATTGCTCAACGTCAGAGTAAAGGTCTCGTTACCTTCAGCACGCGTATCATCTATGATCGGAATCCCAATCGACTTGGAAACTTCACCAGGTGTAAACTGCAGCGTTCCAAGCGATGTCAAATAGTCACATCGTGACGAAGCGGCACCGTTCACTACATTACAGTCGCTGGTTCCCGCGGTATCGCTGGTCGCATAATCAACCGTCGAGAATCCGGACGTATCGCCTGTCCGAGTGACATTGACATTCAACGTGCTCGTTCCCTCGGTAACGCTAACAACTGATGCACTCAGTTGCACGGTTGGCGGTACAACCGGGTTGAGGGTCAACATGCTCGACGCGCTGCTCGCTGCAAACTGGGTGTCCGATGCATAGATCGCTGTGATCGAATGGCTTCCGTAAACAAAATTCGATTTTGTAACGGTCGCAGTCCCACTTGCATTGAGCGAAACCTGACCGATCACGCTTGCGCCGTCAAGGAACGTGACCATGCCACTTGGTATCCCACCACCGGACGGAACGGACGATACGGTTGCTGTTATTGAAACCAACGCCCCGACATTCGAAGGATTGGGCGAGATTGAAAGCTGTGTGTTCGATGCGTTGGCATGGACCTTTTGAACCATTGTCACGGATGATATAGCGTTAATTCCATCTCGGTTGTAGGTCGCTGTAACAAAATGGTTACCGCGATTGAGGCCACCCGCAGCAAGCGATGAGGTGGTAACGCTTGCCTGCCCACTCAAATTAACCGGCACGTTCGCAGCCAGCGTTGTCGTCACCGGCGTTAATCCGTTCCAGGTGAAATCGGTAAAGGTTACCGTGCCGTTCGAGGCCGGCACCGAATCCACAACCGTCGCCGTAAATCTCACTGGGCTTCCGAAAACAGTTTGACGCAGATCGGGTGATGACGACCCAAGAGTGACACTGACACCTCCCACATTTCCAATTGCAAACATACTTCCGCCGTTAAGTGTATAAACTGTGCCGTCCGGCCCCAACACGGTCGGCACGTACGGTTCACCGAATCCGGGGGTTAAAACGATTGTTTGGTCCAGCGAGTTCGTTCGCAGATTCCAACGATAAAGATGACCATCTTCGCTGTCGAAGAACACGCTGTTAGTAGTTGGGTTGACCGCCGGCGTATTGATACACCACTCCTTCACCGCATTGGGAACGAAAGGGTTTTCCGCATCCGGAGTGGTGCCGATTACGGTAAGCACCTCCCTCATTTCCAACAATCCTTGCGATGTAGAGTGGGGGTCGACTTGCGTTGCGTTGGGGTCAAGAATTGCTACTCTGTTCACCCCGCTTCCGTCCTGGAACGCATAGTCGTTGTACTTACAAAATAATAGATAAGAAGAGGGTCCGGTATAGGAAGGCACCATTTGGGCTGGAACGATTCCTGCCGTATAGTCCCATCCGAATCCGCCTGGAGTTTTGGTTGTGGCCAAATTCCCGCTGAAGTGCAGCAAGAACCCGCGAGAACCGTTGTCCGAGGGATTACCCAGAACTCCAAAATATACATCCCCATCAGGGGCCACCATTGGAGACGACGTGCCGTTGTCAGTGATCCCGGCCGGATTGCCGTTGCGTGGGTCCGTAAGAAACACCGAGTACTTTGTCGCCAGTGTTGTCGAGTCTAATCCCAGCAGATAACCGTAGTTCTGATCGACCGGCCACTTAACGACGACGTAGACCGTACTATCGTCGTTGCTGAGTGCGGGCGCCGAGTTGTGGCTGTCCAGGCTTATCTTGACATCATGAGCGGCCGTGCCGGCGAGCACGAAACTTCCGTTTCCGTTGGTGTCGATCCGTGCAAATCCACTTTGGGTTGTACTTAAAGGAGCTGGAGCTGTTCCCTGAACGCGAAACCCAAAGTAGATGTTGCCACTTGAATCCGCGGTGATCGGAGTGTTGATGAAAATCGTGTTGTTGTAAGCTCCCGCGTTCGCGTTATAGCCCACCAAAGAGGTGTAGAAAACTTCCCGCACCGGACTTCCAGGCGTGTTCGAATCCGGGTTATCGATATGCCAGACCGAACCTCCCGCACCGGCGTAGTACATGCGCGTGCCGAATGTTCCCGTCGCGATGCATGGGTTATATGAGGGAACCCATTGGTAATTCGGTAAGATGTAGTCCGTCGGCTTCGTGTATTTCGGCGCGCCCGTCGCCCCATCAAAAGCACTCACCTGAAATCCGTCGTTGGCTGTCTTGACTGGCACAAGGACCGTGTTGCCCACGGTAACAAGCGGAGAGCCATAGTGAGCGAGCACACCCGTATTATTGAAGTCGATTGTAGTGGTCCACTTTATCGTATTCAGGTTTTGTGCAGGCGGAGCATAGCTGGACGTATGCTGAGCATTGCCCGCGAAGATAACTGATTGCCCAGGCACTCGTGCCGAGGCAAACGCCAGGATGCAGCAGGCAAGTCCCGTTGAGAGAAAGCCTAAATTGCTACGACTTTTCCGAGGATCACTGAGTGCCGCTAAACACATGAATCCCCTTATTTCGGCACCCCAAATTAGAACCTGGGATTGTTATAATGCAACGAACATGAAGTACGAGAATTGACTGACGTATTAAAACGACAATACAGTTTTAATGGGTTTTGATCCGCGATTTATCCACGTTAATCCACGGCTAATTCTTCGTTACTGTAAGCTTAGATTCGTCGCTGGCAACATCTGCCTCTTGGTTGGACTTCCCACTACTTCGGGAATTGCGGATTTTCGGACAACCTCGGTCAGGAGCTGATCTTCAAGCTGCCGGTTCTCAGCAATTCGATTTCCCTGATCGAGAATCGCGAATAGCACCGGACCTGCGTCCTTCGTATAGACAATACCGGCAAGACTTGCCATGCCCCCGTCTACTTCATGTGTTAGCGTTCCCGTTTTTGCGACTACCGATCCCTCCAATCCGGTACCGGCCAGTCTCCGCCGAAGTGTTCCGGAATCATCGCTCGCAACCGCCATCACATCGGAAGGCTGGAGGCCTTGTCGCTTTGTCTCGTTCATTAGACCTCTGATGACCGCCAGCAACCCGCGGGGTGTCATCCGATTGTGCTCGCGACCCGAGGTTCGTTCAATGGTCACCTGGTCAGGCGGCAGTCCAACCTGCTCTACAAGGAATTTCTGTACCCCCTCTGGTCCGCCCATAAGCCCGCCCAGGCGTTCAGCAATAAAATTGCTCGAATGCGCATTCATGTACAGCAGAATGTCCTTAAGCGGGTTGGAATTTACGGTCAGGATGTTTTCGCCCTGCGTTTGCTCCGAGACTTCAGGCTTCGGATTTCCGATCTTCAGGACCTTGATCAGACGATTCGCCGCTTCTTCCGGGACGTCCGTGAAATTGAAACAAAAGTCGGGCGACACGGAGACTGTCTTTGCGATCCGCTTGATACCACGCTTTCGCAGTTCGCTCGAAATCATGTTCGCTGCGGCGTCACCAAAGGTCGGGTCGCTTCCATTTACATAGAGCGACCCTTGCAACGTACCGGACTTATCGACGCTGCCTTCTGTAAAAACACGTGTTTGAAATCGGTACTCGGCTCCAAGGTTCTTAAGAGCATCCAGTGTAGTCGACAATTTTATCAACGAAGCGGGATTGAATGTCACGTTAGGATTGTGAGATGCGTATACCTTCGCTCCGTCTTCAGATTCGATAAGCACACCGTGTGTATCCGGCTGCTCATGCCGTAAGTTGTACCATGCTGCTACATCAAAGAGAATGAGGCTGGGGCGGGCCTTTGCTATTTGGGGGCTCTCCGGTTGTTTTTCATCCAATACTGCCTGTGCCTGCGGTTGAAAAGTGCCAAAATGGCCTAATGCAAACGGCAACAAACAAAGCAAAAGAACAACAAATCCTCCAAGAGCCAAAAAAACTACAATCGGTTTCCGCCTGTTCAAATCTTCCCCTCCCGTGATCCAATTAGTGCTTCCCGAAACAGCACCGAAGCCTTATCATGCTTAAGGGCTATGGCACTCGTCAAGGCCAGTTTTCTCAATCCAATTCTTTTCCGCGTTCAGGACCCAATTTACATGAATTTTCTTAGCTTGATAGGCTCGACGGAATCCCCCCTGGGTTTGCCGTTTTCCTTCGTTGCAGTCTTTATAACCATAATCGGTGCAACGATCGGAAGTTTCCTGAACGTGGTAATTCACAGGGTTCCGCGCGAACAATCAATCGCCTTTCCTAATTCGCGCTGTCCATCATGCGGCACAGCCATTCGTCCTTATGACAATGTCCCGGTGCTTAGTTACTTAATCCTTCGGGGCCGGTGCCGTGCGTGCAAGACTGGAATCTCGCCACGATATCCGGCGGTCGAAGCTCTGACGGGTCTGATCTTTCTCGGTGTATTTTTATTTCGCGGACTCAACCTTGCATTACCGTTTGACCTTATTTTCGCTGCGGCGCTGGTTGCTCTGGTCTTCATTGATGCCGAGCACATGATTCTCCCGAATGCGATTACCTATCCGGGGATGGTGTTTGCAGTAATTGCCCGACTGGCAATCCCATACATTGCTGGTCCGGGTTATCTCGAGGATTTGCAGTCGCTCGCGAATCTGCTTCCACCGGGGTGGCCGTTATGGGCGGTCTCGCTTACCGGCGCAGTGCTCGGGGCCCTTGCCGGAGGTGGTTCCCTTTGGCTGATGGGCTGGCTTTGGGAGCGGCTGCGCGGAGTCGAAGCAATGGGCCTCGGCGACGTCAAAATGATGTTCGCGGTTGGAGCCTATCTTGGTTGGCGGCTGGCCATCCTGACGATCTTCATTGGAGTCTTCGCCGGCTCGATCACTGGTGTTGCAATAATGATCGGTAAACGCGAGAGAAACCTGCAGATGATGCTCCCCTTTGGAATATTCCTTGGAATCGGCGCTCTTGTCTCATTACTCTTCGGAAGCCGATTGATTGGCTGGTACCTGGGCCAATTTATTATTTGATCTTTTTCGATGGGTTAAATGCGTTCAGGGCTACGCCACTTCTGTCACTTATACCATCTGCGTCCCTCTGCGACTAATCTTTCCTCGAAATACCAATCTCCTGACCTGTGATTTAGAGATCCAATACCGTTATTTCCGGCGGAACCCTGAATCGCACCGGAAAAACGCTTGTGCCGACGCCAGGAGAGACATATAGGTGTCGGCCGTTTTCCACGACATGCCCGATCGCATACCTTTGGTTGTATTTCGATGGTACGACAAGTCTTCCAACGAAAGGCAGGTTGACCTGTCCGCCATGCGTATGCCCCGCAAGCATCAAAAGAACCCTTTGCGGAGCATTCGGGGAAATGTCGGGATTGTGCGTAAAGGCCATCACCGGCGCATCGTCCGTTACTTCCGCCAGGGCCTTACTGAAGTCCGGCTTTCGGGTCCAGGCATCCGCGATCCCAAGCAGCCAGATATGCTTTCCGTCCCGATTAATGCGTACTGCACCGTTTTCAATCACCTGGATTCCAACGGAGGTCAAGGCAGTAGTGACTCGTTTCCCATCATAGACCCAGTCGTGATTCCCCAGCACAGCAAAGGTCCCAAGTGGAGCGCTCAGGTTTCCGAGTTCGGCAGCGATTGATTCCGCGTCCAGGAAGTGGCCACCAATCACACTCTCGGCAACGAAATCGCCAGCTAGCAAAATCAAATCCGGCTTGACTGCATTTGTCTTAGCCACTACGTCATGGAGTTTCTTTAGATCGATCCAGGGCGAACCAACGTGAAGGTCGGAAATCAAAGCCACCTTGAGGTTGCCAAATCGTGCGTCAACCTCTGCGATTGGCAGGCTAACCTCGTTCACGACCAGCCTGTTTGGTTCGATTACAAACCCCCAAATGGTGAGGCATATGATGACGACGAATGCGATTGCCAGCAGCCACGGCTTGCGAATTTGTATCTTCGGCATCAATCCTCAACCGATCCTCTAGGAAAGTAATCATTCCATCGCCGGCTAGCTGTAGCCGCGATGTCATCCCTCGGTTCCAGTTCCGCCGGATATCCGGGTTTCATCCTTGCATCGATCACTATGGGAGCCTGGTAAGCCAAATGATGTTTTTTAACTTCGACTCCTCGTGCGAAGACATCGGAGGCGGGCTCGAACCGCGTCCACGTCGCCCATAAAAACTTCGATGTTGAGCTCGCGACCTCGACATTGTCGTGTACAACAATCAAAGGCCAATCCTCAAATGCACTATCGTTGGCAACTCGCTGTGCCAAATCGGGATCCCTGGCAAATGATGCTCCCTGAACTACCAGACAACCGGCGCAAAAGGGATTTACAGCGACTATCGAACCAGGTAATTCCCTCCTAAACTCCACCGGCAAGGTTCTGACAGGATCCCCGAGACCGAGAAGGATCGCCTTACTGCCCCTGTTGACTGTTCCACTTGTGTAGTCGAGGGTGTCCATCGAAAGGTTCGCAAAGATGAAGAAGTCCGTCTCCCATTGAACGCGCGCAAGCACGTGTTCGAACAGCTTTTTAAAGTCGCGTAGATCCTGCGGAGTGTCAGTCAGGATCAGGAACTTTGTCAGCGAAAGCTGGCCCTCGCCCAGGATTCTGAAACCTGATACAAGTGCCTCCCTTGAGTATCGTTCCTTGACGACCGCGGCAGCGAGCGAGTGAAAGCCCGTTTCACCATAACTCCACAGATCCTTAACGCTCGGCATCACAAGAGGAAATACAGGCGACAGAAGTTCCTGAAGATAGTCACCAATATAGAAATCTTCCTGTCGTGGCTTGCCAACAACAGTTGCGGGATAAATGGCGTCGCGCCGATGACAGACAGCGCTGGCATGAAACACTGGATACTCATGCTGCAACGAGTAGTAGCCATAATGGTCGCCAAACGGCCCTTCGGGTCGTCGCTCATGAGGTCTAACCTCGCCGACAAGTGCGAATTCGGCCTCCGCAACCAGGCGGTACCCGCCCTTTATGGGATTCTCGGTCATTCCAATCCGCTCGCCAGACAGCAGTGAGGCAAAGATCAGTTCCGGTATGTCTTCGGGCAGAGGCGCAATTGCCGCCAAAATTAAGGCAGGCGGGCCACCGAGGAAAATGGTCACGGGGAGAGACTGATTCATCGCTTCCGCTTCGAAATAATGGAAGCCGCCTCCCTTGTGTATCTGCCAGTGTATGCCAGTGGTCCTGGAGTCATATCGCTGAATTCGATACATGCCAAGGTTGTGTTTGCCGGTTGTCGGGCTTTCCGTATACACCAGCGGAAGCGTGATAAATGGGCCGCCATCCTCCTGCCAGGTGGTCAAGATAGGAAGCTCATCAAGCCTTGCCGGCCTATCGATAACCTCTTTTACCGGACCGAGTCGATTTCTTCGAGTGCCAAGCTTTACAAGGTCCAGCCCAAGGCTTCGTTGCTTCCATAGCTCGCCGAGCTTTGGCGGAAGCATTGTTTCGGCCACATGCACGACACGCTTGACCAGGTTCTCCGGCCGCGGACCAAACGCGAGTTCGATTCTTCGTTTGGTTCCAAAAAGGTTGGTTACCACGGGATAACTGCTGCCGCGCACATTTTTAAAAAGCAGTGCGGGCCCACCCTGTTCAATCACTCTGCGATGAATTTCAGCCAGTTCCAGATACGGGTCGACTTCGACGTCGATTGTTGCCAGGTCGTTTTCACGCGCAAGAACCTCTAGAAAGGAGCGAAGATTTCGATGCATAGACTGTCGAACACCTGGGATCAGAAAACCCTGAACCTCGTCATATCTGCAAATTTGAATTAGCTGGAATCCGGCGCAAATAAAGGGAGCGGTACTGCTCAGCACCGCTCCCGCACGAACAACATTAAGATTGTTTACGGGCTCTGTTCTGTTGGGCTCTGTTCGGCGTTACTATCGCCGGTTCGTCTTTGGCGACCCTTCACATCCGCGGGACGGTGTAGTAAGCGAAGTGTGATTTGATCCTGGGCAAGCCTTGCCGCCTTTGCGACTTCCGGAATACTCGAATCGACGAAACGATTTACAAGCGTCAGGGTTTGATCGTCACCAATCCGGGCAAATACTTCGAACAAGGCCGCCTGCGTTGTCGGGCGCCCCCTGTCAACAAACTTGTACAAGGGTTCAGGCGATTCCAACTGGCTGAGGTAAACAACGGCCTGGACCTGCCGTTCAGTGTCCAGATCCCTGACCATTGAAAAAAGACTCTCGTTCTTTCCCATTCGGTAGAGCGCCCAATCAAGGGCGAGCCTGACGCGCGCGTTCTTTTCCTGAAGGCGATATCCTTCAGTGATAGTCAAGTGGCCCGGATCAGCAAGCTTTGCCAACACTTCGGCCCCTTGCTGACGAATCAGTGGGTTCCTGTTTGCCAGGTCCTTTGCCGCTTCGTTTGCAGCGGTCTGAGGGTCCGAGGAACTTTGCGTTTCCGTTTGACCCTGCACGAATACAGTAGCACAAACGAACAGGCACAAAATTAAGGCGATAACAAATGTCTTTGCCATAATTACCACAGTTTGATCGTCTGGATCAGTCAACGTCGAGAGGGTTCCGAAACGGCTTGTCCTTGTCGATATCAGCACGTTTCATCGCATCTCGAAACTTTTCCTCAAGGATCCTGTCGCGATCCTTAAGCGAACCAAGCTCCTGTTCGAATATTTGATCGCGAGCCTGTTTTTGTTTGTCGAGACCCTTTAGCATTTGGTCAAAAGAAGCAACAGGCTTGGCTCTCGCTTCATGCGAAATGATCGCGCCCGTTTGGGCGTCAATGCTGATAGTTGCTTCGCAACATGGACACAAAATAGTAAATCGACTTGGGTCACCCATTGACTTCGTCTCCTTTTACGAACGGTTTCACGCGAACGAAAACTGTTCGTGAGGATTATATCACCCAGACCGCAAGTATGATGGATTTCAAAAGTGGGCCGACGAGCTTTTTGAGCGGACTTTCGGGTCAAATTTAGAGGAATTCGTTGTTTCACGGTCGCGGAAAATGTTTCACAGACGGCAAAATGTTTCACGTGAAACATTTTAAGGGGACAACGTATGAAGGGGGTTAATTTCTGTTTGCCGAGGCATCTTATTGATACTATTGGACTTATCGGTTCGTGGGTGTTAAACAGAAATTCCGTAGAATTTGATTGAGATGAAACTTGAGGCATTTAGGAAGACAATTAGAGGGGAGACAGAACCAGGAACTACAACGATGGGCGGGACTTAAGGATTCCGTCGAGCATGTCTGCACATTCAGTGCTGCGGGCGACGAGTTGTTCGTCGGCCTGTTCCTGTGATCGGCGGGAGCGGTGCAGTTCGTCGGCGATATGAAGCGCGGCGAGGATTGCGACCTTGAGAGAATCGACAGTCAGAGTTCCCGATGCAATTTCCCGCATACGGGAATCGACGAAATCCGCAAGAAGCTTTATGTAGTCGCCGTCACCTTCCGAACGAATGTTGTATATCTGGTCATATATCTCAACTCGGATGGTCGGTGTACCGTTCGATTCGGTCGAGCCCTTGCCGAGACTGATTCGATCGGATTTTTGTTTCATCTACGGACGGCCTCCGCCACTTCGGGATCGAGAACTGCGATTGCATCCAACATCGCTTCAACCCGCATTCTGATCGTGTCTCGTTCTGCCAGCAGTCGCTCGACCTGCGATTCAAGACGTTCCTTCTCGTTCAATAAACTACCGATGTCGCGCCGGATCGTTAAAAGCTCCTGCTCGAGAGCTTCCTTTTCCAGCCGCAGAGCCTTGGTCAGCTCGATGGTTCGATATATTTTATCTTCAAGGTGTGAGAATTTCTCGAGCCCCGACAATCCAGCCATCGACACCTCCTAAACACACGTCAACTGATATGGAGTTTGCGAATTATGCGACTTCGCAAGGGTGAGCGCAAGAGTTTCAGCGAGAATCAATGTATTACTTTACACAGCTGATGTGATGCACCTCACAACAGGTTGTATCAAGAGATAGGGAAATAGTAAATAGGAAATGGTAAATGGTAAATGGTAAATGGTGATAAACTTGAGTTGGTCATTAGCAATTGGTCAGAGCGCGCGATTAGAATGAACCTCACACTCTTAAATCGGCATCCAGGATTGCACGCAATTTTCCGACAAGCTCTTCATGAAGCGCATCGACCTCGTCGTCTGTTAAGGTCCGGTCATCAGCCCTGTATTCGAATCTTAAGGTAAGAGATTTTTTGCCCTGCGGGAGGTTCTTGCCTTCGTACACAGCGACAAACACAGCGTTACGGCAAAGTTCGGGGGTATTCGAGGCAACGGCCTGCTTTACATCGTCAAAGCTCGTGCTACGAGTGACAACAAAAGAACTGTCACGAACAACAGCAGGATAACGCGCGATCGGTGAATACCGAACCGGCGTTTCAGGCAAATCGAGGAGTATCGTTAAATCAAGTTCAGCGACAAAAACAGGTTGTCGAAATTTATATTCAGCCGAAACGCTGTCTGCGAGGCGGCCTATCGTGCCCACTTCCTGGTCCCCCACGAAAATGGCCGCAGATTGTCCTTCACGGAGGTGTAGTACAGACGCCAGACGAAAGTTTAGGTCTGCGAGACGCATGGCGGAGCAGGCCGATTCGATGGCGCCCTTGAGGTCAAAGAAATCCAAATCACGCTGGATGGCCGCCTGACCTTCGAGCAACGCACCGCCTGTCCCGAGCAGTGCAAGCGATTCGTGCTCGCGCGGCAGCGATCCAGGGGTATTACCAGATGCAAAAACATTACCGATCTCAAAGAGACTGACGTTGCGATTTCCGCGATTGAGATTATGTCGCAGCGAATGCAGCAATCCCGGCAAGAGAGTAGGCCGCATGCGGCTGATACCTTCCAGTATCGGATTCTGTAAAGTCACAAACGGTTCAACACTGTCCTCGGCGGCAGATAAAGCCGGGAGCAGTTTGAACCGGTCATCGTTTGACGAATCTATAAAACTGAAATTAATCGCTTCATCAAACCCCAGGAACTTCAGGCTGTTGCGAACCTCGCGTCGACGTCGTTCGGAAGGCTGATACTCGCCAGCGACACTGGTCGGAGGCAGTGCGGCTTCAATCCGGTCAAAGCCCGCATGCCGGACCACTTCTTCAATGAGGTCCTCTTCTCTTTCGATATCAAAACGCCAAGTCGGCGCCCGGAAAAGAAATGATTCACGCAAATGATAATGAATCTCCTCGAGGAGGTCGCCTTTAAACTCCACCTCCGTATCGGCGTCCATTCGACGATCGAGGAGCACAAATCCCAGAGCTTTGAGGATACGTTCAATCTCCTCGTCCAAAATAGAGACACCGGTCAGGGCAGCAGCCCGCTCTCGCCGAATAAATGCATTTCGGGGCAGGCTCGGGTTCGGATAGAGATCCAGCGTGTCCACTGTTGCAGTTCCACCTGCGATTTCGCAGATCAAAGAAACGCAGCGTTCCTGTGCACGAATAACGCCTTCGGGGTCAACGCCCCGTTCGAACCGCGACGAGGCCTCGGTACGAAGACCCAAACGTCTTGAGGTAACGCGAACGCTGGCGGGTTGAAAATGAGCACTTTCAATAAGGACGTCAACAGTTGAATTGGAAATCTCGGACTCTTCACCGCCCATGATACCGGCAAGTGCCACGGGGCGTTCACCATCAGCAATTACGAGCATTTCGGGGTCAAGTTCGCGGACGACACCGTCAAGAGTCTTGAGCTTTTCTCCGGCGCGAGCCCGTCTGACAACAATTCGCTGGTCCTTTAGTTTCGCAAGATCAAACGCATGCAGAGGCTGGCCCAATTCGTGGAGTACATAATTCGTAATGTCCGCGACGTTGTTGATCGGCCGCTGGCCAATTGACTCAAGACGTTGTTTTAACCAGTGGGGCGAGGGGCCAATCTTTACGCCGCGTACGATGCGGGCGGTGTAACGCGGACACAGCTCGGGGTCATTGATCTGAACTTTTATGTTATCGGAGGTTTTTCCGCTGATATCAAAGACGGGAGCGTTTCGAATAAATAATTCCTGTTGCTCGATAACAGCCACCTCGCGGGCAATGCCGAGGTGTGACAGACAGTCGGGTCTGTTGGAGGTTAAATCGAAATCCAGAATAAAGTCGTCGTTCGCGGTATGAATGCCCTCGACCGCCAGACCGGCAGCAGTCAAGCGGTCCGCCAATTCGCGTGGCGGCAAAGTTATTTTCAGGAACTCGGAAAGCCAGTGGTATGAAATCAACATAAAAAGATGTTAGATGCTGGATGTTAGATGTTGGTAATGGGGTTCATTGAGTGGACTAACATTTCGCTCCTAAATCACGCCACAGGAGATTAGTACACAAAGAAAATCAGCCGCGGATAGACACGGATAAACACGGATTAAAAACCAAAAGCGGCCGTATTGGCCTGAAAGCCTGGAAATCATATTCGTACGGAAACTTCGCCATCGTGTATATCAATCTTGTCTGTTTTGTTTAATGGACCCGGGGCATTTTGATTCTTGCCACTATAAATATTCCGCACCTACGGCGCCGTGGAATAACAATCTATCGTTGTCCGGGTTAGCGGAATTGTTCGAGAAAGCGGATGTCGTTTTCGAACAACAAGCGTATGTCGTCGAGGCCGAACATCATGGCGCACATCCGATCAATGCCAAATCCGAACGCGAAGCCAGTAAATTCCTCGGGATCGATATTTACAGTTCTTAAGACATTTGGATGAACCATCCCGCAGCCTCCGAGCTCGATCCAGCCGGTGCCTTTGCAAAGACCGCAGCCGATGCCGTCACATTTGAAACACGTAAAATCAAATTCAGCGCTCGGTTCAGTAAATGGGAAATAGGATGGGCGGAACCTGGTCTTTGTGCCCGGTCCATACATCTGCCTCAGAAACTCGCCGACCGTCCCCTTCAGGTGGGCCATGGTGATACCGCGATCAACACAAAGACCCTCGACCTGAAAGAACATGGGATTATGGGTTGCATCAGGAGTATCGCGGCGGAATACACGACCAGGGGCGATCATTCGAATAGGGACGCCGCGCCGTTCCATTGCATGGATCTGCACGGTCGAAGTCTGTGACCTAAGCGCCAGACCGTCAGTCGTATAAAACGTATCCTGCGGGTCACGCGCCGGATGGGCCGCTGGGATGTTCAGTGCATCGAAATTGTAGAAGTCGGTTTCGATTTCGCGATCACCTTCGATTATATATCCGAGTGAAACAAAGATATTTTCGATCTTTTGCCGGACGAGCGTCAGAGGATGCAGATGTCCTTCCTTCGGCCGGGTTCCGGGCAAGGTTACGTCTATGCGATCACGTTCGGTGCGTGCGGCTTCGATAAAAGCTTCGAGGGCCTGCCTGGTATCTGAGAGCTTCGTGCGAATATTGCTTTCGATCGACTGGATGAGTTGGCCGAACGCGGCTCGGTCTTCCGCGGCAATACGGCCGACCATCTTTTTCAGGGCTGACAACTCGCTTTTCTTGCCGGTAACGCGCTTCTCAAACTCATCGAGTTCGACAAATAAGCCTTCGGCTTCCGACAGGGAGACACCACCCGTCGTTAAAGTCGAGGTTAAGTGCACAAAGCGTTCGAACTCTTGCTCGAACGCTTTGTGAATCTGCTCTGCCTGAAGTTTTAGTTCTTCGTTCTGAACGCCTTGCGGCATTTTCGAATTCCCTCTTTCCTCACGCTGCAGCCTGTTCGGGCTGATTCTCCAATGCGGTCTTCGCCTGGCTAGTCAATGCCGTGAACGCGGCCGCATCATGCACGGCGATATCGGCCAGCACCTTACGATCAAGTTCAATGCCGGCGACCTTCAAGCCATGCATAAACTGTGAATAGTTCATCCCATTTAGCCGGGCAGCCGCACCAATACGAACAATCCATAGACTTCGAAAATCGCGCTTCTTAAGCTTTCGACCCGTGTAAGCGAAGTTCAGTCCTCGCTCAACTGATTCCTTGGCCGATCGATACAACTTCGATTTTGTACCGCGGTACCCTTTAGCCAGTTTTAATATCTTTTTGCGCTTCTCAGTGCGCTTATTTCCACGTTTTGCACGAGGCATAATGCATCTCCTTTTTTAGAGGTGACAGGTGAACTGTGACAGGTGACAGGTAAGAGCATATTGGCTCTTGTCCCTGCGATCCTCAGTTCCATGAATCGGGTGGCAAGTCATACTGGCCTCTCGCCATATCTTGTCACCTGTTACCTGTAACAGTTTTTACTTCCTACCGTAGGGCAACATTGCCTCGACACGCTTCAAATCGCCATCGGCGACCAGTACGTCGATGTCCAAATGACGCTTCCGCTTAGTAGATTTCTTGGTCAAAATATGGCGCGCATACGCATGGCCACGCTTGATCTTGCCGGTTGCGGTCAAACGGAATCGCTTTGCCGCTCCCTTATGTGTTTTCAATTTGGGCATAATTGCTCCTTAAATTAAATCAAAAATAAAATCCTGAACCCGTCACCGCACCACAGAACATCGGCAACGAGGGGAAATCAGCCGCGCATTAACGCGGGTAAAACGCGGATCAGAACCGACTTCGAAAGTATGTTCTGAGCCTTTGAGAACGTGTCCACACCAGCACCACTAATACCAGGCTTTTTAAGCCGGACGTGGTTCGGATGGCGCGGGCGCACTCAGACTTGACTCGGTCTTGCCGCCCTTATGACGTTTGGGGCCC
>WNFR01004376.1_pt1 | contig 22949 bp, 17 predicted proteins | sample 5400221 | NCBI WGS metagenome assembly WNFR01 (sample SAMN13153357, study PRJNA577476) | soil metagenome | isolation source: 40 cm soil under Madrone tree | place: USA:California | collected 2016-06-14 | reverse complement strand
CGCTATCCACCAGCATTCCAGCGATCCCGGCGGCCGTGCACAGTGGAACAAAACGCCAGCCGAAGAGACCGGTCATAGTCCCAACCAGACTAACGACAATTGCCCCCGCCGTTCCGGCCAGTGTCCCAGCGAATGTGATGCCGCCGTCGGTCCCGGCCGGAATTGCCCTCCAGTTGGTAATCAAACGCGGAGCACCGCCGAGTGCCTGCCCAATTTCACTCGACATTGTGTCGGCAGCTGCTTCTGCCAAGGCCGCGACCATTGCGACCAGCAGACGCGGGTCGTGACCTCCAAATGCGTACAACAAAGAGCAAAGCGCCGCCAGGCCCAAGTTGGCCAAGACCTGGTGCTCGTCCCTTCCAACGCGTGCCTCTGCGATCCCCAGCCGCTGCTTGTGCGCGTACCCTATCCGCGTAGCCACCCAGGTAAGCACGAAAACCGCTAATAGTGCGGCGAACCCTTCGTATCCCGCAGCCCACAAAATTGCAAAACAAACGGCAGCACCGGCTCCTGCCCCGGAGGTCGTTACTCCGTGAATTGCCCTTCCCAAGCCAGCAAAAACAACCGTTACGAGGACCAAAACCCAAATTTTATGGGCTGGATAAGACAGCACTGCTCTGTAAACTGTGGCTAAATTGCTCATTCTAAACAGGAACGCGTATATCTTGCTAAACATTGGAGCTGCGGCAGCGCCGCACCACAGCCGTCAACACCACCGGTAGTCGCAACAGAATTGGCATACAAGCCATACAGCTTCCCGTTTCGATTACCCGTATATTTCCGGTGCATCAAAATGTCGGAGCTAGTCTAAACTGCTACCGGCGTGCTCTGGCGCCGAACGAACAAGGGGAAAAATTATGGCGGCCTCCGTATGGTCTGGATATCTTACTTTCGGCTTGATCTCAATGCCGGTGCGGCTGTTCTCCGGCGCTCGCAGCTCCGGGATCTCCTTCAACCAGCTCCATCGCACCGACCTGCACCGCGTCAAGCACCGTCTATTTCGAATCTTCGTATTACATGATGCCCGAAGAAGCCGGACGCCGTCCCTATGCGCTGCTGACTAAGGCGCTCGAAGAAAGTGAATACGTCGCCATCGCCAAACTCACCATGCACAATCGCGAGTACACCGTTTTCCTGCGCCCACATGAGGGCGGAATGATGCTGCACACTATGTACTACGAAGAAGAAGTACGCAAAGTCGAAGGATTCGGCGCGCCGGATGTCGAATTGAAGGAATCTGAAGTCAAGGTTGCGCACCAATTGATTGAGGCGCTCGCGGCTGAGTGGGAGCCAGAGAAGTACAAAGACGATTTTCAGGAAAATCTAAAGAACCTGATCCAGACCAAGCTCGAAGGCGGCAAGATTGCCGAAGTTGAAAAACCAAAGAAACTGGCTCCGGTCGTGGATCTCATGGCCGCTCTTAAAGAGAGTCTTGCGCAAATGGAAGGCAAGAAGAAGCCTGCGGCGACCGCTCCGGCGGCTGCGGCGCAAGGCCGCAAACGCAAATAGTCGATCCGGCAGCTTACAACCGAATGCGCTCCCCCTGCTTCCTATATTCAGGCGCGCGCTTTTTACTTGATGGGCCGACTTGTAGCAGGAATCGCGTTTAGCCGCTAGAATAAGAACTCTCCTGAATGGAACTTAAGCATAGTCCTTGCATGTCTTCCCGCATATTTGCGGGCGCATTTCTATTCCTGGTTTGCATTCTGGAAATGAGCTGCGGAGAGACGTACCGCCCGGTTGCGCAGCCGGTCTTGGGCCCGCAGCCCGATCCTGCCGCTTTTCACTTCGTCATCTCTGTCAGTACGAATGGCGATAATTTCCCGCAATCGGGATCGTGCGTGCCCTCCGGTATGCCTCCGCCCTGCATAGCCGATCCAGGCACCGCCAGCCGCCTGGACGTATCGGGAGATACGAACGTAGGCGTGCTGACCACCGGCATTCTTCCCACGCATGCGGCCCTGGTTCTTAATGGATCGAGGCTTTACGTCAGTAATAGCGACGACACGGTGACGGCCAACAATACTTCGGCACCCACGACACAAGCGGCGACCATCGCGCTTGCGCCCGGCTCGCGTCCGGTCTTTGTGCATACGACCGAAAATGCCAATGTCTATGTGGCAAACTCCGGCAATGACACTGTCTCGGTGATCAATACAACTACGAACGTGGTGACCTCCACCGTCCCACTTGCGACGGGCAGCAAACCCGTAGCGCTTGCTGAGACTCCGAACGGCCAGAAGCTGTTTGTCGCGAATCAGGGAAGCCCAAATGCAGCGGTGATCAATACTCAGTTTGCCAGCAGCGGGCAGAGCACTCCAATTGCAATTGGTGCGCCTCAGGTTTGGGCGGTAGCGCGGTCCGACAATGGAAGAGCTTACGTTTTGGATACGACGGGTAAGATTTCCGATATCGATACCACTTCAGACGCAGTCATCAATTCGGTTGCCGCAGGTGCTGGCGCGAACTTCATGGCCCATGACAAAGTGCTCAACCGCCTGTTTGTGACAAATCCAGGGGCCGCCACCTTAACCATCTTTGACGCCTCGATCGATCCTCCGGCGCCCCGCGCTCCGATAACGATAACTCCTGCCACATCGTCCCCATGCGCAACGGCGGTGGTTCCGACATCCGTAACGGTGTTGGGAGATGGGAGCAGAGCGTATGTGGCCAGTTATCAGCTCGACGCGGGTACGGTGTGCACGCAGGTTTCAGTAATTGATGCGGGCACCGGCACGGTAACCAAGACTATTCCTTTGTCGCAGAGCACCGATGCGTCCGCTCAGACCGGGTGCGGATCGGCGCGGTTCCGGGTATTTACAACGTCATCCGGTGGCGGCACAAATACGAAATTTAAAGTCTATGTTTCGCAATGTGACGCGGGGAGCATAGCCGTGATTAATACCTATCCGGTGAATTCGACTCCCGCCGACACTTATAGCGGAGTTTCACTCCCAGCGCCGCTGAGTTCATTTCCACAAGAGCAGGTGAGCATCTCGTCTGCATCGCAAACACCAGCGACTCCAACAACGCCCGAGACTACTACTTTTGCCTATACGGTTGCGAGCGGTTCGGCACTCACCGTCGGCGCAAACATTTTCATCACTGGCATGTCGGACGCAGGGAATAACGGGAACTTTGTGGTCTCTGGATTGTCGGCAGGAATTTTCAGCGTTGCAAATTCGTCTGGGGTGACTGCTTCCGGCCAGAGCGGTACGGGCGTGTCAATACTCTCCCAGAACCCCATCTTAGTGGTTGCAGGTCCCTAGTAATTATCTACCGTGGTATCTTCGGGAAAATCTCAGAAATCAAGTCTTCTTGCCGGCGCAGATATAGGGCGTTCAATTCAAACGCCAACTCCTTTGGCGGCCTCTTCTGCCGAACGGCCGTAGCGCAACGCAATATTCATAAATACTTGCCCGCTCGCGGTGTCGAAACAGAGCACCAGCGCCTCAGTGTCCTCGGTGCTCTTGGGGCCGTGCTCGGAAGTGTGGAGTTCGGGGGGATGCACGCGGAAATGAAAGCCCTGATCGTTAAGCGTGGCGACAGCATTGCCAATTATCTGATTCGTCAGTTCGCAGACCGCCTCGCGCACCAGGTCGTCTGACTCAGGCAATTCGGTGCCGGCAAAATAGCTGGCTACCTGTGCTGCAGTCTTCGGCGCGAGGTCAAAAATAACGCGTCCTTCGATGTCGCCAGTAAGTTGCACTACGCCCGCGACTCCTTTGCGGCGATAGGCTTCTTCTTCCATGCTGAGGTTTCCGATCACGATCGGAGACTTCAAGCCTTGCGACAATACAGCGTCCGCCGCGTTAATAAACGGCTGGATCAACTCCATTTTCATGGCTAGGCCCCTGCGCCGGCTGTGGCGGCAACCACTCCATCGTCTCCCAGAACGTACTTGATCACTTCGTACAGCACTTCCGGCTTGACCGGCTTCTGCACGAAATGTCGCGCCCCGCGTTGCAGCGCCGCCACAATGTTCTCCTGATATCCCACAGAAGAAACCATGACGATGCGTGCGTCCGGATTCTGCTGCACAATCTTCTCGGCCGCTTCAATGCCTTCCATCTGCGGCATCGTGATGTCCATGAGCACGATATCTGGCTTGAGGCGGTCGTATTCGGTGATGGCGGTCAGGCCGTCTCCGGCTTCACCTGCGACCTGCCCGCCGAACGATTCAATGATGCGGCCCAGGTTTTTGCGTGCGAAGACGGAGTCGTCCACAACTAAATAGCGGATCGGCTGGCCGTCCTGGCTGCGCTTGACTGCTGCAAACTGCTCCATAACTTCCTCCTCTGCTCTGCTGCTCGGCATCCTCGAGGTATGCCGTCTTACACGAAACTAATCTTGACCTGCGGCCAGTGATCGATTGCCGCCCTGGCTCCGGCACTGTGCCTGCAGCGTATTAGCGAGGGCTTCCAGATCCACCACTCGCATGGCATGGCCGCGCTCAATGGCTGCTTTGGGCATGCCAAAGACAACGCAGGAATGCTCGCTCTGCGCAATGGTCATTCCTCCCGCAGCCTTGATGAGTCCTAGACCGTGGGCTCCGTCCTCTCCCATTCCGGTCATTAGAAGACCCACAGCCTGATCCCCAAACTCCTCGGCCACGCTTTTAAACAAAACATCGGCAGAAGGACGATGACCATTTACTCGTGGCTCGTCGCTCAGAACCGCAACTTGGCAAACATCTCGGTGAATCCTTCTGGCATGTGCTGCACTACGACAAAGGTGCCCGGAAAATCATGAGGCAGATGCGACAGCAGGTATTGAAGCGACTGAGGGCCGCCGGTCGAGATTCCGATTGCCACAATTTTTGTCGGCTGGCGTTTGTCGCCCAGGCTTACTTTCCGCCGCACCACTGTCCCCGGAAGCTCGCTCGGAGCGGCGATCTGAATTCCGCGGCTTTGCGCAGCTGCCTTGATTTTCGCAATCAGCTCGCGCGCGCTTTCCTGCATGCGCGACGAGACGTCGGTCGGTTTAGGAACAAAATCAAATGCTCCCAGGGATAATGCTTTCAGGGTTATCGAAGCCCCTTGCGTCGAATGCGAGCTGACGACAATAACCGGAATACGGTGGCGGCGCATGATTTCTTTCAGCATGTCCAGGCCGCCCATGCCGGGCATTTCCAGATCCAGCGTGATCACCTGCGGCTTCAGGTCCTCAATCTTTTTCAGCCCGAAATTGCCGTCCATGGCGGTGCCCACAACCTGGATCGAGTTGTCTGTCTCCAAAATCTGCGGAATGAGCTTGCGCATCAGGGCGGAGTCATCAACCACGAGGACGCGTACCGGGTGTGCGTTCATTGCCGCACCTCCGCAAGCGAATTGCTCCGCGCCGCTTGCGCCAGCATTTGCGACCTGGCCACATCTGTTCCGTTCCGCACGAAGCGCTCCATAACAGCAGCCAGATTCATGATCAGGACAACCCGGCCATCGCCCAGAATCGACGCGCCACTGACCAGGTCGGTGGCAATGGTTTGATCGTCCAACGCCTTGATCACTAGCTCTTCTTCGCCGTCGAGGGCATCGACCATGAGGCCCAGCTTGCGCTCGCCGAAGGTGATTACGAGAACAAATATCTTTCCCTTACGATTGTCATGCGGACTGATCGTGTTCTGTCCCAAACGGACCAGCGGAAGGACATCTTTCCGCAACTGCAAAACTTCAGTGGTATCGACCCGATGAAGATCGGATTCATGCGCCCGCGCGATTTCCGATACCGCATTGAGCGGAATTGCATACAGCCGCTGGTCAATCCGGAACAACAGGGCTTTAATGATGGCCAGCGTCAGCGGAAGCTTCAACCGGAACCTGGTGCCCTGGCCGGGTTTGGTGTCGATTTCTACAGTCCCTTTGAGCCGGTGCAGTACGCTACGCGCTACGTCTAATCCAACTCCCCGTCCAGAAATCTCGGTGATCTCGTTAGCAGTGCTGAAACCGGGCCGGAAAATTAAATCGAGCGCCTCGCTTTCCGACATGCGTTCGGCTTCTTCAAGATTTATAAGGTCAGCTTTGAGTGCCTTGGCCTTAAGCTTAGCGACATCGATGCCAGCGCCATCGTCGTTAACTTCCACAATGAGCTGGTTTCCCTGGTGATAAGCGTCCAGACGAATCGTCCCGGCAGGATTTTTCCCTGCGAGTTCGCGCTCCTTGGGCGTTTCAATTCCATGGCTCACTGCATTGCGGACAATATGGGTAAGCGGCTCGGCAATGGCATCGAGCAGGGTTTTATCAAGATCCGTGTCCTCGCCTTTAATCACCAACTGGACTTGTTTGTTGCAGAGTTTGGCCGTGTCGCGAACTATGCGCTGAAAGCGGCGGAAAAGCTGCTCCACCGGAACCATGCGGACTTTCATGACCGAGCGCTGTAGATCGTTAAGCACGCGAGATTGGAAAGCCATGGCATCGGAAAAACGTGACCGCAATGCATCTTTCGGGTAGCGCCGCGCGAACTCATGAATCGTCTGCTGCAACATAGATTTGGCGATGATGAGTTCGCCGACCAGGTTCAGCACGTTGTCAATGCGTTCCGCATCAACCCGCAAAACGCTCTCCGGCGCGGCCCTGCCTCGGCTCGCCGGCGCTTCCCCGGTTCTTGCAATTGATTCGCTATGACTCTCCGCTGCGCTCGCGTGTTCCGGTCCAGGCAGCTCGGAAAAGGATGCGGCTACGAGGCCGCTCATTTCAAAGCATTCGACCGTGGAGATGACAGTGGGTATGCTGCACTTCGCCAGGATTTCACTTTCCTTGCGTGCCGTTGCAACGAGAAGGTCAACGCTGCTGAGCTGGATGGCATTCCCCGGCTCCGGCCTTGCGGCCAAAATTTGCGCCATAGATCCGAGGGCATTGATCACTAATTGCTGCGCAGCTATCGGCATTGCGCATAAGGGGTCGATTCTTGCGACTACATGGAAAATTGTTTTCCCGTCTGCTTGCGCAACTTCGGCCGATTTCTTCTCGTATTCCGTCCAGACGGCAGGCGCACTCGAAATGGCCAACGTCTTGGAGGCGGCTGCCGCGGATTTGCCTGCGCCGGATGCGAGCCCCTGGACCATTTCTTGGAGAATTTCGCAATCCGGCATCGCGGACTGTTGCCGATATGCAACCAGCATTCCGGCAAAAACATCGGCGGCGGTAAACCCCAGTTCCGCCAGAGAAACCTGAATCGAGGCGACATCGACTGCGAGGGCGTCTTCGAGGGTATGCGCGAGATCGCTAAGTTCCTTAAAGCCGCACGCCGCTGCATCACCTTTCAGAGTGTGCACTGTTCTGCGAATACTGCGAACGATCTCGGCGTCACGGGGCGATTTCTCCAGCTTCAAAGCGTCGTCGTTCAAAGACTGGAGAAGCTCTTGCGAGGTTTCAAAAAAAAGCTCGCGCATCTCGGCGCCGCGGTCATCGGAGAACTGAGTCATTGCGAGACCTCGTTTCTCCGGTAAGCTGTGCCGCTCTCGCGGTATACCATGGTGAATTTGTCAGTCAACCCGAGCAGACTCTCGGCATGCCCAACCAGCAGGTATCCTCCGGGAGCCAGGCAGCGATGGAATTTCTCCACCAGTCGCCGCTGCTCGGCCTCGTCGAAATACATCATCACGTTGCGGCAGAAAATAATGTCGTTACGCTGCGGCAGGAATTCCGTCTTCAAGTTGTGAAAATCGAAGTGGACCAGCTCCTTGACTGCCTTCTTAACCGCATAACGCGAGCCCACTTTATCGAAGTAGCGAAGACGGAAGTTATAATCCACCGACGACATCTGGTTCTCGTTGTAAATACCCTCCTGCCCCGCCCGTAGGACGGAATAGTTGATGTCGCTGGCCGGGATCTCAACTCTCCAAGGTGGCGGCACCAGCGGTTTCGGCCAGGTCGTCTCTTCGGAATGAGGCATTCTCAGCTGGTGATAACCCAGGGCATCGGCGACAAGCATCGCAATCGTGTATGCCTCCTGGCCAGTGGAACAACCCGCGCTCCAGATGCGCACATAATGGTCTTGCGCCGCCTGCTTCTTGCGAATCAGTTCGTCTAGGATGTGCTTGTGAAAGAGCTCGATCTGCGCCTTGTTGCGAAAGAAGCTGGTCTCGTTGACGGTGAGATTTTCGAGAAGCTGCGACAGCTCCTGCTTGCCATGATCGCTGATCAGGAGGCGGTAATAACTGTAGAACGAATCCATGCGGCACTCGCGCAACCGCCTTTGCAGCCGGTCTTGCAGGAAATGGGTCCGCCGCGCGTCGAAATACATTCCGCATTCCTGATAAATCAAGGCCTGCAGCAACCGCATTTCGGCTTCGCTGAACTGGACCGCTACCGCTGGAGTGCTCATCAGCTTTCCTCTTGCTCCTACTTTCCGACTGCGGCGCGCCGTACTTCCCCATTAGCATCGGAGGTCGCAGTTTGCTTGCGTGTGCCAAGATCGAGCAGCCTGGTCATATCCAAGAGAACGACTAGCCTTCCTCTGCATTTACCTAATCCGGTGACGCAGTTCAGACCGCCCTCTTGAAGCGCCGCCGGCGAGGGTTCAACGTCGGAGGCTGGAATTTTCAGCACCTCAGACGCGGAATCCACAATCAGTCCGGACAGCCTGCCATTGTGTTCCACGACGAGAATGCGGTTGCGTCTGCTGGACGTGACTTTCTTCTCGCCCAAACGCTTGCGCAGATCGATAACGGAAACGATCTTTCCGCGAAGATTAATCACGCCTTCCATGAAATCGGGTGCGTCCGGAACTGCTGTAATCTCCGGGACACGCACGATTTCATGCAGCGAAGTGATGGGGACGCCGTAGGTCTCGCGTCCCACCTGGAAACCGACAATGTGAAGCTCCCGGTTTGCAGCAACTTCTTTACTCATGCGCGTGATCCTGCCACTGCGTGGCGCGCGGCTTTGCGGCCTCTGTCCTCGCTCAACGAGGCTGGATCGCTCTCGATTCCGAAACGATTCATAGAATCAAGCAATCCACGCGACATCTTGGACATCTGCTCAGCAGAAGCTGCCAGCTCAGTGGAACCGGAGGTTGTCTGCTGCACCAGTTCACGCATGCGCTCCATGGCCTTGACGACCGCGTGCGCGCCGGAAGCCTGTTCCTCAACCGCTGAATTGATCTCGTGCGTAATTTCGTTCAAGCGGGTGGTGGCACGGGCGATCTGCGAAGATCCATGCGATTGCTCGTTGGTAGCGGCGCCGATCTCCTGCGCAAACTTGTAGACTTCGGTGACTACGTTCGAGATCTTGCGCAAGGCGGTATTGAGTTCCTGGCCCAACTGCAAGCCCTGATCAACAATGCCGGTGCTCTGGTCCATGTTCTCGACCGCTTTGCGAGCCTCTTTCTGAATGCTCTGGATCAGCTCGGAGATTTCCTTCGTGGACTGAGCTGATTTTTCCGCCAGCTTCCGGACTTCGTCGGCCACCACGGCAAATCCCAAACCGTGTTCCCCGGCACGCGCAGCCTCGATGGCGGCGTTTAGCGCGAGTAGATTTGTCTGCTCGGCGAGATCGTCAATGACTTCGATGATCTTCCCGATGTCATCTGCCCTCTGGCCCAGTACCCCAATGATTTCGCCAGAAGAACTGATTGTGGTGTTGATCTTGTTCAGTCCCTCAGTGGCCTTATCCATGGTGGTAATGCCGCTGTGCACTTCTTCGCGGGAGCGGTTCGAAATGTCGAGCAGGACCTTTGCCGTGTCTGCGACACGCTGGATGGACGCAACCATCTGGTCGATCGAGGCCGAAGTCTCGCTTACGCTCGAGGCTTGCACCTGCGTGCTCTTCACCATGTTCTGAACATTGACGCTCATTTCATGCATGGTGCTGGTGACTTCATCAATTGCGGAAGAAGTCTGCAAACTGATTTTGGCCGACTCGTCAGAGGCGCCCGCCACTTGCGCAGAAGCACTGGCGACCTGCGAGGATGCGTCGCGGACGTTGCGAACCAGGCCGCGCAGGCCTTCAGTCATTTTGGCGAACGCGTTGCCCAGAGTGTCATTTTTCGAGCGGGACGTAACGCTAACGTTCAAGTTGCCCCCAGCGATGGCCTCGGAAACTGCTGCCATCTCCCGGAGGTAAGTCACCATTCCACTGAAAGTACGGCCCAGTTGCCCGATTTCATCGTTCCGTTGCAGATCGATCTGGTGGTCCAAATCGCCGGCTTCACCGATCTGCTTCGCAACCTGCATCAGGCTATTGAGAGGTACGGTGATGGATCGTGCTGACCGGAACGCGATGATGCCTCCCAGCGCCAGAGCGATGATTGTGCTCAGTAACGCGATGAATACAGTCGCGGTCCCGGCAGTCTCGTCGGACTTCCGCCTTTCCTCAACAATCTGCTTGGTCTCGTGATCGGCCAGATTCAGGTAATCGGTCGAGGTTTTTACCCATGACGAGGCGTCTTTTTGAAGATAGTAAATCTGCAGATCGGCAACGGTAGCGTTACCGGAATCGACCTCTCTGCGCTTCTGCAGCATCGGCTGGGCGAAGTCCGTCACCCATGTGCTCTCGTTTTTCCCAACGCTCTCCAACGCGGAATGCTGTTGTTCGGAAGCAGCCATCTTCTGGCTATCCTGCAGATATTGATTCAGCTGGTGCACGCCATCGTTCATCCGGTCGACTTCCCGACTGTCGCCACTCAGCAAATAGTTGCTGAGATAAAGCCGGTTTTGCATCATCTGGAACCGGATGTGATCGGTGTTCTCCGCCATCTGCAGCGCCTGGGCCGCCGACGCCTTGGCGCTATGCTCGCGTTGCACGGCAATCAGGTTCACCAGGAACAGAACGATGACCATGGCCAGTACGGCGCCGAAGTTTATGTACAGTTTGTTTCTGATAGACATGCGTCACTCCACGTTGCGAAGCCTTGCTAACTAATTGTTAGGATCGAACCTGAATTCCACGTTTCCAGTACTGTCGCCACTGCCGGTTTCGAACTTCCATTTTTTCACTGCATCGACCGCAGCAGTCACAAGAATCGGGTGACCACCGATTACTTTGGTTTCCTTGACGTTGCCATTGGGCGCGATCAGCAGCTGGAGTTTTACCGTTCCCGTCAGTCCCATTTTTCGCGCAATTTCCGGATAGGACGGCGCTACCTTGCTCTTCACCTTTCGGCCACTGGTGTCTTCCTGAGCCAGGGCAACAGCGCAGAGAAGCACCAATCCCAGTAAAGGCAGAATCAAACTTCTCGCACTACGACACTTTCTTTTAAAAGACACAAGTCCCCCTCGTAAGCGAAATTATGGTGTGCTAATGCAAAGCTCTTGCCATGAAAGAGTTCCCGCACGCTGACGAAACCAGGTTTGTAGTTTCATCAACTTACAGCTTAGCGAGCGGATGACGGAGGCAGCGAAAGGCGCTACAACGTCTCAGTTAGGAGTGAATTTCGTCTCAAGAAGATACAGAGAAGGCCATAGCTAATGGGGTTCCTACCTCGTTTTGGAACACGGCTTTCCCCTTGACTCAAATTGAGATTAAAGGATAGAGTCCAATTATTCAATAACTTGTGGGCGGTACTTACGGGGGTTTTGGAGGACTACTACGGGATCCGAGCAGATATTAAAGACGCAGGCACGCGGATCCTCAGAGGACGATTCTTTTCAAAAGCTCCTGCTTGAATTGTCCAGTGGCGTAGCTCGAGGCCTCTCCTCTCCTGAAATGCTGAAGCTGTTCTGCCGTGGCACCCGCGCCTACTTCGGGGTAAGCGGCAGCTACGTGTGGAACTTGCTTCCCCCAGACGAACTCGTGGGGGCTGAAGCCGATGGCTGGATGGCGGAGCGTTTTCACGAAGCTCGGATGAAAGCGAGCGAAAGCGCAGTTGCGAACGAGGCCATTCAGAAAAAGCGAGCAGTTTTCATTAACGCTCTGAACACCGCGCGCTTCCCGATGGCGGCGGAATTTAACGCGAAGTCTATGCTCGCCGTGCCCCTGGTCGTGTTTAACCAAGTGATCGGGGCGGTCGTCCTGCTACACACTTCGGAGCCTTTTTTTTTCACGGCGGACTCCGCCACGAAAGCGACCATACTTGCCGCGCAACTTGGCAGCTTTCTTGAGGCGTCCAGAATTTCCGATCGTGCTCAAGAAGAACAGCGCCGCGCGGGAATCTTGGCCGAAGTAGCGCACAGCCTTCATTCCGAGCCGGACCTGGAACTTCTGGTGGACGCTGTAGCCAATCGCCTGCGCGCTCTCTTGCGTACGCCGCTGGTTTGCATTCTGGTCCGCGAAGCGACTGGCTTCGAGTTGTGGGCGGTGGCAACAGAGAATCCTGCACTCGCGGTTTCGGTTCGTGCTCGTCATGATCGTAAGAGTATTCACTTCACTTCGGATCTTGCCAACCGGGCAGTCCGGGCGGGTGAGCCTATCAGCGTAGCCGTCGATCCAGCAGCCCACGCATTAGGCGATCTCGTTCCTTCGGGTACGCTGCTGGCTGCGCCGTTTCGCACGTCGAGCAAACAAGGCGCCGTGCTCGTGTACCCCAGGCAAGAGGGCGCATTTACCACGGAAGAAAAGAAGCTGCTGCCGGTCATCACGAGTTTTGCCTCGGTAGCAATTTCGAATGCAGAGCTCTACGCCACTGCCCGCGAACAGGCGCATGAGCTTCACCAGATCATCAGCATCTCCTCTGAACTGGGGTCGATTTCAGACGTTGAGCAGTTCATGCGAAGGTTCATCCAGCGGGCCAGCGACTTTCTCGGTTTCAGCCGTTCGTTCGTGGGCTTGATTGAGGCGGACAAGACCCAGATTCGCTGGAGCTACGCTGAAGGTAAACACGGCCCCGCTGGATATGTGATCCCAGAAGGAATTCTCACTCGCGCCATACAGAACAAGCAGGTGTTTTGGGCTGACGATGCAACCCAGGTGCCGCAAGCGAATCAGGAAATTCTCGATCAGTTCAAAGTTCGCCAGCTTTTGGCCGTTCCTCTGCTGGGCACTGGCGGGCAGCCGCTAGGCATGTTCGGCGTGCTCGACCGTGTGGACCAGGGTTCAATCTCGCAGGAGGACATTCGACGGGCACAAGCACTGGCCGCGCAAGTCACCGTCGCGCTCGAAGTAAGCCGGAACCTACAGGTTTCCGAACAACATCGGCAGCGCGCCGAGTCTCTCACCAATCTCGCCCTTGAAGTAAATTCGCTTCTTCGCGGCCCGGAGTTCGCGCGGAAATTTGTCGAACGCGCTGCGGGAATGATGGAAGCCCCTCACGCCGCTCTCATTGTCGATGGTGGCAAAGAGACGAGCATTGTGACGCTCCGGGGCGCGGCCGAGAACCGCGAGCTTGACACCCGGCTTGTTCGGGCTGCACTCGCCGCACTGAACGCTAGCTCGGAGAGAATCGTACATGTAACCGCGGAGGCTCTCGTCGGGGCCGAACTGGCACAACAAGCTGGCTGGAAGGACCTTGTTCTGACCCGGCTGAGCGGCAGCGCCGGAGAGCTGTTGGGCGCGCTTTGCTTGGCCGATCGCGCGATTCCGTATAGCGAACAAGATCTACAGCTGCTGCAAGCTATCGCCGGTCAAGCTTCGGTATCTCTCGAAAACGCGCGCTTCTTCACGCGCATGGAGCAGGCGAACCGGCACTGGATCGAAATTTTCGACGCCATCTCCGATTTCATCGTCGCTCACGATGAGTCCGGAAATGTTCTGCGCGTAAATCGTTCTCTTGCCGACTTCATTGGAGTCCAGCCACAGCAGCTCATCGGTCTGAACATGGGGGCGCTGCTGGCTTCAGGAGCTAATCCTCCATCACGATCATGTCCCTTTTGCCGGAGCGCGAGCTTAATGGCAGACGAGTACGTTCATCCTGTCCTGGAACGAACGTTTCTGGTCTCGACTTCGCAAGTACATGCTGCCAGCAGTGAGGGCCTGCAAACCATCCATGTGCTGAAGGACATAACTGACCGCCGCGAGGCCGAGCGCCGCTATCGCGAACTGTTCGACAACATTCAGGAAGGGTTGTTCTTTTGCAGTCCCGATGGTCGGTTCATCGAGGTCAATGACGCGCTGGTTCGCATGCTCGGACATCCCAGCAGGGACGAGCTGTTGCACTGCGATCCACGGGAAGAGGTGTTCCCGACTGCCGCGCAGCACCATGAATTATTCGCGCAAATGGAGCGTGAGGGAGCATTGCGGAATCGCGAGGAAGCTTTGAGGCGCAAGGACGGGGGCCTTGTCCACGTGCTGATTAATGCTTTCGCTGTCCGCGACGCTCAGGGCGGCGTTACGCAATATCGCGGCCTCATGTTGGATATCAGCGGCCTGAAGGCCTACCAGTCAGAGCTGCAGCGGGAGCGCGACTTTTCCGGCAAGATTTTGAACAACACGCAGAGCCTGATTCTCGTTGCGGACACCGCGGGACTCGTCAGCTACGCGAACCGGCGCTGGCGAGTGATGGGATACCAACAACAGGAGATGCTCGGACGGCCTTTGGAGAGCCTGATTGCGCCATCAAAACAGAACGCTCTGCAAGAGGCGTATTCGGCTGTGCTTTCCGGCAGCCAGATCGATAACCTTGAGCTTCAAATCCTGCGCGCAGATGGGCGTGTCGGCCAGTTCTCGGTAAATCTCAGCCCCATGCGCGACGATCAGGGTCACGTTAGCAGCATCGTCGTAGTGATGAGCGACGTCACCGACGCTGCGTCTTTGCAATCCAAGCTTATGCATGCGGAAAAGATGGCGGCCGTTGGCCAACTCGTCTCCGGCGTCGCGCATGAGGTGAACAATCCGCTCACGGCGATTCTCGGATTTGCAGATCTACTGCTGGAAAATACCGAAGTCCCCGAGAGCGCACGCAAAGACTTGCGTGTAATTCTGCAGGAGGCGCAGCGGACCAAGCAGATTGTTCAAAACTTGTTGAGCTTCGCCCGCCAGATGCCGCCGCAACGCAAGCCAGTGCAGTTGAATGCAATCCTCAAACGGACCATCCAGCTTCGTTCTTACGATCTTCAGAGCCGCGGTGTTGCAGTGACCGAGCGCCTTCAGGATCATCTACCGTTCGTAATCGGCGACTCACACCAACTGCAGCAAGTATTCCTAAACATTCTGAATAACGCCTATGACGCCGTGCGTGAAGCACCCCATGGTGCCCGGATAGACGTCGGCACTTCCCGCACTGAGGGCTTCGTGGAGGTGTCGTTTCGGGATAATGGCCAGGGAATCAGTGAACCTGATCGGATCTTCGATCCATTTTTCACGACTAAGCAAGTCGGGGAAGGCACAGGTCTCGGCTTGAGCATCTGCTATGGCATCGTGAAAGAGCACGGCGGAGAAATCCTGTGTTTCAACAATGCCGACGGCGAAGGAGCAACCTTCACAGTCCGGTTTCCAGCCGTGACTGACTTGGCCACCCTTTCCGCCGCTGCTGGAGTGACAAAACCATGAGTGCACCTGCGTTCCAACCCAAACAATTGCCGGTTTTGCTGATTGAAGATGAGCCTGGAGTGATGAGCTTTGTGCGTGAGGCACTTGAACGCAACGGCTACACCGTCGTTTGCAGCGAGTCAGGAGCAGACGGCCTGCGTCAGCTCGCGGCGGGTGAGTTTCAAGGCGTCGTCTCCGATATGCGGACACCGGGCGGCGTGAATGGGGCCGACGTCCACGCCTGGATTTCGCGCAACCGCCCTGAACTCGCAGCGCGGCTGGTGTTCATCACCGGCGATATAGCGAATGAAGAAACCGCGGCAACTCTCCAGAAAACCGGCGCGCCGTGCGTCGAGAAACCTTTTCGTGTGCAACAGTTCATCTCGGTTGTCGAAAAAACCATGGGGAAACCGTGAACGAACCTTTCGGTATTCGATTTTTAGTAGTTGATGATGAAGAAAGTATCCGCCGACTTTGCATGACCGTGGCCCAAGGTCTGGGTTTCACCTGCATGGAGGCAGCTAACGGAGAGGCGGCACTTGCGCTATTGGAGGAGCAACCAGCGCACATCGTTTTGACCGACCTTGTCATGCCGCAAATGTCTGGATTGGAGTTTCTGGAGAAGATCCGAAAGATTCTTCCACGCGCCGAAGTGGCGGTCATGACCGGACATGGCTCCGTCGAGACAGCGGTGCAGGCGATGAAACTTGGCGCCTACGATTACATTTCCAAACCGTTCTCTCCGCTTGAAGAACTGCGGCTGTTCCTGCGAAGGATGGCGGACAAGGTCCAACTAGTTGAAGAGAACCAATTCCTGCGCGAGCGCGTGGACACAGAGATAGAACTTCACGGGATCGTTGGCGCTTCGCCCAAAATCCAGGACGTATTGCGTATGATCGCCCGTTTGAAAGACACGCGCACTCCGGTCCTGATTACAGGCGAGAGCGGCACCGGAAAAGAACTGGTCGCGCGAGCCATCCATTTCCGGGGGACGTTCGCAAACCGCCCGTTTGTGGCCGTCGATTGCGGCTCGCTGGTTCCAACGTTGATTGAGAGTGAATTATTCGGATACGAGAAAGGCGCGTTCACCGGGGCAATGCGTTCGCGGCCCGGGCTGTTTCAATCGGCAAACGGTGGCACCGTTTTCCTCGACGAGATCGGCGAGTTGCCGCTTGAAATGCAGGCAAAACTGCTGCGCTTCCTGCAGGAAAAGGAAGTTCGCCCGGTAGGAAGCACCCAAAGATTCAAAGTGGACGTGCGAGTGATTGCCGCAACCAACCGCGATCTGGAAACCGAATATCGATCAGGCCAATTCCGCAAGGACCTGTATTTTCGTCTGAACGTAGTCACGGTCCACCTGCCGGCCCTGCGCGAGCGGCGTTCCGACATTCCCATGCTGATTCACTGGTTTCTCGATCGTTATGCAAAAGGGTCGGCGATCCAGGTGACCAGCGCGGCCATGAAATGCCTGCTTCAGTACGACTGGCCGGGCAATGTCCGCGAGCTGGAGAACTGCGTGGAACGCGCCACAGCACTGGGGGATGGCAAGCTCATGGATGTCGAAGATCTCCCTCCCGTAATACGCTCCCTTTCCCCAACATCCGACATAGCGGGCAACACCTCCGCGCAGAGTTCCCTATCTGCGACCGACCTCGAAGACATCGAGCGCGTGACCATTAAGCGGGTCTTCGAACAAGTGAAGGGCGATAAGGTCGTCGCTGGCAAAATGCTCGGCATAAGCCGGGCAACTTTGTATCGCAAGTTGAAGCGCTACAACATCGGTAACGGGACAGAGCTACCTCCGTCGAGTCAGCGGCTTCAGTAGAGTTGAGACTGCGTGTCACTTTGAGACAATTCCGGATACTCGGGGCACCACTCCGCAAAACCAGGCCCGTTTGAATTCAGGTATTTAGGTCTTCAAGCGTTTGGCCGATTTCTTGCATTTATAGTCCCGAGCGCCTGCCGCCCAGTCGCTCCGGATTACGGCTTTCTAATCGCCAAGATGTGAATACGAAGACGTGAAGTACGAAGATGTGAAGTATGAAGATGTGAAGTATGAATACTGCGATTGCTGATTCGAGTGTCTGGGAGATTGCACGCCGGCTTTACCCGCTCTACTGTGCGTTGGGTCGCGAGTTCACCATTGAAGTGCTTCCATGCCGTGACCTCGAGGAAGCTCTCGATGCGCCGCCGGCCGAGGCCTTGACTGCGGCCAACGAGTGGCTCGCGGAAATGGACAAGCGGATACAGATCCACCATTTGCGGCAATTCGCGCAGACTTCAGCACAGATGAATGAGGAATCCTTACGGGACCTGCTGCTGCACCACTTGAACAAGAAAACCCGGGGTGGTGATGACCGGGACAAAGTGGACTTCTTACTGGTGCAATTCTTCTCCCAGCGAGCGTCTTCTGAGCTGAACGGGCCGGGCCTCAATTTGGTGGAAACGGCAAAAGTTCTCGAGCCGATACTTGGGCCGATTGAAATCGCCGCCCCGGAGTGGCTCGAGCCTCTGGAAGAACACCTCAGTAAATCGTCGCGCGCGAAAAACCTGAACGAGCTTTTCACGCTGCGAGTCATCGAGCAGGGCAGGCAAATTAAGAGTTCGTGCGGGGAAAAATTCTTTGAGCCCACGGCGATGGTCGCGTTCGCGCGTTTTGGGTTCCTGGTCCGCCGCGCATTCTTCCGCTTGATGCATCAGGACCTTAACGCAATTCTCGACGGACTGCGCGAACTCGAAGCAGCCGGCGTAACCACGCTCGACTGCCGCAAAGCGCAATTTGCCGCCGATGAGCCGATCGCCCGGCTGCGCATGATTTGCCAGTCCTGGAAGGTAATGTTCCACGCCGAATATTCCTCCGGCCAGCCGCTTTGCATTCTCGTGGATCTGCGGACAGCAGTGGAATCCGCGCTCGCACATCGCGCCCGGCTGAACGGCGGCACTATGAAAATGCAGAGCGCCGCCGCAGGCGCAAGCAGCGGTGGGGAATTCGAAATCTCAGAACCGGAACCTTGGTCGGGCGAAACCGGCGGCTAGCGAACATCGGGAGTGAGCGGAATTTGAAGCTGCACGCCGTTCAAGTTAAAGAGCTATTTTGTACAGCAATTTTGAAAGGGCTCGGCTTCAAGCCGAGCCGCAAATTGGCGCAACCCTGGCCGCGGCTTTAGCCGCTGAAACAGTTGAACAAGAATGGGGAGTAAGCAGTGGAAAAATCAACAGGCCTGAACTCAGAGACAACCAGAACTTCGGAAGTGAACACGGAAGTTGAACACCAGGCTTTGCTGGGCCGTTACATGCTGGAAATGCGCCACAGCCTGAACAACGCTCTGACCTCGATTCTGGGAAATGCAGAGCTCATTCTGCAGGATCCGAACTCGCTCTCTACCAACCTCAAGCTGCAAGTCGAAACCATTCGTAACATGGGCATGCGCATGAACGAAATCATGCAGCGGTTTTCATCACTGCAAAAAGAGATGCAGTTGGTGGAGCAGCAGGAACGTAAGAAAGCAGCGACAGCAGGTAGCTGAAGTCATCCAAGCGGAGCCGCCTCACGCAAACAAAAACTCCTTCGTTCTCAATTCCTTGATCCTGTCCCTCAACTTCGCCGCCTTTTCGAACTCAAACCTCTTTGCGGTCTCGCGCATTTCGACTTCGAGCTTAGCGATGAACGCATCCAGCTCTTCCTGGCTGGTGAATTCGGGAATGCCGTCGGCTTCCGTGCTCGCCAGGTCGGCGTAGTCAGCCTCGACGTCATTCGGTCCGCATAGAGCACGGCGCGCCCATTCAGATTGCGGGCGCAACGTCCGATGGTTTGAATCAGCGAGCCGCTCGAGCGCAAGAAGCCTTCTTTATCTGCGTCGAGAATCGCGACTAGCGAGACCTCGGGAAGGTCCAGTCCCTCGCGCAGAAGATTGATGCCGATCAGCACATCAAACTCACCGCGCCGCAAATCGCGCAGAATCTTGACCCGCTCCAGCGTTTCGATTTCCGAATGCATGTACCGGCATTTGACGCCGACTTCGCTGTAATACTCAGAGAGGTCCTCGGCCATGCGCTTGGTGAGCGTGGTCACTAACACGCGTTCGCCGCGCGCAACTCGCTGGCGTATCTCATGCAGCAGATCATCGATCTGCCCCTTCACGGGGCGGATTTCAACTGGAGGATCGACTAGCCCCGTTGGCCGAATAATCTGCTCGATCACCACTCCCGCTGATTTCGTCAGCTCGTACGGGCCGGGTGTGGCGGAAACATAAACCACATGATTTGTACGGTGCTCGAATTCCTCAAAGGTCAGAGGACGATTGTCCAGAGCCGACGGCATACGAAATCCGTATTCAACCAGCGTCTGCTTGCGCGAGCGGTCGCCGTGATACATGCCGTGCAGCTGCGGCACTGTTTGGTGCGACTCGTCGATGAAGATCAGAAAGTCGCGTGGAAAATAATCGAGCAGAGTCGGCGGAGGCTCGCCCGGAAGCCTTCCCGTAAAATGCCGCGAATAATTTTCGATCCCATGGCAGTAACCCATTGCCTTGATCATTTCGAGGTCATACATCGTCCGCTGATGCACGCGTTGGGCCTCGACCACACGCCCTTGCTTCTCCAGTTCAGCTTCCCACCAGGACAGCTCTTCACGGATAGAATCCACTGCGCGCGACCGCGTCTCCGGCTTCATCACATAATGCGTCTTCGGATAAATCGGCAAGCGTACATATTTCTGCTTAACTGTGCCGAACAGCGGATCGATCTGCGAAAGCGCCTCAACCTCATCGCCCCAGAGCTCGATGCGATAGGCCATGTCGTCATAAGTCGGGAAGACTTCGATAACATCGCCGCGGACGCGAAATGTCCCACGCCGAAAATCGCCCTCGTTGCGCTCGTAAAGAATCTCCACCAGCTTCTTGGTAATGTCCTCACGCTTGATCTTCTGCCCCTTTTCGAGGAAGAGCAGCATGCCGTAGTATGCCTCCGGCGAGCCCAGGCCGTAGATGCAGCTTACCGACGCTACGATCAGACAATCGCGCCGCTCAAAGAGCGACCGTGTCGCCGAAAGACGCAGCTTGTCCAGCTCATCATTGATCGTCGCTTCTTTCTCTATGTACAGGTCGGCGGCGGGTACATACGCCTCAGGCTGGTAGTAGTCGTAATACGAGACGAAATACTCGACCGCATTTTGCGGAAAAAAATTCTTGAACTCGTGATAAAGCTGCGCTGCAAGAGTCTTATTGTGCGCCATCACCAGCGTCGGTCGGTTAGCCCGCTCAATGACCTTCGCCATCGTGTAGGTCTTGCCTGACCCAGTCACCCCGAGCAGCACCTGGTGCTGCTCGCGGTCGAATACCCCGCGCGACAGGGACTGGATCGCGCTTGCCTGGTCACCCTTCGGTTTGTAGTCGCTGACGAGACGAAAATCCATGAGAGCCTTCCGCAGCCGCACAGGAGCAAATTCCAGCGGATAAGAATCTCTTTATTATATCGAGCGCGGGATTAGAGCGACGGGTTAGCGTTGCTGTCCGAACATCGCGTGGGGCGCGATTGCTAGAAGCTAGCAGCTAATAGCTAGAAGCTTGCTAGTTTGGCAGCTTGAAATTAATCGTAACCTGCGTCTGAATTTCGACCGGCTCGCCATTAAGCAGATAAGGACGATACTTCCACTGGCGTACCGCATCGCTTGCGGATTTAGCTAGAGATGAGTCTCCGCTAAGCACTTTGATTGCGGTGATTGTGCCTGTCTTGCTGACAGTGGCTATGAGTTCTACCGGGCCCTGTTTCCGCAGCTGCAACGCGGTCGGCGGATAAATCGGCGACACCTTCTTGACCAGCAACCCTTGCGAGACTCCTTGGGAAACTCGGAGCGAGCTCAGGGCGGGCTTGGGAACGACGGCATCGGTGATCATGAGCTTGGCCACGGCTGCGTCTGGATTCCCGGAGGCGATTGTGATCGCTGGAGGAGCGGCTTGAGTCGGCGTCACGGTCGCGCTCCCGGCTTCCGTCTTGACCACTATCGGTTTAGGCTTCGGAGTAACCGTGATATTTGGTTTGGGCGCTCCTGACGTGTCGCCAACGTCGATTGTCTCAGGAGCAACATAATGGTCGGGAACAGAGTGCACGGCAGAAACGGGACGAGCGTTCATCTCGCTGGTAGTGCTCGCGGCGCTTGCGGATCCATTGGCAGAATTGGAACTTTGATCTTCCTGGGCAGTAGGCGAAGCTGTGACCGGAGCCGACGACTCTACAGACTTCTCTTGGGCCGAATCACTTCCGTGCAGGTAGCGCGTCGGCTGAAACTTCTGCCACGCAAAATAACCGGCCGCACAAAAGAGGGCCAAGAATGTGATGTTGCGAAGAGTGTGACTCTTGCTGCCCGATGCTTGCGACGCGTCCGCGTACGAAGAAAATGTTGGTGCCGCAGGCAATTCAAAAGGTTGGGGCGAACTGGCATCTGCCACGATTGGTTCGTGCGTTGCCAGGGGCGCAGCTGTTTTGAGTTCCACCGCAGGCTTGATCGGAGCCATAGCAACCGCGGCCCCCTGTCCACCGGAACTTGTGGCAGTGCTTGCGGCAATCGGTTCAGCAGAACTCTTGAACTCCGGAGCAGATGCTGTGGTTGTTGATAGGTGTTTTCCAGCAACCGGGTCGGGAAGCGACTCGAGCACCGCAACTTCAGCTGCCTCAGCAGCTGGGGTCGGCTCGTTCTCGACCTCAATCATGGAAAACGGAGCACCCGGAGAACGCGTGGGTGAAGGTTCAGGCGCGGAAGCGTGCAAATCCGGCTTTGGACTTGGCCCAGCGAGGTTGTTACTCGGCACGGCGAGATTGTTGTTTGCAGCGCCGGCCAATGGCGCAGCCGCAGCCGCCCTGGCTTCATTCTTTCGCAACAGTCCTCTGGCCACCCGCAACGTGCCTTTTGATTGCTCAATGTTGATGGGCTTCGTCAAAACAAGGTTTGCGCCGATGCGGAATGCGGTTGCCACCCCAGTCTGCCCTTCTACGACTGCTACATAGAGTGAGCTGTGATTCACGCTGGAATTGCGCGCTGCCTTGAACAGCACAAAAGCGTCTTTCTCGTTTTGCGAATCCACTACCAGAGCATCGAAGTGCTCGTCAGCGAGCTTTTTCGCGGTGTTGAATACGTCGCCAGCCGGCTCAACCGTAAAATCAAGCTCACTTAACACCTGGGTCACGGCGCGGACGATCTTCTCATCAGGGCAGAAAAGGAGGGCTTTGTAGCTCATAATCGCATGGTAGGTACACAGGTATGCACCGGCAAGTTACTGACGTAATTGCGCCAGGCTCGTTGAATGGCTATGCACGTTCACGCATTCCGCTGTCGCTCAAGATTGCCTGGACGGCATGGCTTTTGGTTTGGGCGCCGGTGTATTGGAAGCAGTATGGCGCACAGAATTTTCTCTACTTCTGCGATTTGGGAAATGTTCTGATTGCTATGGCGCTCTGGACGGAGAGCCGGCTTATCTTCTCGTGGCAGGCTGTCGGGTTGTTGGTCTTTCAGACGCTCTATGTTCTCGATCTTCTCGGCGCGTTCTTTTCAGGAAAACATTTAATCGGCGGGACCGAATACATGTTTGATCCGTCGATTCCACTCCTGGTGCGGCT
>WNFR01001711.1_pt1 | contig 22949 bp, 22 predicted proteins | sample 5400221 | NCBI WGS metagenome assembly WNFR01 (sample SAMN13153357, study PRJNA577476) | soil metagenome | isolation source: 40 cm soil under Madrone tree | place: USA:California | collected 2016-06-14 | reverse complement strand
TGGTGCGCGGAATCGCGGCTTGCTACGGACACCGCCCGACGGCGGCCGCCACCATTCATTTGTTGCGCCGGGTCATGCTCGAAGGCGGGAAGCTCGGCGCCATCGATCTCGCCGCCGCGACGTTCACGCAGCATGTCGCCGGGGCGGTCGCGGAGCGGGTGGCGGCGAGCGCAGCCGAATCGATGTATGCGGCGCAGCGCATGGCGCGGCTGGGCCTTGTGACCATGGGTCTCTGCCGCCCGGTCCCGTTCCGGCCGCACGAGATCCCGGGCATCCTGCCTTCGTTGCTCGGCAATCTGCTTGCCGGCGGCGCCCGGCGCGGCCACGAGGACGAGGGCGGATAGACCCACAGGCGTAATGGCGGCGTTCCGGGCCGCATCCGTTTGCCCGATGTGTGCAACGCGCGGCCCCGAATAGTTAACGATGCGCCGCGGATATTCTTTTGATCGGCGCCTGCCGCCGGAATGTGAGGAACTTTTTTGCCGGTTCCTGGTTAGTGCCGTGCAATTACCCAACGCTCACACAGAGGGACTTGAGATGATCAGACTCGCGCTTGCCGCGGCGACTGCCGCTGCAGTTTTCACCGCTGCTTCGTCGTTTGGCGGGGTCGTCCCGGCCAAGGCGGAGAATCTGAAGATGGCCCAGGTCGGCGTCGAGATCGGCGTCGGCCAGGACCGGGGGGTGGTGCGTGAGGACCGGGTTGTTCGCGAACGCCGGCGTGATTCCGACGTGACCGTCGGTGTCGGTCCGGGCGGCGTCCGGGTCGGCCCGCGCGAAAATTGCCGCATGGTGACCACCAAGGTCGAGCGCGACGACGGCAGCTCGATCACGCGCAAGGAGCGCCGCTGCAACTGATCGCGAGTCGAAACGGAAATGGCCCCTGTCATGGGGCCATTTTCATTTTCCGCGCGCGCGTGCGGCAACTCCGGGGCGATAACGTCGCCGCGGTCGTCCGATCTTGGCCGTTATTCGCGCCTTCACAGATTCTCGAAAGGACAGCACCATGTCGCTCGGACTCATCCTGGCTATCATCCTGATCATCTTCCTGCTCGGAGGGTTCAGTGGCCGTTTCGGCGGCTACGGCTACGGATATGGACACGGCGGCGTCGGCATCATTGGCACCATCCTGATCATCGTCGTCATTCTGATGCTGCTCGGACGCCTGTAAGGCGCGGGCCGACCGAGGGACGGTTTTTCGCCCGGCACAAGGCTGGTTGCCTGTGCGGACGGGCGATTGCGGTCGCCGGCTGATTCCCATACCAAAGCTGGGGCGCGCGCCGACCGGATGGTCGGGGGCGACGCATTGGTTTCCTGGGTCACCTGGCAGTTGAGCGGGCATGAGCAAGCCTCCCGGCTTCATCGACAAGCACGGATTGTGGACAGACGAGCAGAAGTCGCGCGCCGAGGAGATCAAGCGCCGGCTGGCGACCGGCGAGCCAAAATACATCCGGCTGGCCTGGGGCGACACGCACGGCTATTCGCGCGCCAAGACCCTGACGGTCCCGGCCTTCCTCGCGGCACTGACGGTCGGCCACAATATCGGCGTCGCCACCACCACGCTCGACTCCGCGGGCGCGCGCGTCTTCGCGTCCTTCACCCGCGGCGGCGGCATGGGGCTCGACGAGATGACGGGCTCGCCCAACCTCACCGTCGTTCCCGATCCGGCGACCTTCCGCACGCTGCCATGGGCGCCCGGCGTCGGATGGATCCTGTGCGACGAGTATTTCAATGACGGGCGGCCGTTCCCCTTCGCGACCCGCCAGCTTTTGCGCAAGGCGCTGCGCCGCCTCGGCGATCACGGATATGGCTGCGTGGTGGGCACCGAGATCGAGTGGTACCTCTTGCGCGTGGCCGAGGATCATCTGACCGACGAGCATGTCGGCGTCCCGGGCACCCGCGGCCGTCCGATCCGGACCTGGCCGGCGGAGCCCGGCTATCACTACCACTCCGAATCCAACCTGGACCTGATGGAGCCGGTGCTGGGCGCGCTCGGCGACGCCTACGAGAAGCTCGGGCTCGGGTTGCGCTCGATCGAGAATGAATGGGGCCCCGGGCAGGTCGAGTGCACCTTTGCGCCGCGTCCCGCCCTGGAGGCGGCCGACAACGTGCTGCTGTTTCGCACCGCCACGCGCCAGATCTGCCGGCGCCTCGGCCACTTCGCGACCTTCATGTGCCGGCCGGCGCTCAAGGGCTACTATGCGAGCGGATGGCATCTGCATCAGTCGCTGGTGGACGCGGCGAGCGGCGCCAACCTGTTCATGCCGGATGAGCCCGGCGAAGCCTTGTCGCGGCTCGGCCGCCACTATCTCGCCGGCCTGCTCGCCCATGCGGTGCCCGGCACCGTCTTCACGACGCCGACCGTCAACGGCTTTCGGCGCTTCCGGCCGAACTCGCTCGCGCCCGACCGGGTGACCTGGGGGTATGACCACCGCGGCGTGATGGTCCGCGTGCTGGGCGGGGCAGGCGACCCCGCCACCCGGATGGAGAACCGCATCGGCGAGCCGGCGGCCAATCCCTATCTCTACGTGTTGTCGCAGGTGGTGGCCGGGTTTGCCGGCATCGAGGCGGGGCTGTCGCCGCAGGCGCCGGACGATGAGCCCTATGGGGCAAAGCGCCCCTTGCTGCCCAAAAGCCTGCCGGAGGCGCTCGACGCGCTCGACAAGGAGCCGTTGTTCCGCCGCGAGCTAGGCGATAGCTTCGTGGACTATTTCGTGGCGCTCAAGCGGACCGAGGCCGGCCGGTATCAGCATTCGCTTGAGGAATCGCGATCGCCGCAGAGCGAGGAAACGAGCGCATGGGAGCAGAACGAATATTTCGACTTCTTCTAGTTCGCGGTGCGGCCGGCCGCGCGGTGTAAGTCAAGGAGCACGTCATGACGGCGCTCGAGAAGATCGGTGCGGCGCCCAGCCGGCTCGGCGGGACCGCGCTCTATGACTGGGATCACCTGGTCCAGGAAGACCGCGCCCATCGTTTGATCTACACCGATCCCGCCATCTTCGAAGCCGAGATGACGCATGTCTTCGGCGGCACCTGGACATATCTGGCGCACGAAAGCGAGATCCCGAACCGCAACGACTTCATCACGCGCCGCATGGGCTTGCGTCCGCTCATCATCCTGCGCGATCCGGACGACACGATCCGCGCGCTCTACAACCGGTGCACCCATCGCGGCACGACGCTGTGCCGCTGGGAGAAAGGCAATGCCAAGTCGTTCCAATGCCCCTATCACGGCTGGAACTTCCTCAACACCGGCAAGCTCCGCGGCGTGCCATGGCCGGAGGGCTATGCGGCCGACCTCCGCGATCCGAAATACAACGTGGCGCAGGTGCCGCGCGTGGAATCCTATCGCGGCTTCATCTTCGGCACCCTCAACATGGATGCGCTGCCGCTGCGCGAGCATCTCGGCGCCATCACGCGCGTGGTCGACGAGTGGCTGGATCGCAATCCGGGCGGCAAGGTGGTGGTCTGCGAAGCCAACCGGATCAAATACAAGGGCAACTGGAAGCTCGCCTATGACAATTCTTGCGACGGCTACCACGTCGCCTATTCGCATCGCTCGCTCTTGGAAACCGAGAACCGTTTCGCCGGCGATAACGCCAAGGGCATGGCCTATTATCGCGACTCGCCCGACAGCCTGCCGATGTACATGCGCTACACCGGCCACGGCAATCACTTCAAGGACAAGCGGCCGAACCTGGAAAAGCGTCCGGGCGGGCTGTGGGCGCTGGAATCGGCGCATCCCGGCAAGGAGCATTACGAGGCCGAATTCATCCGGCGCTACGGCGCGCGCGCCTACGAGCTGCTCGATCTCGCGGGATCCGAGCCGGTGAACATCAACATCTTTCCGAACCTGTCGCTGCTCGGCAACCACATCCAGGTGTTCGAGCCGCTCGGCGTGGGCGAGACCAATGCGATCTGGTACGGCACCATGATCGTCGACGCGGACGGCAGCCTGGGGGACGCCGTCACCGACATCAACGCGCTGCGCATGCGCACCCAGGAAGGCTTTCCCAATTTCGGCGAGGTCGACGACGTCGCCAATTTCGAGCAGATCCAGCGCGGCTTGGGCGCGCCCGAGGACGAGTGGGTCTACATGAACCGCGGCCTCGGCATTCCGGACCGCATCAGGACCGAACCGGACGGCTCGATCACCGCGCCGGCCACCGATGAAGCCTTCATGCGCGAGCATTTCAAGGAATGGAAACGGCTCATGAAAGCCCGCCCGAACCTGGCGATCCGGCGTGAGCCCTGACATGGCCGTCCAGGATCCTTCGCGCAGCTCGTATTACGTCGACGACGCGCTTTATCGCGAGCTGATCGCCAATTTCTCCGGCTGGCAGGACGACCAGCGCGCCATAACCGATGCGGCGACGCGCGACGAGTTCCGCAGGCTGCTGGAGCGCGAGGCGCGCTTGCTCGACCAGCTCCGATATGACGATTGGCTGGCCTTGTATGCGCCGGAATGCATCTACTGGGTGCCGTCGACCCCGAATGCTGGCGACCCGCGGCGCGAGATATCCGTGATGTTCGACGACCGCCGCCGGCTCGAGGACCGCATCTACCGCTTTCGCACCGGCTACGCCTGGTCTCAGGCCCCGGCCTCGCGCACGGTGCGCCTCGTGACCAATGTCGAGGTGTTCGCCGCCGCCCGCGACGACCGCCGCATGGTGCGCTCGAATTTCCTGATCAGCGAGTTCTGGGGCGACGAGACCCGGGTGTTGACGGGCTGGGCCGGCCACCGCCTGGTGCGCGACGGGGCGGAGTGGAAGATCCAGGCGAAGCAGGTGAACCTGATCGATTGCGACCAGAGCATCAGAAATCCGAGCATTATCCTGTAGCCCATCCGGAACCCCATGCACAAACTCGCGCTGACGCTGGCTTGCGGTCGCTACGACCGTACCCAACCGCTGATCGACGGCCGGGTGCAGCCCGACGGCGTCGATCTCACGTTCATCCCGCTGCGGCCGGGCGAGACCTTCTGGCGCATGCTCAATCACGGCGAGTTCGACGTGTCCGAAATGTCGCTCTCGTCCTATACGATCCTGCGATCGGAAGGCGACACGCGCTTCATCGCGATCCCGGTCTTTCCGTCGCGGGTCTTTCGCCATTCGGCGCTCTATGTGCGGGCCGACTCGACGATCGAACGGCCGGAGGATCTCAAGGGCAGGCGCGTCGGCGTCGGCGACTACCAGATGACCGCGGCCGTCTGGGTGCGCGGTTTCCTGATGCACGAATATGGGGTCGCGCCGGAGGATATTTCCTGGGTGGTGGGCAAGCCGATCCGCTCGATCAAGCCGCCGGCCGGCATCCGGCTGGAGCCCATGCGGCCCGACACCACGCTGGAGCAGATGCTCGAGGACGGCGAGATCGACGCGCTCGCCTCGGTGATGATCCCGGGCGGTCTCGGCAAGACCGTCCGCCGGCTGTTTCGGGATTCACGCCAGGTCGAGATCGACTATTACAGGAAGACGCGCATCTTCCCGATCATGCATACGCTCGTGCTCAAGACCAGCCTTTACGAGCGCAAGCCCTGGCTCGCCGTGAGCTTCTACCGCGCCTTCTGCCGGGCCCGCGATTTGGCCTATCAGTCGATCTACGACACCGACGCGCTGACGGTCAGCCTTCCCTGGGTGATCCAGGAGACGGAAGCGACGCGCGACATATTCGGGCCGCAGATCTGGGACTATTCGATCGAGGGCAGCCGCCCGACCCTCGATGCGCTCGTGAGTTATCTCGATGAGCAGAAACTCTCGCGCCGCCGCATGAGCGTCGAGGAGCTGTTCGTGCCGAATATCAGCCCCGGTCTCGACGAATATTTGCGGGCGACCGGCGAGGACTGAGCGAGCGCTGAATCGTCGCCAGTCCGTGTGGTCGGTCTTCAGGCCGCCCCGCCGCTGCAGCTTGCCGCACCTTTGGCGTGCAACGCCCGAACGGCCTGCGATTGCCAAGCGGTCGCCCGGCTGCAAAACTGAATGCGCCGAATCCGCACCGGAACCCTTCATGCCGCCAACCTCATGGTATCGCGCTGCGGCCCTCGTGTTAGCCGTCGCGGCGCTCGCGTGGCCGGCCGCGGCGCAGGATTTCCCGACGCGGCCGATCACCATGATCGTGGCCTTTTCGGCCGGCGGCTATGCCGACAGCTTCGCCCGCATCGTCGGGGGGCGCCTGGGCGAGCGGCTCGGCCAGAACGTGGTCATCGAGAACCACGGCGGCGGCGGCGGCAATATCGCGGGGGCGAACGTGGCGCACGCGCCGCCCGACGGCTACACCCTGCTGGTCACGACCAGCAGCGTCGCGGTCAACGAGACCCATTACAAGAAGAAGCTCTTCGCGGCGGCCGATCTCAAGGCCGTCGCCATAGCGGCAGGCGCGCCCGAGACGCTGTCGGTGAAGCCGACCGATCCGGCAAAGACTCTCGCCGATGTGGTCCGTGCGGGACGGACGAAACCGTTCGACTATGCAAGCGCCGGCGTCGGCACCGCCTCGCATGTGGCGGCCGCCTATTTCTTCAAGATCCTTGCCAAGATCGATCCGGTCCATGTGCCGTTCCAGGGCGGCGCGCCGGCCGTGAACGCCGTGGTGGGCGGCCATGTCCAGGTTCTGGTCGGGACGCTGCCCGGCTATGCGGCCCAGTTTCGTTCCGGCACCATCCGCGGGGTCGCGGTGGCAAGTCCGCAGCGGGTGGCCGAGGTCCCGGATATTCCGACCTATGACGAAAGCGGTTATCCGGGCTTCGTCGCCGAGAACTGGGTCGGCGTGTTCGCCCCCGCCAAGGTCGACCGCGAGATCGCGGCCAGGCTGAACGCGGCGATCAACGAGATCGTGCGCGAGCCCGCGACCGAGGCGCGGCTGCGGACATTCAGCATGCAGCCGCATCAGCGCAGCCTGGCCGACACCGAGCGCTACTTCGAGAGCGAGATGGCCAAGTGGGGCACGATGGTGAGGGCGGTGGGCCTGTCCGTCGAATAGCCCATTTCCAGCTCGGCCCCGGCAATGCCGCTTGCACCAACCTTTCGCCGCAGCCTGCGACGCAGCGTCATCGCTGAGATGGATTGTCCGTCGTCCCCTTATTGGCGCCCGCCTTATCGGCTGCCGCTTTGTCCGCCGCCGCTTTCGCGGCGTCGTCCCGCGCAGCGCCCTTCTCCAGGAGGTCCGGAACAAGGCGCTCCAAAAAGCCGGCCACAAATCCGATAACCAATACGGTCTGCCATGTTATGTCGGTCCCGGAAATGTTTGCATCGCCGATCTTGAAATTGGGAACAAGCTTTGAGCCCAGCAACAGGATAAGGACTCCGGCAGCGATTATGCCGATGACGATGCGCAACGTGGCATCGGCGAAGTTGTCCCGCCGGTAAAGATTGGTGAGCACGGTACGATTGCGAATCGCAAGCGCGATGGAAAAGAAGGCGCCGACCGTACCCGCGCGGGCCGCAAGCCAGATATTTCCGGAAGGCGTCGTAAAAGGGTAAATCTTCTTCTGGACGAAAGTGAAGACAACGATTGCGAACAGCGCGAGCATCAACGCCGATATCAAATATTCAAACCTTCCCCATGAGCTTCTTTCGGCGATGATGTCCGCCTTCGTGTCGTTCAACGACGCCAGCGCCGCGCTGCTGTCTCCCTCGAGCGAGAGGACGAGCGCCGTCGCAACCCTGCCTTCGAATTTTTTTGCCTTCGCCTTGAACGGTTGCCATCTGCTTCTGCTCCAGCCGTCGATAAGGCCGGTAATCTGAGCCCTTGTCAGATTGAGTGTGGACATATCTTTGCGCTGCTGCGACGCCACTTGCTCGTCGTCGGCGAATTGCACGGAAACGCGGTCGGGTGTCCGGTAGACGGCGTATTTGGGACGGACCTTCGTATAGATTTTGACTATCTCGCATTCGGTCAGGTCCGGGTCTCCAATCTTGACGTTGTCGACGAGAAAACTGATTTCCGCCACGTCGTCCTCCCTTCGCTCGCCGTCCTGCCGTGTCAACGCGCGGTTCGAAGCATACAATCCCGAAGTATCTTGACGCAACCATGGCTTGCGTTTCGCTTTGGGTATCGTGTGCGACATATGCCATGTTGGGCCGTGCAGCTTATCCGGCGTTGCGGGCCGGGTTTCCACGCCGGAGATGCATGTTTCGGTCGACGAATGCGGACCGTGCGGAGGATACGGTCTTTCTATCTTGCTACCTTAAATGACACGCCACCCACTGCCCGGGTTTTGCCTCGCGCAGCTCCGGCGGCTCGATCCGGCAGCGCTCGACCGCATAGGGGCAGCGGGTGTGGAAGTGGCAGCCGGGCGGCGGATCGATCGGGCTCGGCACGTCGCCTGGCAACACGCGTTTCTGCCGCTTGATGGTCGGGTCGGGCACCGGCACGGCCAGCAGCAGCGACTCGGTGTAGGGATGCAGCGGACGAAGGAACAGCGTCTTCTTGTCCGTGTATTCGACGATCCGGCCGAGATACATCACGGCGATGCGATGGCTGATATGCTCGACCACCGCGAGGTTGTGCGAGATGAACAGATAGGCGAGACCGAGCTCGCGTTGCAGGTCCATCATCAGGTTGAGGACCTGGGCCTGGATGGATACGTCGAGCGCCGACACCGGCTCGTCGGCGACGATCAGCTTCGGATGCAGCGCGAGCGCGCGTGCGATCCCGATGCGCTGGCGCTGGCCGCCCGAGAACTGGTGCGGGAATCCGTTCATCTGCGCCTTGCTCAGGCCCACGCGATCGAACAGCTCGGCGACCATGCGGGTGAGCTCGCGCCCGCGTGCGGGCCGGTGCACGCGCAACGGCTCGGCCACGATGTCGCCGGCCGACATGCGCGGGTCGAGCGACGAGAAGGGATCCTGGAAGATGATCTGCATCTGCGGACGCAGCGGACGCAGCTCCGCCTTGCCGAGATGCGTGATGTCGCGCCCGCCGAGCACGATGCGGCCGGCGGTTGGCTCGATCAGCCGCAGGATCGCGCGACCGACCGTCGACTTGCCGCAGCCGGACTCGCCCACCAGGCCGAGCGTCTCGCCCGGCGCGATCGAAAAGCTCACGCCGTCGACCGCGAACACGCGGCCGGCCGCACGCCGCAAGAACCCGCGGCTGATCGCGAAATGCTGCTTGAGGTCGCGCACCTCCAGCACGGGAGGGGCCGTGTCGCCTGCCCGCGTGACCTCAGCCATCGGGTGCCCCGAAGAGTTCCCGCGACCGCCAGCAGGCGGCCCAATGGGCGGGCCGTTTCTCCTCGTAGACCGGATAGCTGGCGCGGCAGCGATCCTGCGCGAAACCGCAGCGCGGCGCGAACACGCAGCCGGCCGGCAGGTTGCTCAAGGCCGGGACCATGCCGGGAATTTCCTGCAACCGCTCGCCCGCCGGCTCGGCGCCACGCAACAGCGCCAGGCGCGGGATCGACGCCAGAAGGCCGCGCGTATAGGGGTGTTGCGGATGCGCGAACAAGTCTGCGACGGAGGCTTCCTCGACCTTGCGCCCCGCATACATCACGATGACGCGCTGCGCAGTCTCGGCGACGACGCCGAGGTCGTGGGTGATCAGGATCACGGCGGTGCCCAGCTTCTGCTGAAGCTCCGACATGATGGCCAGGATCTGCGCCTGGATGGTGACGTCGAGCGCGGTCGTCGGCTCGTCGGCGATGAGCACCTTGGGATGGCAGGCGAGCGCCATCGCGATCATGGCGCGCTGGCGCATGCCGCCGGAAAGCTGGTGGGGATAGGCCTCGGCGCGCTTGTCCGGCTCGGAGATGCGCACCTGACGCAGCATGTCGACCGCCGTCCGCCAGGCCTGGGCGCGGGTGAGCGGCTCGTGCAGCAGCACGGCCTCGGCGATCTGGCTGCCGATCGTGAGCACCGGGTTGAGCGATGACATCGGCTCCTGGAAGATCATGGCGATGTCCTTGCCGCGCACGCCGCGCATCGCCTCCTCGTCGAGGCCGATGAGATCGACGCCGGCGAGCCGGACGGTGCCCCCGACGATACGGCCGGGCGGATCGGGTACCAGCCGCATGAGCGAGAGCGCCGTGATGCTCTTGCCGCAGCCCGACTCGCCGACGATCGCCAGCGTCTCGCCGGGCGCCAGCGCGAAGCTCATCCCGTCCACCGCTTTGACGACGCCATGGCGCGTGGTGAAGAAGGTCTGCAGCGCCTCGACCTCGAGCAAAGGTCGCGGCGCCGCCGCTTCGGCCCTCTGGGTGTCCGCGTGCCGGTCGCTGGTCGTGACGGTCATGCGGGCGGTCCGTCAGTCGCGCAGCCGCGGGTCGAGGAGGTCGCGCAGCGCATCGCCCAGAAGGTTGGTGCCGAACACCACCAGGCTGATGGCCACGCCCGGGAAGATGACCAGCCAGGGCGCCACGCGCACATATTCGGCCGCCGACTCCGACAGCATGCGGCCCCATGAGGGATGCGGCTCCGGTATTCCGAGCCCGAGAAACGACAACGAGGATTCGGTGAGGATCGCGGCGCCGAGCTGAGCGGTCGCCAGCACGATCAGCGGCGCCAGGGTGTTGGGCAGCACGTGGCGGACCGCGATGCGGAATTCGCTCATGCCCACGGCGCGCGCGGCCTCGACGAAGGGCATCTCCCGCAATGCCAAGGTGTTGGAGCGGATGACGCGCGCCGAATAGGGGACGAGCGGAATCGAGATCGCCACGATCGTGTTGCCGAGCGAGGGGCCGAGCGCGGCCGCCATGACGAGCGCGAGCACCAGCACGGGCAGGGCCTGCATGACGTCGACCAGGCGTTGCACCACGAGGTCGACCCAGCCGCCCAGGAAGCCGGAGACGAGTCCCAGCGCGACGCCGAGCGCGCAGCCGAGCGCGGTCGCGCCGAGCCCGACCGCGAGCGAGATGCGCGCCCCATAGATGATCCGGCTGTAAACGTCCCGCCCCATGAAATCGGCGCCGAGCGGATGCGCCGCATCCGGCCGCGCCAGCGAGAGCGCGGCATTGGTGCTCACCGGGTCGTAGCGGGTGAGAAGATCGGCGAACACGGCCGCGAACACGAAAATCGCCATGATGGCGGCGCCAAAGACGCCGAGCGGATGCCGGGTGACGACATAGCGCAGCTGCGGCCACAGCCGGGCCACGGGAGCGATGGCGACCGGCTTTACGGCGGCTTCCTCGACGCTGGTCATGGCGACGGGTTCTTCATGCTAATCGGCATATTTGATCCGCGGGTCGAGGACGGCATAGAGCAGATCGACGACGAAATTGATCACCACCGCGACCGCCGCGATGAACATTACCAGGTTCTGCACGATCGGATAATCCCGCCAGCGGATCGCTTCCACCAGGAAACGGGCGACGCCCGGGATGTTGAACACCGTCTCGGTGACGATCAGGCCGCCCATCAGGAAGGCGGCCTCGATGCCGATCACGGTGACGACCGGCAGGATCGCGTTGCGCAGCGCGTGATGGTAGTTGACGCTGCGTCTCGAGGCGCCCTTGGCGCGCGCGGTGCGGATATAGTCCTGCCGCAGCACCTCGAGCATGGACGAGCGCGTCAGGCGCATGACCAGCGCCGAGCTGCGAAAGCCCACGGCGGCGGCCGGGATGCTGTAGAGCAGGAGCTCGTCCCATAGCGTCTTCGGCGGCGCGGTATAGATCGGCAGCGTTCCGAACCACGACACGCAGGCCATCAGGATCAGGAGTCCGAGCCAGAAGGCCGGCATCGACAGTCCGCTCAGGCTGATCACGCGCAGGACGTAATCCAGCAACGTGTTCTGCCGCACCGCGCTGACGACCCCGAGCGGAACGCCGAACAGCACCGAGAAGGCGAGCGCGAGACAGGCGAGCTTGGCGGTGATCGGAATGCGCGGGGCGATCTCGGCGAGAGCGGGCTTTTCCGACACGTAGGAATAGCCGAGGTCGCCATGGAGCAGGCCGCTGATCCAGCGGACATATTGGACGGCGATCGGCCGATCGAGCCCGAGATCCTGTTCGAGCCGCGCCTTCTCGGCCGGATTGATCATGCCGGCCGCGTCGAACAGGATGTCCGCGATATTGCCCGGCACCAGCCGCAGCATCACGAAGACGAGCACCGAAATCCCGACCAGCGTCAGGAGCATCAGGAAGAAGCGCCTGATCAGATAGGTCGCCACGCGAGCCTCCGGCTAATTCAGTTTCGCCGTCATGGCCGTGCATAGGCGTTCGAAGAACGGCGTCGCTTCGCTTGCCTATGTCACGGCCATCCGCGTCGTTCTTTCAGGCAATCAAGGCGTGGATGCGCGGGACTAGCCCGCGCATGACGGTGGTGCCTACCTGTCCAGCCACACGTCCTCGTAGCGGAAGCCGTTGTACGAGCTGTTGACCATCATTGTCATGTTCTTCACGTAGGGCTGCCAGCAGGTCGCCATGTGCGAGTGGAACAGGATCGGCCGCGCCACGTCCTCCTGCAGCTTCTTGTCGATCTCCCAGACCAGGGCCTTGCGCTTCTGCAGATCCGTCTCCACCGACTGCCGGTCGAACAGCTTCTGCAGGTCCTTGTTGCAATAGTTGGTGTAGTTGCGCTCCGACCCGCAGGCGTAGTTTTCGTAGAAGCCCTGGTCGGGGTCATCGATGCCGTTGCCGGTCAGGTTGACGCCGACCGAATAATCCTTGCGGGCGATCTTGGCGAACCACACGCCCGACTCGACGGTCTCGAGCTCGGCATCGATGTAGATGTCCTTGAGCTGATCGATGACGATGACGGCGGGATCGCGATAGACCGCGAGGTTGCGGGTGGACACCTTGATCTTGAGCCGCTTGTCGGGGCCGTAGCCGGCCTTCTCCATCAGCTTGCGGGCCTCGGCGCGGTTCTTCTGCACGTCGGGCCCGTAGCCCGGCATGGATTTCAGGATATCGGGCGGCAGCCCCCAGACGCCCGCCGGAGGGGGCAGCAGCGCGCCGCCGATGTCGGCCTGTCCCTGGAACAGGATGTCGACGAAAGCCTTGCGGTCGAGCGCCATCGCCATGGCGCTGCGCAGGTCGGGATTGTCGAAGGGCGGCGCATCGCGGTTGATGATCAGGTTGGTGTTGACGTTGGTCGGCTCCAGGTCGCAGACCGCATTGGGGACTTGCGCCTTGATGTCCTTTTGCAGCGCGACCGTGACCTCGGTCGGGAAGGTCATGTCGACCTTGCCGGTCACGAAGGCGAGGACGGCGGTCGAACGATTGGGGATGATGGCGAATTCGATGCCGTCGAGATAGGGCAGGCCCTTTTTCCAGTAGTCCGGATTCTTGACCAGCTTGATGGTCTCGTTCTGCTTCATCTCGACGAAGCGGTACGGCCCGGTGCCGACCGGATGCGTGCGCATCTGGGCGGGCGGGACGTGGCAGGGATAGACCGGCGAATAGCCGGACGCCAGCATGGCGAGCAGCGAGGGCTGCGGCCGCTTGAGCCTGAAGGTCACCTCTCGGTCGCCGTTGAGGCTGAGGTCGCTCACATTCTCGTACCAATCCTTGCGCGGATTCTTGCGGAAGGTCGCCTGCGACACGCCCCGGAGCATGTCCCAGGTGCATTTGACGTCCTTGGCGGTAAAGGGCTGGCCGTCGTGCCACTTGACGCCGTCGCGCAGCAGGAAGGTGAGCTGGGTCTTGTCCGCGTTCCAGGACCAGCTGGTGGCGAGCTCCGGCACGATGGTATCGAGGCTGTTCTGCGGCTTGTGCTGGTCGTAGATGACCAGATTGTTGAACACGCCCATCATCGGGGCGTTGGTGGAGTAGGTGGCTTCCTCGTGGATCGAAATGCCGCCGGGCGTCTCACGGTGATACATCCGCAATATCCCGCCGGGCTTGGCTGCCTTCGGTGCGTCCTTGGTTATGTCCGTGGGCGCTTGCTTCGGTTCCTGCGCAGCGGCGCCGGCGAGCGCCGCGATCGTCAGAGCCGCAGCCAGCAGCGTGAGCCTGCATTCCATGTCGTCCTCCCTGGCGGCGCGCGTTCCGAAGATCGGCCGCGGCTCTTATTGTCCGGGTGACGCTAGCGGGGGCCAATTGGGCGATCAACCCGGTTCGCGTTCCGCGCCATCATAAGGGTCCGTGCGGGCCCCGGGCCAGGCGATGCCGGGGTCGATTTGCCGCACCGGTCGTGCGGGCGGCTCCTTATCCTACAGGCACTGGAACACGACCGCGCCGCCGGCGGATGGCGGGTTCATTTCCGTCACGACGGCTTTCTTGTTGTATTTGGTGCAATGCTCCCGCGCGGTATTCATGGCGGCCGGCACGTTGTTGTAGCCGTCGGGGATTCGTCCGCCTTTTTGGTCGCCGATAGATGGAAGGTCCGGGCCCGATCCGGCGACGTTGCCCGAGCCGGCGCATCCAGCCAACAGGGACGCGAGGGCCGCGAGGGCGGCAACCGCAACGATTTTCATGAAGCCGCCCTCCATGGCGCGACGATCAACGACTCTTGGAATTGAACGCGATCGCGTTCATCGGCCTGACCTCGCGCTTGGATACCATGTTGGCGACGGTTGCCGAATATTTCTTGTAGTGATCGGTGGCCCGATGCGCCTCGAGGGCGGCTGCGTTGTCATAAACCTCGTAGAGGAAGACGTGGTGCGGGTTGCTCGCCAGCACCTGGATGTTGAACTGGCGGCAGCCCGGCTCGGTGACGGAGGCCGCGCCGTTCTCCTTGATGGCGGCCATGAACTTCTCCATCTCGGCTGGGACGATGTCGAGGTCGACGGCGTTGACGAAGGCCGCGGATTGCGCGACGGCGCGCGGCGCCGGGGCGAGCAGCATCATGGCAGCGCCCAACACCAGGGCAAGGGCGGAGATTCGGACCGGCGTCGGCATCTTGTTCCTCCCAATGGCCGAGCTTGAGGTTGATCCCTTCGATGCGTTGGTCGGCCTGCAACGCCGGGCCGGCTGGCGGCCTTGGCCTTAAGCCTAACGCAACCCCGGACGGGCTTCCATGCGGGCGGACGACCGACGACCGGGACGTGTGCGCCAGGGCGGGAGATTGCAAGGGGCGGCGTTTTCTGGACGATATGCGCGCGTGGCTTTCGCCCGGGGTGATGTCTCATGAAATTGCTGTCGCGCCTGTTTCTCGGCCTCGTCGCCGTATCGGCAGCCGCCGCATCTGTTCGTGCGCAGGATTTTCCGGCGGCGCGCGTCACGATGGTGGTGGCGTTTTCGGCCGGCGGGCCGGTCGACGTGGTGGCGCGGGTGCTGGCCGACCGGCTGGCGCAGCGCTGGGGCGTGCCCGTGACGGTCGAGAACCGCACCGGCGCCGGCGGCAACATCGCGGCCGCGATCGTGGCCAAGGCCGCGCCAGACGGCTACACGGTGCTGCTCACCGCGACCGGCGTCGCCATCAACCAGAGCCTGAGCGCCAGTCCGGGATTTGCCATTGCGGACCTGATCCCGGTCCTGGTGCCGACGCTGAGCACGACGACGCTCGCGATCAACCCGGACAATCCGGCGCGCACGCTCGCGGAGTTCATCACGGCGCACAAGTCCGGCGGATTCACCTTCGGCACCGCCGGCATCGGCTCGGCCGCGCACATCACGGCCGAATATCTCTTCAAGACCCTGGCGGGGATAGAAGCGATCCACACGCCGTTCCCGGGCGCTCCGCAGGCCGGCACGGCGCTGCTCGGCAATCATATCGACCTCATCTCGGTCGCTTCCTCGGACGCGGTTCCGTTGATCCAGCAAGGGCGCCTGCGCGGGCTGGGATTGACCGGCACGGCGCGCAACGAGGCGACGCCCGCGGTGCCGACGTTGCGGGAGCAGGGCTTCGATCTCGTGTCGCATGGCTGGGTGATCGCCATGGTGCCGGCGAAGACGCCGGCAGCGGTCGCCGAAAAGCTCAACGCTGCCCTCAACGACATCGTGCAGGACCCGGAGGTGCGCCGCCAGCTCGCCAATGCCGAGCTATTGGGGCGCCGGCAGTCCCTTGCCGAAGCCGCCGACTTTCTGCGCGGCGAGCTCGCCAATTGGAACAGGATGGTCGGCGCGATCGGCCTCAAGCCGCACTAGGCCGCGGCGATTTGACCTCCCGTCCTGGCGCTTCCGCCGCGCCGCCGGTGCGTTTGCTTCGCGGTCTTTCCTTGCTACGTTGATTGCCTTATTCATCCGCGCTCGCTTCGGCGGCAAAGAAAAACACACCATCGGAGGACTTCATGCGCCGCGCGCAACGCCCGTTACTTGCCCTTGCTGCGGGCGCCCTTGCCACGCTTGTCCTGTGGACGGCGCCCGTGTCGGCGCAGACCTGGCCGACGCGCCCGGTCAAGTTCGTGCTGCCGCTCGGCCCGGGCGCCGGGGTCGACATCGGATCTCGCCTGTTCGCGGATCGCCTGAGTGCGCGCTGGGGCCAGCCGGTCGTGGTCGAGAACAAGCCTGGCGGCGACGGGATCGTGGCGATCGGTTCCTTCGCGGCCGCACGCGACGATCACGTCCTCCTGATGTCGCCCACTTCGTCCTTTACGGCCCATCCGTTTCTCAAAGACAACCTGCCGTACAAGCCGAGCGATCTCCAACCGATCGCCAGAGTCTCGAATACGGTCGTCTCCATCGGGGTGCCGGTCTCGATGAACATCAAGTCGCTGGACGAACTGTTCGCGCTGGTGCGCGCGCAACCCGGCAAGCTCAACTGGGCGGGCGTCACCGGCGCGCTCGATTTCCTGTTCGAAGGCTATCTCAAGGGTGCCGGGCTGGACATGGCGAAGGTGCCGTATCGCAATCCGGTGGATGCGGCCAACGATCTCGCCGAGGGGCGCGTCCAGGTCTATGAGGCCGCCCTCGCGATCGTGCGGCCGCAGGTGGAGGCGGGAAAAATCAAGCTGCTGGCGGTGACCAACACCGTGCGGGCGCCTGCCTATCCCAATATCCCGACCGTCAAGGAGGCCGGCTACCCGGCGCTGACCATCGACGGCCTGGTCGGCCTGTTCGGCCCGGCCGACATGCCGGCCGCGCTGCGCGAACGCATCGCCGCCGATATCCGGGCGGCGGCCGCCGACCCGATCATCGCGGACCGATTGAATGCCAGCGGGCAGATCCTCAATATCGGCGGCCCGGCCGAATTCGAGAAGTCGATCGACGAGCAGCGGGCCGAGGTCGCCAAGATGGCGAAGACGCTCGGGGTGGCGGCGAAGCAGTGAGGCGCACGCCCGTATTGCAGCCTCGCTCGCACTATTTCTGGTAAGGCCCGAATTTCTTGAGCGCCGCATCCACGAAGCGCGGCTCGAGAATTTCCGCCGGCGTGACGGCGCGCGGCAGATTGCCGAGCTTCACGTTGAGCTCGGCGGTGAAGGCCTCGACCTTGGGATCGAGACCGCCATCGACGCCCCAGAGGTTCTCGGCGTTGAGGTCGCGCACCACGCCCTTGAGGAATCCGAGCTCGAGATCGGGCAGCCGCTCGTGCAGGATCGCGGCGGCCTCGTCGGGATTCTCCATGACGAAGCGCGAGCCGCGAATTCCGATATCCGTCATGGTCTGGAAGGCGGCGGCGAGCTCGGGCTTGTTCAGCGATTCGGTGCGCACCACGTTCCACACATAGCCGAGACCGGGAAACTCCTGCGACAGGCGGGTGAGGATCTTGACCTTGCCATCCTGCACGCCCTTCAGGGCCGTGACGGTATTGACGAGCGTCGCATCGGCGTTCCCGCCGATCACCGCTTGCAGCCGCGCCGCGTGGCCGCCGACCTGGACGAAGCGCGTGGTCGATTCATCGATGCCATGCTGGCGCATGATCATGCGCGGCAACTGATCCGGCAGCGCGCCCGGTCCCGAGGCCGCGAAGGTCTTGCCGGCGAGGTCGGAGAGCTTGCTGCCCTTGCTGGTCGCGATCACGAGACTGTAGTCGCCGATCGGCTGCCAGGAATGGATGGCGCGGACTTTGACGCCCGCCTGCAGCGAGTCCAGCACATTGAGCGTACCGATCAGACCAATGTCGGCATTGCCCGACAGCAGGGCCCGCATCGCGTTGGCGTCGCCGGTGACATGAAGATCCTCGACCTGGAGGTCGCCGAGCCACCCCTTCTTCTGCGCCACCAGATAGGGCAGCGAGAAGGTCGTGACCGGGCCGGGGAATACCATCGTGATCTTGGCCGCCGCGGCCGGGAGCGCCGCGAGCCCCGCCACGAGGATGAGCGCAGCACCGGCCAGACGCGTCGACGCATTGCTGAGAGCTTGCAGTTGCATGGCGGGGTCCCTGTGACGGATTGTCTGTCCCGGCGATGACCGAATGTAACGGAAATCCGTCGCGGGGTTGAGAAAAATGTTGTTCTCGCGGCGCGGGAAAACGCTCCTCTTGCGCAATCGGCGACAACTCGGCACCTTGCGCTATTGACCAACTGGTCAACCCGCGATGAGGAGACCGACAATGAGGCGGCGCGATTTTTTGATGCGGACGGCGGCTTTTGCGGCCGCAGGCGGCATGGCGGGCCGGGCGCGCGCCCAGGAGGAGTGGCCGCAGCGCCAGGTCACGATCGTGGTGCCGTTCTCGGCAGGCGGCTCCGCCGACCTGCTGGGCCGGCTGCTGGCCCAGCATCTGCAGGCGAAATTCGGCGTGCCCTTCGTGGTCGAGAACCGCGGCGGGGCCGGCGGCAGCATCGGCACCGCCGTGGTGGCGAAGGCGCCGCCCGACGGCTACACGCTGCTGATCGGCACGGTCAGCACCCACGCCATCAACCCCTCGCTTTATGCCAAGCTGCCGTTCGACACCGAGCGCGATTTCGCGCCGATCTCGCTCCTGGTGCGACTGCCCAATCTGCTGATCGTCAACAAGGATGTGCCCGCCAAGACCGTGCCGGAACTCGTCGACTACCTCAAGGCGAATGACGGCAAGGTGAATTTCGGCTCGTCCGGCAATGGGACCTCGTCGCATCTCGCCGCCGTGATGTTCCAGCTCGCGACCGGCACCCGTATGACCCACGTGCCGTTCCGCAGCACGTCGGAAGAGATGAACAACATGATGGGCGGGCATATCCAGCTCGCGATCGACAGCATGACAACGATCTGGCCGCTCGCGAAGGCGGGCGAGGTCCGCGCGGTCGCCGTCAGCACGCCGGAGCGCGTCGCGGCCGCGCCCGACGTGCCCACCATCGGCGAGACCATCAAGGGATTCGAGGCCACCGGCTGGCAGGGGCTCTATGCGCCGGCCGCGACGCCGCGCGCCATCGTCGACAAGATCGCCGCCGAGGTGAAACGCATCTTTGGCGATCCCGGCGTGAAGACCGCGCTGGAAAATGTCGGCGGCGAGCCCGCCGCGATGACGCCGGAGGCTTTCGCCGCATTCGCACGCACGGAACGGGCCAAGTGGGCCGAGGTCGTCAAGGCCGCCGGCGTGCGCATCGAGTAGGCACCGTGCGCAAGACCGGCTCGGACCCGCACAAGACGCGCGAGCGGATCCTCGCTTGCGCGACCGCGCAGTTCGCGGCGCGTGGCTACGAGGGCGCGCGCGTCGATACGATCGCGCGCCGCTGCGGCCTGGCCAAGAACATGCTCTACCACTATTTCGGCAGCAAGGAGGGCCTGTTCATCGCGACGCTCGAGCGCATGTACGAGACGTTGCGCGCGCGCCAGCGCGATTTCGCGGTCCGCGGCAGCGATCCGGCCGAGGCCATGCGCCAACTCGTGGCCCATACCTTCTCGGCGCTGCTGGAGCACAGCGAAGCGATCGCGCTGCTCAACAACGAGAACCTGCACAAGGGCCGCCACGCCCGCCGGTCCAAGCGCATCCGCTCGCTTTACGATCCGCTGGTCGACACCATCCGCGAGGTGCTGCGCCGCGGCGCCGCGCAGGGGATTTTTCGCGCCGACATCGATCCGGTGACGCTCTATCTTTCGCTGTCGTCGCTGGCCTATCATTACATCTCCAACCAATACACGCTTCACGCGGCCTTCGGCATCGACTTCACCTCGAAGGCGCGCCGCAAGGCCTGGCTCGCCCACATCACCGAGATGATCCTCACCTATTGCCAGAGCGAAGCCGGCGCAGCCGTGCGGCGTGCGACGGCCGCAAGGCGATGAGGCCATGCGCTCGAGAAACTGCTCACGACCGGGAGAGACACGATGAGTGACAGGCTGCGTGTGCTGCCGTGGATCGGCGGCAAGTCGAAGGAATTTCCGGGCGCGACGCTCGCCCCCCTGGTGTCGCCGGTGGACGAGAGCGTCGTGGCCGACATGGTCGACGCCGACGCGCTCGCCGTCGATGCTGCGGTCGCCAACGCGCATGCGGCCTATCTGGCGCATCAGGAGACGACGACCGCCAAGCGGGTCGAGTGGCTGATGGCGGCGGCGGACGCCGTCGACAAGATCGAGCCCGAGGTGGTGGCGGCGCTCATCCGCGTGCTCGGCAAGCCCAAGCGCGCCGCCACCTTCGAGCACAAACGCTCGGGCGCCTTCCTGCGCGCCTGCGCGATCCAGCTTCCTCATATGCAGGGCGAGGTGCTGCCGCTCGACCTGACCGCCCTCGGCGTCAACCGCTTCGGCTTCACGACCCGCATTCCCTACGGGGTGGTGGCCGCCATCACGCCCTTCAACGCGCCGTCCAACATGGTGACCCAGAAGGTTGCGCCCGCGCTCGCCATGGGCAACGCGGTGGTGGTGAAGCCATCGCCGCCGGGCGCCGAGGTCGCCGTGATGCTGGCCGAGGCCTTCAAACGGGCGGGCGTGCCGGATGGCTTGTTCAATGTGGTGACCGGCGGCCGCGACACCGCCAAGGCGCTCGCCGCCCACCCGCTGGTGCAGGCGATCACGCTCACCGGCAGCACGGCGGCCGGCAACGATCTTGTGCGGGCGGCCGGGGCGAAGAAATTCGTCGCCGAGCTTGGCTCGAACGCGGCCAATATCGTGTGCGCGGATGCCGACCTCGCCGACGCGGCCCAGCGCATCGCGACGGCCGGCTTCGAGGCGAGTGGCCAGCAATGCATCTCGGCCCAGCGGGTGATCGTCGAGCAGCCCGTCTATGACGCTTTCCTGGCGGCGCTGGTGGCGGCCGCCAAAAAGCTCAAGGTCGGCGATCCGAACGATCCGACGACCGATGTCGGCCCGATGGTGAACCGCGCCGCTGCCGACCGGGTCGAGCAGATGATCGCGGATGCGGTCGCCAAGGGCGCCAAGCTGGTGCTCAAGCCCGAGCGCAACGGCTGCATCCTCGGCCCGGCGATCATCGCCGGCGCTCCGGGCGACGCCCGGCTGATGCGCGAAGAGGCGTTCGGCCCGGTCGTGGTGGTGCAGCCGGTCGCCGACCTGGCGGCGGCGCTCGAACTCGCCAACTCGTCCGAATTCGGCCTGCAGGCGGCCTGCTTCACCGCGAGCCTCGACACCGCGTTCAAGGTGTCGCGCAAGTTGAAGGCGGGCGCGCTGTGGATCAACGAGGCGAGCCGCTTCCGGCTCGACACCTATCCGTTCGGCGGCGTCGGTTCGAGCGGGTTCGGGCGCGAGGGCGTGCGCTACGCCATGGAGGAATTGTCGCAATGGAAGTTCACCGGCATCCGTCTCAACCCGAAATGAGCCGGTGATGGGGCAGGCGCGGACGACCAACCGGCTGGTCGGCAGCCCGATCGAACGGATCGAGGATCTGCGCTTCCTGCGCGGGCGCGGCGAGTATGTCGGCGACCTCGCGGTCGACGGCATGCTGCATGCCGTGGTGCTGCGCAGTTCTTTCGCCCACGGCCGCATCCGGGAGATCGATGCGTCGGCCGCGCGCGCGCGACCGGGCGTGCGCGCCGTCATCACGGCGTCCGACATCGGAGCCGTGCCGCTCATCCCGCAGCGCCTCGACGTGCTGCCGGGATTCAAGCGCTACGAGCAGCCGGTGATCGCGCACCAGAAGGTGCGCTACGTGGGCGAGCCGCTGGCCGTCGTCGTGGCGGACAGCGCCGCGCTGGCCGAGGACGCCCTGGAGGCGATCGAAGTCGACATCGAACCGTTGCGGGCGGTCGCGGACCGGGCCACCGCGCGCGCCAATGAGGTGCTGCTGTTCGACCGCGAGAGCAACGTGGCCGGCACGCTCACGGCGCTCAAGGGCGAGGCGGACGCGGCGTTCGAGCGCGCGCCTTACGTGCGGCGCGAGCGCTTCCAGGTGCAGCGCTTCACCGCGGTCCCGATGGAGTCGCGCGGTCTGTTGGCGCAATGGGACGCGGCGACCGGCAAGCTGACCGTATTCGGCGCCGCCAAGGTCGCATTTCCCAACCGCCGCATGCTGGCGCAGATGATGGACCTGACCGAAAGCGCGATCCGGATGGTCGAGAACGACGTCGGCGGCGGTTTCGGCGCGCGCGGGGAATTCTACCCGGAAGACTTTCTGATTCCCTTCGCGGCGCGCTTGACCGGCCGGCCGGTGAAATGGATCGAGGATCGGCGTGAGAACCTGATGGCCTGCAACCACGCGCGCGATGTCGCGATCGAGCTTGCGATCGCCTGTGAGCGCGACGGGACGTTCCTGGCGCTGCGGGGCGAAGCCTTCTGCGACATCGGCGCCTATGTGCGCACCGGCGGCGCGACGCCCTCGCGCAACGTCGCGCAGGTGCTCTCCGGACCTTACCGGGTGCCCAATATCCATATCGACGTCTCCCTCGTGCTCACCAACAAGACGCCGGTCGGCACCTATCGCGGACCGGGGCGCTACGAGGCCGATTTCTTCCGCGAGCGGCTCATCGACATGGTGGCGGACGACCTCGGGCTCGATCGGGTGGAGCTGCGGCGGCGCAACCTGATCCCGGAAAGCGCGATGCCCTACCGGCTCGCGACCGTGATGCCGCTCAACAACGAAACCGAGACGGACAGCGGCGACTATGCGGCGACGCTCGACCGCTGCCTCGCGGAGTTCGACTGGGCCGGCAAGGCGGCGCAGCCAGGCCGGCTGACCGACGGGCGCTATCGCGGCAGCGCGGTGGGCTGCTACATCGAGGGAGGCGCGTCGGGGCCGCGCGAGAACGCGCGGCTCGCGCTCGCCCAAGACGGCCGCGTTGCGGTCTATGTCGGCTCGTCGTCGATCGGGCAGGGCATCGAGACGGTGTTCGCCCAGATC
>WNFR01006510.1_pt1 | contig 22950 bp, 19 predicted proteins | sample 5400221 | NCBI WGS metagenome assembly WNFR01 (sample SAMN13153357, study PRJNA577476) | soil metagenome | isolation source: 40 cm soil under Madrone tree | place: USA:California | collected 2016-06-14 | reverse complement strand
CTCGTGGATCATCGCGCGCGACAAGATTGGGCTCGCCGGAATAGCGGCGGCGGCGCTGATCCTGGCGGGGGTCGCGGCGGCCGCCGCGATGCTGGTGCGGGCGTGGCGCCGCCGGCTTCTCGCGCGGCCCGCCGAGACGCGGTTTGGCCGCGCCCTGAAGGCCCTGATCGTTCTTCTCAGCGGGGCGCTGTTCGCGCCGGCACTCGTGATCATCGTCCTGTTGGCGCTGGAGAGCCTCGGGGTGCTCTCGCCAGGTCTGTCCGGCATCGGCTACGGGATCGCCGCCGCCGTTGCGGTCGCATGCTTCGGCGGCGCCGCCGCGCTGGCGCTGTTCGGGCCGGACGAGCCCGGCAGGCGGTTGATCGGGCTCAGCGACGAAGAGGCGCGTTTCCTCGCCGATCACTTGGCATGGGGCGCGGGTCTGCTCGGGGTCGCCGTCTTCTGCAATGCCGTCTTGCGGGCGACCGAGGCGCCGCTCGCGCTGACGGTCGCGACCAGCGTGCTGATGTCGCTGGCGATCGCGGGGGTCGCGATCCACCAACTCGCCCGATTCCCGCAAGCCGACCCCGATGGCGCAGGCGCCAGCATCCGCCTGCCCGGGCTGCGCGTGGTGCTGTGGCTCTTCGTGGCTGCGATCCTGATCGCGCTCACGGCCGGCTATATCGGATTTGCCTCCTTCCTCGCCGCGCGGTTTATCGCCCTGCTGGCGACCCTGTGCGCGCTTTACGTCGTGCTCGTGTGGGTCGACGCCTTGTTCACCGAGGTCCTCACCGGCGACACCGACCGGGGCCGCGCGATGGCGCGGCTGTTCGGGATCACGCCGCGCGGCCTGGAGCTCGCCGGCACGTTGCTCTCGGCGGCGCTGCGGATCGTCATCGTGCTCGTCGTTCTGCCGCCGGTTGTCGGCCCATGGGGGCTCTTTGCCGGCGATTTCTCCGATTTCGTCCGGCAGGTGACGTCCGGCATTCGCGTCGCCGGGATCACGCTCTCTCTCACGGCCGTCCTGACGGCGTTCATCTGGCTCGTCGTCGGCGTGCTGGCGGCGCGCGGGACGCAACGCTGGCTGGAGACGCGGTTCATGCCGCGCACCGGGATCGAGCCCGGCCTGCAGCATTCGGTCGCGACGCTCCTCGGCTATGTGCTGCTGCTCGCCGCCATTGCCCTCGCGCTCGGGCAGCTCGGAATTGAGGCGCAGCAGATCGCGCTGGTCGCCGGGGCGCTCTCGGTCGGCATCGGTTTCGGGTTGCAATCCGTGGTCTCGAACTTCGTCTCCGGCATCGTCCTGCTGGCGGAGCGTCCGATCCGCGTCGGCGACTGGGTGGTGGTCAAGAACGAGGAGGGCATCGTGCGCCGTATCAGCGTTCGCGCGACCGAGATCGAGACCTTCGACCATGCCAGCGTCATCATCCCCAATTCCGACTTCATCACCGGCGCGGTGAAGAACCTGACGCGCTCCGACACCGTCAGCCGCATCACCGTGAAGGTCCGCGCCCCCTATGACGGCGATGTCGAGACGGTGCGCCAAACCCTCATGGGTTGCGCCAACGATCATCCGCAGGTGCTGCAGACGCCGCAGCCCCGCGTGTTTCTCATGGCGCTCGGCGACTTTGCGCTCGAATTCGAGCTGCGCTGCTTCGTCGCCAATGTGACCACCGCGCTGGCGGTGAAAAGCGACCTGCAGATGACGATCCTGCAGCGCTTCCGCGCCGGCGGCATCCCTATCCCGCTGCTGCCCCATGAGCACCCCGCGCCCGCCGACGGCAAGCCACCGGCGCAAAAAGGCGCGCCAGGCCCCTGATGTTCATCTTTCGGCTACGGTCGTGGCCCATATTGCGGCGCCTGCGATTCGGAGACCCTCGATGATTTTTTCGCTGACCCGCAAGACCGTGTCGATCGCCGCGCTCGCGCTGGCGCTCGCCGGCTGTGCGGCCGAGACCCCGCCGGCGGGCCAGCCGACGTTTTATCGCAGCCTTGCGAGCCCCAATGCGGAGCTCGACGCCGTGGCGGCGGCATCGATGATTTCCGGTTATCGCCAGAACAACGCTCTTTCCGGGGTTGCGCTCGATCCGACCCTGATGCGGCTTGCCGACGAGCAGGCGCATGCCATGGCGGCGCGCGACAAGCTCGACCATGACACCAAGGGCGATTTCGGCAAGCGCATGAAGGCGTCCGGCTTCGACGCCAAGATCGCGGTCGAGAACGTCTCGGCCGGCTACCACACGCTCGCCGAAGCCTTCTCGGGCTGGCGCGATTCCCCGCCGCACCGCGCCAACATGCTCAAGAGCGGCGTGACCCGGATGGGAATCGCGGCCGTCTACACGCCGAACTCGAAATACAAGGTGTTCTGGGCGCTCATCCTGGCGGCGCCGGACGACGCGAAGGGATAAGAGTGGTGAATGGCGAGTAGCGAATAGAAGGAGCCACTATTTGCTGCTCGCTCATCCGTCCCCCGCCATCGCAACCATCTTCGATCCGTACGTCGTCTTCGCCTCATCGAGCAGCGGTTGCACGGCCGCCGCGAAGGCGGCGTGCTCGGGGGCCGACAATTCCACGATCTCGCAGCCCTGGATCTCGATCGCGCGCCGCGCATCGCGGTCCTCCTCGAGCGCGAGACCGCGCTGGAAGGCGACGGCGTCCGTCACGGCCTTGCGCATGGCAGCTTGCACGTCCTGCGGCCAGGCGTCGAACGCCCCGCGGTGCAGGAAGATCGGCCGCGAGACATAGAAATGATTGGAGACGGTGTGGAAGCGGTGGAACTTGTGCACCCCGTAGGTCACCGTGTTGGCGAAGGGGTTTTCCTGCGCGTCGATCGTGCCGGCCTTGATCATCTCGATCGCCTCGGTGAGGTCGAGGCGCATCGGCACGGCGCCGAGCAGCGCGAAGGTGCGCTTCTGCACCTCGCTCGGCAGCACGCGGATGCGCATGCCGGCGAGGTCCGCGGGCCGACGCACGCTGCGCAACCGGTTCGAGATCTGGCGGAAACCGTTCTCGAACCAGCCGAGAATGCGGTAGCTCACCTTGTCCTCGATCTTGCGCGCCAGATAGGCCCCGAGCGCGCCGTCCATCGCGCCGCGCGCCTGCGTGTTGTCGGCGAACAGGAACGGCAGGTCGACGAAGCCGAGCTCGGGGACGCGATCGGTCAGGTAGCTCGACGACTGGTAGCCGAGGGTCAGCACCCCATGCTCGACCAGCCACAGGATGTCCTCGGCGCGGTAGCCGAAATCCATGATGTTCCAGATATATTTGATCTGCACCCGGTCGCCGATGAATTTGAGGGCGCGCGAGAAACCGGTGGTGGCGGGGCCGTAGCCGCCCATGCGGATCTGGATCGGGTCGGTCATCCGGGGTCCTTGCGGTGATGGGTCGCGGCGGGCCATCGGCATAGCAGGAAAAGCCGCGTTAGAAACCCTGCCGCAAGTCGCCTATGATGCGGCGAAATCGTCCGCAGCCTGGGAGGCAACATCGTGAAACGCACCGCATTGCTGCTCGTGTCGGCCTTGTGTGTCGTGATCGGCGTGCAGGGGGGCGCCGCGCAGGACAAATATCCGGCCAAGCCGGTCAAGGTCCTGGTGCCCTATGCGCCGGGCGGCGCGGTCGACATCGTGGCGCGCATCGTCACCGAGCAGATGCGCCAGACGCTGGGCCAGCCCTTCGTGATCGAGAACAAGCCCGGCGCCTTCGGGATCCTGGCGATCGAGGAAATGGCGCGCGCACGGCCCGACGGCTACACGCTGATGTTCGGCAACAACAATGCAAATGTGATCACGCCGATTCTCTACCGCAAGAAGTTCACCATCGATTACGAGCGCGACGTGGTTCCGGTGGCGCGCGTGGCCGACGTGCCGGCCTTCGTGGTGGCGACCTCGCAGAATTTTCCGCCCAAGAGCTTCGCCGAATTCCTCGCCTATGCGAAGCAGAACACCGGCAAGGTGCGCTACGGCAGCGTCGGCGTCGGCAGCTTCCCGCAATTCGACATGGAGATCCTGGCGCACCGCGCGGGCCTCGAGCTCATCCACATCCCCAACAAGGCCGGCGCCTCGGGCATGCTCAACGACCTGGTGAGCGGCGACACCCAGGTCGGCTTCCTCAATCTGGCGACCGCCGGCCCGATGGTGCGCGCCGGGCAGCTCCGTCCGCTCGCCATGGTGACCGAGAAGCGGCTGCCCGAATATCCCGACTTGCCCACCTTGACCGAGCTCGGCTATCCCGGCATCGGCACCCTGCAATGGCTCGCCATCTTCGCGCCGAGCGGCACGTCGAAGGACGTGATCGCGACCCTGCACAAGGCTGCCGCCGAGGCCGCGGCCTCGCCCGGCGTCGCCGACAAGCTCAAGGTGCAGATGATGCGCGCCGTGCCGACCTCCTCGCCCGAGGACGCCAAGGCCTGGCTCGCGGGCGAGATGACGCTGTGGCGCAAGATCGTCGACGAGGTGAAGATCGACCTGCCGGAGTAGGCCGCGGGTAGCCCGCATGGAGCGCAGCGGAATGCGGGAGAGGCGGAGCGAGAGAGAATCCTTCTGAGACTGGCCCCGGATGGCGCGGAGCCTGTCCTTGGGCTTGCCGGAGGCAAGACCCGAGGGCTCCATCCGGGCTACGGCGCCTAGCCGCGAGGCGGAGACGCTTCCGCGATGAAGGCCCGCGCTGCCGCGCCGCCGCCGAAATCGTCGAGGTCGATGTGCCCGCCCTTGTCGTAGCGGATGAACCGCTTGGGCTCGTGCGCGAGAGCGAACAGCCGCTCGCCAAACGCGATCGGGATCGTGTCGTCGCGCGCGCCATGCAGGATCAGCAGCGGCGCCCGGACGGCGCCGATCCGCTCGTCCGAATGGAACTGGTCGAGCATCAGCCAACGCACGGGCACGAAGGGGAACAAGGCGGCGGCGATGTCGACCGTCGAGGTGTAGGGCGCCTCCAGGATCACCTTTCCGACCGGCTTCTCGGCCGCCAGCCTGACCGCGACCCCGGTGCCGAGCGAATGGCCCCACAGCACGATGCGCTCGGGCGCGTAGCGGGCGACCGCGAACGCATAGGCCGCCTCGGCGTCGCGATGCAGGCCATCCTCGGTCGGACTTCCGGTCGATCCCGCGTAACCGCGGTAGGACAGCGCGATCAGCCCGGTGCCATTGGCGATCAGCGCGCGATGGCGCTCGACCCGCCATGCCACGATCTCGGCATTGCCGTGAAAATAGATCACCACCGGCATGTTGCCGCGCGGCGGCACGTGCCAGACGATCACCTTCTCGCCGTCGCTGGTGTCGAGCACCACCTCCTGGGCTTCCGCCAGGCTGGCCTCGGCCGGCTGCAGATGGGTCGCGACCGGGTGATACAGCATGGTGCGCTGCGCCACGATGAGCACGCCCACCAGCACGAGGTAGCCGCAAGCCCCGAAGATGAGCATTCCTTTGACCATCGCCATGGCGTCCTGATAGCGCGGAAATACGACTGATTCCTTACGCGCGCCGCATGTCCGCAATGCGCCGGGGGGCTCGCTTGCGGCAGCCGCCGCTTTCCGCCAATCTCCCGGCCTGCTTTGCACTGAAGGAGCCCCAATGGCCGATCCGGCCAAGCGCGTCGGTCTTTTCGTCACCTGCCTGGTCGATCTGATCCGGCCGTCGGTCGGCTTCGCGGCCGTCAAGCTCCTGGAGGATGCCGGCTGCACGGTCGCGGTGCCGCCCCAGTCCTGCTGCGGGCAGCCGGCCTTCAATTCCGGCGACCGCCGCAGCGCGCGCGCCATCGCCGAACAGGTGATCGAGGCCTTCGCGCCCTATGATTACGTGGTGGCGCCCTCGGGCTCCTGCGCCGGCATGCTGAAAGCGCATTATCCCGAGCTGTTTCATGGCGACCCCAACTGGCTGCCGCGCGCCGATGCGCTCGCCGCCAAGACCCATGAGCTCATCTCTTTCCTGGTCGACGTGCTCGGGGTCACGCGGGTCGATGCGAGCCTCGAGGGCAGCGCGACCTACCACGATTCCTGCTCCGGGTTGCGCGAGCTCGGCGTGCGCGTCCAGCCGCGCCGGCTGCTCCGCACGGTGCGCGGGCTCACGCTGACCGAAATGCGCGACCCCGACGTGTGCTGCGGCTTCGGCGGCACCTTCTGCGTCAAATATCCCGACATCTCGAATGCGATCGTGGCCAAGAAGGCGGCCAACGTGGCAGCGAGCGGCGCCGGCATGCTGATCGCGGGCGACCTCGGCTGCCTCACGCGCCGCGCGACGGGGCCGCGCCCGTGACCCACGCCGCGACCTCGCCACGCTTCAAGGAGAACGCCAAGGCGGCGCTCGCCGACCCCGATCTGCAGAACGCGCTCAAATTCGTCGAGGTGAACTTCATCGCCCGCCGGCGCGAGGTGGCGGACAAGCTGCCCGAATTCGACGCGCTGCGCGACGCCGCGCGCGACATCAAGAACCACACGCTGGCTCATCTCGACCTCTATCTCGAAGCCTACGAACGCAAGGTAACGGCGGCCGGCGGACATGTGCATTATGCCGTGACCGCCCATGATGCCAACGAGATCATCCTCGGCATCTGCAAGGCGCTCGGCGCCCGCACCGCCACCAAGGGCAAGTCGATGGTCGCCGAGGAGATCGGGCTCAACGACTATCTGGAAGCCAACGGCGTCGTCCCGATTGAGACCGACCTCGGCGAATACATCATCCAGCTCCGGCACGAGATGCCGTCCCACATCATCGCGCCCGCCGTGCATCTCACAAAGGCGCAGGTCGAGGCGGATTTCCGCCGCGTCCATACCCACCTGCCGGCGGACCGCAATCTGGTCGAGCCCACCAGCCTGCTCGGCGAGGCGCGCGCGGTGTTGCGCGAAAAGTTCCTCGCTGCCGATGTCGGCATCACGGGCACGAATTTCCTGGTCGCCGAGACCGGCAGCTCGATCATCGTCACCAACGAGGGCAACGGCGACCTCACCCAGACGCTGCCGAAGGCCCATATCGTGATCGCCAGCATCGAGAAGCTGGTGCCCACATTGGAGGACGCGTCACAGCTCCTGCGCGTGCTGGCGCGCTCGGCGACCGGCCAGGAAATGTCGGTCTACACCACGCTCTCGACCGGCCCGCGCCGCCCGGACGATCCCGACGGCCCGTCGGAATATCACGTCGTCATTCTCGACAATGGCCGCTCGTCCATGCTGGGCGGCGATTTCGCCGACATGCTGCGCTGCATCCGCTGCGGCGCCTGCATGAACCATTGCCCGGTCTATCACGCGGTCGGCGGCCACGCCTATGGCTGGGTCTATCCCGGGCCGATGGGCGCGGTGCTCACCCCGAGCCTGATCGGGGTCGACCAGGCCGGCCATCTTCCCAATGCGTCGACCTTCTGCGGGCGGTGCGAGGAAGTCTGTCCGGTGCGCATTCCGTTGCCGCGCATGATGCGCGCGTGGCGCGAGCGCGAGTTCGAGCGGCATCTCTCGCCCGCCACGGTGCGGGCCGGGCTCGGGGTATGGGCCTTCTTTGCCCGCCGCCCGCGTCTTTATGGCTTGGCCACGGCGCTCGCGGCGCGCCTGCTCGCCTTGTTCGGACGGCGCCATGGCCGCTTCCGCTGGCTGCCGCTCGCGTCGGGCTGGACCCGGCATCGCGATTTTCCGGCGCCCGAAGGCGCAACCTTCCAGGCGCAGTGGAAGGCGCGGGACGCGCGCCGCCGATGAGCGCGCGCGATTCCATTCTCGCCTCCATCCGCCGCTCGCTCGGCGTCACCGGCGCGGAGGCGCCGCGTCGCCGCGAGGTCGCCGACCGCCTCTCGGGTCATCCGCGCGGCGTCATTCCGGCGCGCGGGCAATTGCCTGGCAAAGAGCGGCTCGATCTTTTTGTCCGGATGGTCGAAGGCGCCGCCGGCAGCGTCGCCCGGCTCGCCGACCTCGCCGATGTGCCGTTGGAGGTGAGCGCCTTCCTGCGCCGGCACAATCTTCCCATGACGGCGCAGCGCGGCGCCGACCCGCTGCTGGCGGCGCTCCCCTGGGAGCGCGCCGGCACGCTCGATGTCTCGCCCGTGAGGGCGCGCGCTCAGCAAGGCCACGACGGGCTCACCGCGGTCTCGCACGCCTTCGGGGCGGTGGCGGAGACCGGCACGCTCGTGATGGCGTCGGGCGCCGACAACCCGACTTCGCTCAATTTTCTGCCCGACAACCATATCGTGGTGGTGGAAGCGAGCGACGTGGCCGGCGATTACGAGACGGTCTGGCAGCGGCTGCGGGAAAAATACGGGAACGGCGTCATGCCGCGCGCCGTCAACCTGATCACCGGCCCGTCGCGCTCCGCCGACATCGAGCAGACGCTGCTGCTCGGCGCCCACGGGCCGCGCCGGCTGCACGTGATCTTGGTCGGTGAGGCGGGCGAGCCCTGAGGCCCTCGGCTTGGCGGCGGCGGGGGAACGGGAGGCCGCGCAAGGCGTTAACACCTATTGAGGCGCATGACGCGCCGCAGGGAGCGACCCCATGGATAACCCGAAACAGAATCCCGCTCGCGAAGAGAACCGGCCCAAGGACGACACCCAGCGCCGTCTCGACCGCGCGCTCGACCAGGGCCTCGAGGACTCGTTTCCAGGATCCGACCCGGTCAACGTCACCCAGCCGCCGCCCTCGCGCCAGGACAAGAAAACGGCCGGCAAGAAGCCCGCATAGGCTTCACCTAAGTCATTGAAATCGACTGGGATTAACCATTGGAGCCCGGCCCGTAAAGATTGCTCACATTTTTTGAAGCAATTCCCGATATGATGTCGGTTATCAGCCATGTGCGCTCGATGCGGGCGTGTACCCCGGGGGTCGCCTCGGGCGGGGGGACATCATGGGTCGTAAGTATTTTGGTACCGATGGCATTCGCGGCCGCGCCAACGGCGTGATCACGCCCGAGCTCGCCCTCAAGGTCGGGCAGGCGACCGGCTGCGTGTTTCGCCGCGGCGACTACCGTCACCGCGTGGTGATCGGCAAGGACACGCGGCTCTCGGGCTACATGATCGAGACCGCGCTGGTGGCGGGATTCACCTCGGTCGGCATGGACGTGCTGTTGCTCGGCCCGATGCCGACGCCCGCGGTCGCGATGCTGACGCGCTCGATGCGCGCCGACCTCGGCGTGATGATCTCGGCCTCGCATAATCTCTATGACGACAACGGCATCAAGCTGTTCGGCCCGGACGGCTACAAGCTGTCCGACGCGGTCGAGCTCGAGATCGAGCATCTCGTCGATTCCGACATGTCGAAAAAGCTCGCCAAGTCGGCCGCGCTCGGCCGCGCCAAGCGCATTGACGGCGTTCATGACCGCTACATCGAATTCGCCAAGCGCACCTTGCCGAAGAATCTGTCGCTCGATGGCCTGCGCGTCGTGGTCGATTGCGCCAATGGGGCGGCCTATCGGGTCGCACCGGCGGCCCTGTGGGAGCTCGGCGCCGAGGTGTTCTCGATCGGGACCGATCCCGACGGCTTCAACATCAACAAGGACTGCGGCTCGACCGCTCCGGAGGCGCTTGCCCAGAAGGTGCGCGAGATGCGCGCCGATATCGGCATCGCGCTCGACGGCGACGCCGACCGCGTCGTCATCGTCGACGAGCGCGGCCACGTCGTCGACGGCGATCAGCTGCTCGCCGTCATCGCGGAAAGCTGGAAGGACGACGGCCTGCTGGCGAAGCCCGGCGTGGTGTCGACCGTGATGTCCAATCTCGGGTTGGAGAAATTCCTGCGCTCGCTCGGGATCGACCTCGTCCGCACGCCGGTCGGCGACCGCTACGTGCTCGAGCACATGCGCGAGCACGGCTTCAATCTCGGTGGCGAGCCGTCCGGCCACATCATCCTTTCAGATTACACCACCACCGGCGACGGCTTCGTGGCGGCGCTGCAGGTGCTGGCGGTGGTCAAGAAGCGCGGCGAGCCGGTGTCGAAGGTCTGCCATCGCTTCGATCCCTGGCCGCAGGTGACGAAGAACGTGCGCTACCGCAGCGGCAAGCCGCACGAGCACCGCAAGGTCCGCAGCGCGATTGCGGACGCGGAAAAACGCCTCAACGGCCACGGCCGGCTGATCGTGCGGCCGTCCGGCACCGAGCCGGTGATCCGCGTCACCGGCGAGGGCGACGACCGCATGCTGGTCGAGGAAGTGGTCGACGGAATCGTCGACGCGCTCAACGACGTCGGGGCGTGAGCCGCAACGCTCCCGCCGAAGCCGCCGCAATCGTAAACAACACCTGAAGAATCGGTTTAGGACGCGTTAATGGCGCGTCACGCCGGCGCTCGCGCGCGGACTTTTGCTCCATCGTCCATGGTCCGCGCGATTAAAATTCAGAGTTAAAAGGTAAGGTTAAGTCAGCTTTAAGGAATGGGCGGCATTGTCGACTTCATCGATTGTATCGGGCCTCGTCGTCGTGTGGCCCGTGAGTGAAGGGACAAAGCCATGCGCAGCACTCGAATGCTTGCGGCCGCGATCGCGGCTGTTCTCCTTGCAATGCCGGTGGCCCGCGCGGCGGATCTGCCGCCGTTGGCCCCGCAGTTCCAACCGATCGTGGAATTTTCCGGCTGGTATCTGCGCGGAAATGTCGGGATGACCAACCAGCGCGTCAAATCGCTCGATCTGGTCCCACTCCCCGCCGCCTTTGCGAACGACACGCTCTCGACACCCTTCCTGAACTTCGACAGCTCGTCGTTCTTCGGACTGGGCGTCGGCTACCAGTTCAACCAATGGCTCCGCGCCGACGTCACCGGCGAGTTCCGGTCCAAGGCCGCCTTCCACGGGCAGATAATCGACAAGTCCGGCGGCATAACCCTGCCGGACAACTTCACCGCCAGCAAATCCGAGTGGCTCTTCCTCGCCAATGCCTATGTGGATCTCGGCACATGGTGGTGCGTCACCCCCTTCGTCGGCGCGGGCATCGGCGCGTCGCGCAATACGATCCACAACTTCATGGATTTCGGCGCGACGATGTCGGGCACCGGCGGCATCCCGATCATCAGCACGACCTTCTTCGACGATGCCTCGAAGTGGAATTTCGCATGGGCGCTCTATGCCGGCCTGGCCTACCAGGTGACGCCCGCCTTCACGGTCGAATTCGCCTATCGCTACGTCAATCTCGGCAACGCGACGACGGGTCGGCCGCACGCCTTCGACGGCACGGTCATCCCGACCAGCCCGTTTGTGTTCGACACCTTGACGTCGAATGACTTCATGCTCGGGTTGCGCTGGAAGATCGGCGAGCCGGATTACGCGCCGCCGCTGATGCGCAAAGGCTGAGCTCATCCAAAACAGGCTCACGGACGGCGCGGAACTTCCGCGCCGTTTTTTTTGAGAGCCGGCTCGACGTTGCGGCGCGCGCCGCACGCATCCGGCATTCATGGTTAATGGCGCCTTAACCAGTCTTTGTCACTGTCGTTCCGGCCGGTCTACGCGTGCCGGCAGTTGCGGGTCGAGGAGAATGTCATGCGGCGCCTCAGTGTATCGGCGATCGTCGTCGCGGCGGGGTGGGGGTTCGGGTCGTTGGCCTATGCGGCGGATCCCGTGTTCGAGCCCCCGCAGCAGGCTTACGTCGTCAAGGAATTCCTCTCGGGCTGGTATGTGCGCGGCGATTTCAGCTACCGCCTGGTCGGGACGCCGGGCGGCTCGGTATCGAGCGCCAGCTCCTTCGTTTCATCCTACGACGATGCGCTCGGATACGGCGCGGGCGTCGGCTACAAGGCGAACTGGTTCCGGGCCGACGTGACCGTCGACGGGTCGCGGTCGAGCTTCGTCGGCAACACGCCGTTCGCGGCCCCCGACGTCACCGCCAAGGTGACCACCGTCACGGCGCTGGCGAACGCCTACCTCGATCTCGGCAGCTGGTCGCACTTCACGCCTTATGTGGGGGGCGGCCTGGGCTTCAGCTTCCTCAAGGCGGCGGGCATCAGGTCCGCCTCCGGCCTCCTGATCAACGGCAACCCCACCTATGATTTCGCGTGGGCCGTGATGGCGGGCGCCTCCTACGAGGTCACGCGAAATTTCCTCATCGATACCGGCTATCGCTTTCTGCACGCCGGGGCGCCGACCGCCACCCTCATGCCGGTCGGCACGCTCAACTACGGCGCCATCGAGGCGCACGAATTCAGAGTTGGGTTGCGTTACATGATCGACTGAGGCGTGGCGAGTAGCGAATAGGGAAGGGGGCTGTTGTTCCCTATTCGCCATTCGTCGGTCACCACTCGCCATTCTGTCCTTGACGCCGTGCTCCCGCTTCCTTAATGCGGACCGCGGGACACCCCTCCCCACCGAGGGGCGCCTATCTGGAAGGATAGAGTCATGGCGAACCCGATGCCCGGCCTGCGGCCGGCGATTCCGCACTTTTCGTCCGGCCCCTGTGCCAAGCGCCCCGGCTGGAGTCTGCAAGCCCTCACCGACGCCGCTCTCGCCCGTTCGCACCGCGCCAAGCTCGGCAAGGGCAAGCTCAAGCGCGCGATCGATCTCACCCGCGAGATTCTCGAAGTCCCCGCCGATTACCGCATCGGGATCGTGCCCGCTTCCGATACCGGCGCGGTCGAGATGGCGCTGTGGTCCATGCTGGGCGCGCGGCCCGTCACCATGCTGACCTGGGAATCCTTCGGCGAAGGCTGGGTGAGCGACGTCCAGAAAGAGCTCAAGCTCAAGCCGCTCACCGTGCTCAAGGCGCCCTATGGCGAATTGCCCGATCTCGCCAAGGTCGACTGGTCGAGCGACGTCGTCTTCACCTGGAACGGCACGACGTCGGGCGTGCGCGTCGCCAACGGCGATTGGATCGCCGCCGATCGGGCGGGGCTCGCGATCTGCGACGCCACCTCGGCGGCGTTCGCCCAGCGGCTCGACTGGCCCAAGCTCGATGTCGCCACCTTCTCGTGGCAGAAGGTCTTGGGCGGCGAGGCCGCGCACGGCATGCTGGTCCTCTCGCCGCGCGCGGTCGCCCGGCTCGAATCCTACACGCCGGCCTGGCCGCTGCCGAAAATCTTCCGCATGACCAAGGGCGGCAAGCTCAACGAAGCCATCTTCGAGGGCGAGACCATCAACACGCCGTCGATGCTGTGCGTCGAGGACTATCTCGATGCGCTCGCCTGGGCGAAGTCGATCGGCGGGCTCAACGCGCTGATCGCGCGCGCCGACGCCAACACCAAGGTGGTCGCCGACTGGGTCAGGCGCACGCCCTGGGTGGATTTCCTCGCCCGCGATCCGGCGACGCGCTCCAACACCTCGGTCTGCCTCAAGGTCGTCGATCCGGCGGTGACCAAGCTTGCCGCCGATGCGCAGGCGGGTTTCGCCAAAAGCCTCGCCGCCATGATCGAGAAGGAAGGCGCCGGCTACGATCTCGCCCATTATCGCGACGCGCCGCCGGGCTTGCGCATCTGGTGCGGCGCGACCGTCGAGGCGACCGACGTCGAGGCGCTCACCGATTGGCTCGATTGGGCCTTCGCCCGGACCAAGGACGCGCTGCCGAAGGCGGCGTGACACAGAAATCCCATAGTCAGCGTCATGCCCCGCGAAAGCGGGGCATCCAGCCACCAGAGCCTGTGTTTGCGGCCTACTAGATCATCCGCTTTCGCGGACGATGACGCAGACCAAGACGCTGACGAAGACAGCAGAATGGAAGCACACCATGGCCCCGCGCGTTCTCATCTCCGACGCCCTGTCCGCCGCCGCCGTCCAGATCTTCAAGGATCGCGGCATCGAGGCCGACTTCCAGCCCAACCTCGGCAAGGACAAGGAAAAGCTCGCCGAGATCATCGGCAGCTATGACGGTCTCGCGATCCGCTCCGCCACCAAGGTGACGCCGAAGATTCTCGAGAAGGCGCAGCGCCTGCGCGTCATCGGGCGTGCCGGCATCGGCGTCGACAATGTCGACATCCCGGCGGCGACCGCCAAGGGCATCATCGTGATGAACACGCCCTTCGGAAATTCGATCACCACCGCCGAGCACGCGCTCACCCTGATGCTGGCGCTGGCCCGCCAGATCCCGCAGGCCGACGCCTCGACCCAGGCCGGCAAGTGGGAGAAGAACCGCTTCATGGGCGTCGAGATCACCGGCAAGACGCTCGGCGTGATCGGCTGCGGCAATATCGGCTCGATCGTCGCCAACCGGGCGATCGGGCTGAAGATGAAGGTGGTCGCCTATGATCCCTTCCTGTCGCCCGAGCGCGCGGTCGAGCTCGGGGTCGAGAAGGTCGAGCTCGACGAGCTGTTGCGGCGCGCCGACTTCATCACGCTGCATACGCCGCTCACCGAGAAGACAAAAAATATCATCGGCGCCCAGGCGCTCGCGCGCACCCGAAAGGGCGTGCGCATCGTCAATTGCGCGCGCGGCGGTCTGGTCGACGAGGCGGCGTTGCGCGTCGCGCTCGACAGCGGTCACGTGGCGGGCGCGGCCTTCGACGTCTTCGTCGAGGAGCCGGCGACCCACAATCCGCTGTTCGGTCACCCAAACGTGGTGTGCACGCCCCATCTCGGCGCGGCCACCACCGAGGCGCAGGAGAATGTCGCGCTGCAGGTCGCCGAGCAGATGGCGGACTACCTGCTGCGCGGGGCGATCTCCAACGCGGTGAATTTCCCGTCCATCACGGCCGAGGAGGCGCCGCGCCTGAAACCCTTCATCGCGCTCGCCGAGCGGCTCGGCTCCTTCGCGGGCCAGCTCACCGAGACCGGCCTCAAGAAGGTGCAGCTCTCCTACGAGGGCGCGGTCGCGCAGATGAACACCAAGGCGCTGACCTCGGCGGCGATCGCCGGCCTGCTGCGCCCGATGCTGCAGGACGTGAACGTGGTCTCGGCGCCGATCGTCGCCAAGGAGCGCGGCATCGTCGTCGAGGAGATCACCCGCGAGGCGGCGGGGGACTACGACAGCCTGATCACCATCACGGTGGTGACCGAGAAGCAGACGCGCGGCGTATCGGGCACCGTCTTCGCCGACGGCCGGCCGCGCATCGTCAACATCAAGGGCATCCGCATGGACGCGGAATTCGCGCCCTCGATGATCTACATCACCAATCTCGACAAGCCCGGCTTCATCGGCCGCTTCTCGTCAACGCTCGGCGAGGCCGGGATCAACATCGCGACCTTCCATGTCGGCCGCGAGGCGCCCGGCGGCAACGCCGTCGCGCTGATCGAGATCGACGGCGAGCTGCCCCCCGAGGTGCTGACCAAGGTACGCGCCCTGCCGCAAGTCCAGCAGGCGAGGACGTTGAAGTTCTGAGCTGATGACGGCTTGTATGAAGCCCTCATCCTGAGGAGCGCGGCCAACGGCCGCGCGTCTCGAAGGATGGCGGCGTTGGCCCTTTGCCGGCCGCCCTCGTCCTTCGAGACGCGGCCCTTTGGGCCGCTCCTCAGGATGAGGGCGGGTCTGCCACCGTGAGGTCAATTTTGCAGGCGGCGCTTCTATCTTCTCGCCGCGAGCGCGACGCCGCCGAGCACCAGCGCGTAGCCGGCGGCGTGGAAGGCCTGCGGGCGCTCGCCCAGGAACACCATGGCGAGCACCGAGCCGAACACCGGCATGAGGTGGATGAAAGGCGCGGCGCGGTTCGCGCCGATCAGCTCGATGCCGCGATTGAGGCAGAGATAGGCCAGCACCGAGGGAAAGATCGCCACATAGGCGAAGGCGCCGAGCGTGCGCGCCTCGAGCACGATCGTGGCGCCGGCCGCGAGCTCCCACGCCATCAGCGGCGCCGCCAGCAGCGCGCTCGCCGCGACCGTGGCGGCCAGGAAGGAGAGCGGATGGATGGCCGGACGCTTGCGCACCAGCGCCGTGTAGAGCGCGTAGAAGACGAGCGCGATCAGGATCATCACGTCGCCGATATTGAAGGCGAAGCCGGCCAGCACGCCGATGTCGCCGCGGCAGACGATGACCAGCGCCCCGGTCATCGAGATCATGATGCCGACGGCCTGCATCGCGGTGAGCCGCTCGCGAAAAAGCGCGAAGGTCCACAGCGCGACGAACAGCGGCGCGACCGATTGCAGCAGCAGCGAGTTGATCGCCTGCGTGTAATGCAGCGCCAGATAGGCGATCACGTTGTAGCCGGTGGTCCCGATCAGCGCGAGCCCGGTGATCGTCCCGAGATGGCGCCGGATCACCGGCCAGTCGCGCCGCAGATGCGGCAGGGCGACGGGCAGAACCACCAGGAAGGCGAGGGCCCAGCGAAAAAACGTCAGGCTCGCTGGCGGCACCAGATCGATCGCGGCGCGCCCGATGATCGTATTGCCGGCCCAGAACAGCGACGTGAGGGCGAGCAGCACATAGGGCTGGTCCCGTAGCGCAACCGGTTTCATCAGGTGCTCGGCAGGTGGGTGGGGCGAATGGCGAGTAGCGAATAGTTAGCGTCGCCGCGCCGCGCCCGCCACTCGCTACTCGTTATTCCCTGTTCGCGCTCGCTCGCGCCCCCATTCCGCCCCCATCGCGCCTTAGGGAAATCGAATTGGCAGGCTTTTCAGCGGGTTAGAATCGGATAGCATCGCGGCCGGACGATCGCGCGGGTTGACCAGTCAATCGGGTTGTTGCCTTGCGTTGGGGGGCGGCATCCTTTATCCCCGCAACGCTCCGCTATGCGCTTCATCTGTCTTGGTTTTTCGTGGGGCCAGAAGGGTCTTTCATGGCGAATGTGGTGGTGGTCGGGTCGCAATGGGGTGACGAAGGCAAGGGCAAGATCGTCGACTGGCTGTCCGAGCAGGCCGACATCGTGGTGCGCTTCCAGGGCGGCCACAATGCGGGCCACACCCTGGTGATCAACGGCGTCACCTACAAGCTTTCGCTGCTGCCGTCGGGCGTGGTGCGTCCCGGCAAGCTGTCGGTCATCGGCAACGGCGTCGTGCTCGACCCGCGCGCGCTGTGCAAGGAGATCGACGGGCTCGCGGCCCAGGGGGTCACCGTCACGCCCGACAGCCTGCGCATCGCCGAGAACGTGGTCCTGATCCTGTCGCTGCACCAGGAGCTCGATGCGCTGCGCGAATCCTCCAACGCGGCGACCCGCATCGGCACCACCCGCCGCGGCATCGGCCCCGCCTATGAGGACAAGGTCGGCCGCCGCGCCATCCGGTTGATGGATCTCGCCGATATCCCGGCGCTCAAGCCGAAGATCGAGCGCCTGCTGGCCCATCACAATGCGCTGCGCCGCGGCCTCGGCCTCGAGGAGATTGCGGCCGGGACGCTGCATGACGAGCTCGCGGCGGTCGCGCCGCGCGTCCTGCCGTTCATGGATTCGGTGTGGTCGCTGCTCGACCGCAAGCGGCGCGAAGGCAAGCGCATCCTGTTCGAGGGCGCCCAGGGGGCTCTGCTCGACGTCGACCACGGCACCTACCCCTACGTGACCTCGTCGAACACGGTCGCCGCGCAGGCGGCCACCGGCTCGGGTCTCGGCCCGGGCGCGCTCGGCTATGTGCTCGGCATCTGCAAGGCCTATACGACGCGGGTGGGCGAGGGGCCCTTCCCGACCGAGCAGATCAACGAGATCGGCCGCACGCTGGGCGAGCGCGGCAAAGAGTTCGGCGTCGTCACCGGGCGTCCGCGCCGCTGCGGCTGGTTCGACGCCGTGCTGGTGCGGCAAACCGTCCGCACCAGCGGCATTGATGGCCTGGCGCTGACCAAGCTCGATATCCTGGACGGGTTCGACGAGATCAAGGTGTGCGTGGGGTATCGCCTGGACGGGCGCGAGATCGACTATCTGCCGGCCGGCGAGCATGCCCAGGCGCGGGTCGAGCCGGTCTACGAGACCATCGCGGGCTGGCAGGAGCGCACCGCGCGCGCGCGCTCGTGGGCCGAACTGCCGGCGCAGGCCATCAAATACGTGCGCCGGGTCGAAGAGTTGATCGGCTGTCCGGTCGCTCTATTATCGACCAGCCCGGAGCGGGAGGACACCATTCTCATGCGCAATCCGTTCGAAGCCTGACAGCCGAATTCCGAGCGAAAAATCCCGAAACGGGTTACCGTCCGACAGCCGCGAAACACCAAAACCCGATGGCCGACTATTATCCCCTGATCGCCAAAGCGATCACCGGTCTCGACAAGAGCACCGGCGAGGCCCGCCGTGCGCTCTATGAGCGCGCCCGCACCGCGCTGGTGACGCGCGCCGGCGAGCCCGATGAGACCTCCAAGCCGGCGCCGCCGCGCGCGCCCGCGCCGCCGCCCGAAAGCCGGAACGGCGCGCCCGTCACGCCGCCGGCCGCGCCGCAGGAGCCGGCGCCCGCGGAGGCGTCGGCCGATGCGCCGAAGGAAGAATCCAACGACGATTCGTTGTCCGGCACGGCGGCCGAGCTGCGCCGTGCGCCCCGCAACCCCGGCGCGCCGGTCTTCACCAGCGAGGGGCTGAAGGGTTTTCGCGACGTGGTGGCGGATGCCGAAAATCTCGGCCAGGCGACCGCCGAAGGCGCCAGATCCGCGCGTCAGGCCTACAACGCCATGCCGTCGCCGGGCGCCGAATTCGAGCGCATCGAGCCCCGCCTGGAGCCCGAAGGCCTGCGCTCGCGCGATCGCCGGACGCCCCAGGCGCCGGCACAGAAGCGCGATCCGGCGCCGCGCGATGCCGCCCGTAAATCGCCGCAAGCCCGCGAGGCACCGCGCGAGCCGGCGCGCGAGACGCCGCCCCCGCGTGACCGGACGGCGCGCGATTCGGAAACCCGCGACCCGGCGCCACGCGAGCGTAAGCCGCGCGGCTCCGATTCACACGAGCCCGATGCGCGCGAAGCGAATTCACACGCGGTGACCGATTTCGCTCTGCCGTCCCGCATCGAGCCGATGCGCGGCAACGAATTCTCGGCGCGCGACTTCGGGCCGGTTTCCGACTTCGACGGCGGACCGGCGGCCGGCGCCGAGCGCGACGGCGCCCGCATGGCGGCGCGCGGCCAGGCGGAGCGGCCGTCCGACGACGAGGACGACGTCCGCTCGCTGCCGTTGCGCCCGCGCGGACGGGTCATGACCTATGCGGCCGTCGCGCTCGGCCTGGCGAGCCTCGCCGCCGTCCTGGTCTGGCAGTGGCAGCCGATGGTCGGCGCGGTGCGCAACCTGGCGGTGTCGCGCAACGCCGCCGCGCCGACGACCCCCAGCGCCGCCACCCCGGCGCGCCCGAAGATCACCGACCGGATCGGCGCGAACGACGCCGCGACCCCGGCGCCGCAAGCCACGGCCGACGTCGCGCAGCGCGTCGTGCTGTACGAGGAAGACCCGAGCGATCCGGCCGGCAAGCGCTATGTCGGCTCGTCGGTGTGGCGCACCGAGAGCGTGGCCGCCGCGGCCGGCCAGCCGCCCGAGACGGTGGTGCGCGCCGACATCGAGATTCCCGAACGCAAGCTGACCATGAAATGGTCGCTGCGGCGCAACCTCGACAAGACGCTGCCGGCGAGCCACACGGTCGAGGTCGTGTTCACGCTGCCGGCGGATTTCCCGCATGGCGGCGTGCAGAACATACCGGGCGTCCTGATGAAGCAGTCCGAGCAGACCCGCGGCGTGCCGCTGGCCGGTCTCGCCGTCAAGGTCACCAACGGCTTCTTCCTGATCGGCCTTTCGGCGGTCGATTCGGAGATGCAGCGCAATCTCCAGCTCCTCAAGGAGCGGCCCTGGTTCGACGTGCCGGTCGTCTACAACGACGGCCGCCGCGCCATCCTGGCGGTCGAAAAAGGCACCCCCGGCGAGCGCGCCTTCGCGTCCGCCTTCGCGGCGTGGAAGCAGTAGCTACAGTCAGTAGCAACAGCTTTGCCCGCCCACCGCCCTCATGGTGAGGAGCGCGGCGAAGCCGCGCGTCTCGAACCATCGGCCGCTTGCGCTGTCGCGTGTGGCCCATCCTTCGAGACGCGCGGCCTTTGGGCCGCGCTCCTCAGGATGAGGCCGAGGGGTATTGCAGACCTCATGGTGAGGAGCGCGCGAAGCGCGCGTCTCGAACCATGGGCCGCTTGCACCGCTCTCGCCCGCGGCCCGTCCTTCGAGACGCGCGGCCTTCGGCCGCGCTCCTCAGGACAAGGGAGATCGAAGGACGAGCATGATGGCGTCGATGGCCGGATTTCCTGTAAACAACAGGGAATCTGCAGGCGCTTTACCTCCATGGCGGCCTGCTCCGCGGCAACGCGCCCTTCTCCAAATGAAAAGAGCCTCCCCCGAGGCGGCCCATGCTGGCTTTGATGTGCAACGCGATGGCGTGAGACATGCCGCTCTCATGCAAACGCCCGGCGCGTGGGCGCCGGGCGCAATTCCAACTGTGGATTTTCTCCACACCACCTGCGCGCAGTCGTCAAAAAAATGGGTGTCAAGAGTCTTGTTGGACCGGCGGCGGATCCGACAGGCCGCGCGCCAGCCCCAAAAGCAAACGGCGGCGCCGAGGCGCCGCCGTGGATCGGTAGATGTCTGGCTTGCGCCGTTCAGTGCATCGACGGCTGCATCGTGGCGGTTGAGAGCGCGGGCGGCGTTTCCATCGCGGCCACCCGGTTCTTCACCGCCTTTTGCACCTTCTCGAAGGCCCGCACCTCGATCTGGCGCACGCGTTCGCGCGAGACCGCGAACTCGTCGGCCAGGTCCTCGAGCGTCACCGGCTCCTCGGCGAGCCGGCGCGCCACGAAGATGCGGCGCTCGCGCTCGTTGAGCACCGACAGCGCGTCGGTGAGCGCCTTCTTGCGGTTGTCGAGCTCCTCGGTGGCGACCAGGTTGGACTCCTGGCTGGCATGCTCGTCGACCAGCCAGTCCTGCCATTCGCCGGCGTCGCCTTCCTCGCGGATCGGCGTGTTGAGCGAGGCGTCGCCGCCCAGCCGGCGGTTCATGTCGATCACGTCCTGCTCGGTCACGCCCAGCCGCTTGGCGATCAGCTTGACCTGGTCGGGCCGCAGATCGCCCTCCTCGAGGGCCGAGATCTTGCTCTTGGCCTTGCGCAGGTTGAAGAACAGCTTCTTCTGGTTGGCGGTGGTGCCCATCTTCACCAGCGACCACGAGCGCAGGATGTATTCCTGGATCGCCGCCTTGATCCACCACATCGCGTAGGTGGCGAGCCGGAAGCCCTTCTCGGGCTCGAACCGCTTGACCGCCTGCATCAGGCCGACATTGCCTTCCGAGACCACCTCGGAGATCGGCAGGCCGTAGCCGCGATACCCCATGGCGATCTTGGCGACGAGCCGCAGATGGCTGGTGACGAGCTTGTGGGCCGCGTCGCGGTCGCCATGCTCGCGCCAGCGCTTGGCGAGCATGTACTCGTCCTGCGGCTCCAGCATCGGGAACTTGCGGATTTCTTCGAGATAACGGGACAGGCCGGATTCGGCCGTCAGGATCGGTAATGCAGCACTTCGGGCCATGATAGCGCCCTCCTTACGTGGTTGCCCCCGGGTCCGGCGGGCGAGCCGCGCCATCGCTCGTCGAGCCGACAGCGCCAACTCAGTTGTGCGGTCGCGTAACCCTAGATCGCGGTGCAGCATACACGGCCCGGGGAGGCCAAGATAGTAGGCTGGGCGTCACATCGCTGTGACGGTCGCGTGACCGCCCCGTGCCGCGTCTTAACCTATTGGTCGATAAGCGGAATTTCTGGGACCACCGGGACTCTTCACCCGGTCAACGGGCGGCAGCGGGATTCGTTCCGCGCAGGGCCCTGCGCAGAAAGTCTAGGTCGGCGGGCAGTTGCGATCGGTAGACCAGTGTCTCCCCCGTAACCGGGTGCTCGACCCCCAACAGATAGGCATGCAGGGCCTGTCTGCCAAGGCCTTCCAGCGCGGCACGCGCCGCGGCCGGCAGCACGGCCGCCTTGGTCCGGAAGCCCGGCCCGTAGGTGTCGTCCCCCAGCAGCGGATGGCCGATCGACGCCAGATGGACCCGGATCTGGTGGGTGCGACCGGTCTCCAGCCGGCAGTCGAGCAGGCTCGCGGCCGGCTGGCCGTCCGTGCCCAAATACCGCTCGAGCACCGTCCAGTGGGTGATGGCGGCGCGGCCATCCTCGCGCACCGCCATGCGCTGGCGCGACCGCGGATGGCGGCCGAGCGGCTTGTCGATCGTGCCGCGCGGCCGCTCCGGCGCCCCCCACACGAAGGCGAGATAGCCGCGCTCGAGCGGGCCGCTGCGGCCGTGGTCGGCGAATTGCGCCGAGAGCGCGCGGTGGGCGCGGTCGTTCTTGGCCACCACCATCAGGCCGGTGGTGTCCTTGTCGAGGCGGTGGACGATGCCCGGCCGCCGCACCCCGCCGATGCCCGACAGGCTCGCTCCGCAATGGGCGATCAGCGCATTGACCAGCGTTCCGCTGCGGTTACCGGCGGCCGGGTGGACCACCAGGCCCTTGGGCTTGTCGATGATCACGAGGTCGTCGTCCTCGTGCACGATCGCGAGCCCGATGTCCTCCGGTTGCGGGGCGGCCTCCTCGGGCGGCGGCACCTCGAGGGTGACGCGGTCGCCCGCATTGACGTGATGGCCGGGATCGCGGATCGTGCGCCCGCCGATCGCGACGCGGCCGGCGAGCACGAGCGCCTTGAGCCGCGTGCGCGACAGCGCCGTCACCTGGGCGGCGAGCGCGCGGTCCAGCCGCTCGCCGTCGTGGTCGTGTTCGACCACCAGTGTTTCGATCCGACCGGGCGTCTCGACCATGACTTTTCCGCCGTCCGGCGCCCCTGCGCCCACCGATCCGACCCGAGCTCCGCCGCGCGATTCCGCACGCGATCCCGCGCCGGAACCGGTGCTCGATCCCGCGCAGGCGCGCCTGCACGCAAAGATGCGCCGGCTTATGATGATCTCGGGCTTCGCCACCGTGCTCGGCATCGCCGTCGTCATCGGGATCATCGGCTATCGCGTTTTCGGCGGCGTGGGAAGCGTCGCCGACGTCACCGCGCTCCTGCCCAAGGGCGCCAAGGTCGTCAGCACCACGATCGCGGGCGACCGCATCGCCGTCGTGATCGACGCCGGCGGCACCGTCGAGGTCCGCACCTTCGACCTGCGCACCCTGCGTCCCGCCGGCAAGCTGAAATTCGCCGCCGAGCCATAGCGTGGCGGCGGCGGTCGAGCGCGGCCGCGCACGGCGCGCGCGCTCCCTCCCCCGCGCCT
>WNFR01007185.1_pt1 | contig 22955 bp, 20 predicted proteins | sample 5400221 | NCBI WGS metagenome assembly WNFR01 (sample SAMN13153357, study PRJNA577476) | soil metagenome | isolation source: 40 cm soil under Madrone tree | place: USA:California | collected 2016-06-14 | reverse complement strand
ATCGTGCAGGGTGACATATTCAATGCCGACCAGATCGAGGCAGCGATTGCCGGACAAGATGCCGTGCTCTGCGTGCTTGGCGTGAGGCCGGGTGTAACGATACCGGTATGCTCTAAAGGGACGGAAAACATTATCGCGGCAATGCAGAAAGTAGGGGTGAAGCGCTTCATCTGCCAGTCGGCATTCGTCGTAGCTGCACTGGACGGTGAGCGGCGAGAGGTTTCCTGGATTTTACCGCTCAGCCTGAAGTTCTTTCCGAAAGTAAAAAGCATGTTTGCGGACAAAGTGATCCAGGAGCGGGAGGTCCGGCAGAGTGACCTCGATTGGATTATCATTCGCCCGGCAACCCTGACCGACGGTCCGAAGACGGGAAACTATAAAGCTGGTGTACCGCTGTCAATAGGTCTGAACGCGAAGATCTCACGGGCTGATGTCGCTGACTTCCTGCTCAAGCAGGTGGTTGACGATACCTACCTACATCGCGTGCCCCGGCTGAGGTACTAAGTGTATTAGAGACAAGCTAAGCAAGGAGGACTAAGATGGAGAGCAAGGTTAAGTCAATGGGGCATCCTATGCACCCCATGCTCGTCAATTTCCCGCTTGGGCTGCTGGTGACGGCGGCGATCTTCGATATCGTGCATTTAATTACAGGCAACGGATACTGGTCGGAAATTGCTTTCTGGATGATTGCTGCTGGCTTGATCGGTGGGCTAATCGCGGCAGTCGTTGGCATCATCGATTGGTTAGCAATACCGGCGGGCACGCGCGCCAAAGGGGTGGGTTTGTGGCATGGTGGGGGCAATATTGTAATCCTCGCACTGTTCATTATAAGCTGGTTCATCCGCTTGCCTGCGCAGGGCAGTCCATCCATCATCGCCTATGTACTTTCCTTCCTGGGTGCGGCCCTGCTTGGAGCAACCGGCTGGCTCGGAGGCGAACTGACCATGCGGCTGGGTGTGGGTGTAGACGCAGGAGCAAATTTGAACGCCCCCAGCTCGCTCTCAAGGCTGCCCGCAGACCAGGGTCGCCCTCCCGCAGGGCGGGGCGACCCGGGGAGGACGGAAAGTCTCCCAGACTTTCTTGCCACAAGGGTCCCGCCCGGCACAGCCCCGCCTCCGTCCCTACGGGAGGCAGTGGGGGCCGAGAAACCCGGAGACGGGCTGGAACGTGATCAGTGTGACGGTGCCCACCATAAAAAGGGCCAGCGCTATCAATGCCAGCAGCGATTCTAGACGGACCCGCCAGGCACGGGTTTGCACATAATCATCAACAACCACGCGCAGGCCATTCATGCCGTGTAAAAGCGCGAGAGTGAGCAGCAGCCAATCGTAGACGCGCCAGTACGGGTTGGTGTAGCGCAACGCGACCAACTGGTAACTGGTACAGGCAACGTCGGTGGTCACGTGATTAATAAACAGGTGAATGATGACGAGGAAGATCAGCCCGATAGCGGTGATACGCATGAAATACCAGGAAAAGGTTTCAAATCCGCCGCCTGCCGGGCGAGGGCCATATCCTGTCGAAATCCGCATAACATTTCTCCTTTTTACAGATTTCCCCAAAAGAAACCCGCGCGGCTGCTACATGCCAGAAGCGGTGTTACCTGTATTCAGACCGAAGATGGGGCCAATCACAAAAACAGCGATCGGAATGAAGCACACAATGGTGAGAACCATCACAGTCCAAAACATACTTTTCTGATAACGCGCGACATGCGGCACAAAGTCAATGAGCATGATACGTATGCCGTTAAAAGCATGATAGAATACAGCCCCGATCAATGCCAGCGAAAGGATGCGCACGATGGGGGTACCGAACAGCGCGATGCCTTCGTTATAGACCTTGGGACCAAATCCCAGTAGAGAAATATCTACGATATGGATGAGCAGGAAAAGCAATACACCCAGTCCCGTGATGCGGTGGAACAGCCAGGCCAGCATACCAGATTGACCTTTGTACATTTTTCTTTCTCCTCAATTCTGAAGGTGGGAGAGGAAGGCAGGGTAGGAGACAAGCATGGTCACTGACCTGACCTATGAAAGCTGAAAGCCCCAGGTTCCCTTGCCTGCCGCTCTCGCCAAATTACAAACTGACAGTCAAAACCTTTGTAAGTCGTGAAGGAAGTGGACGCGTGCGCATCAAGTTTGGTAGGCGTTCTATGTGTATTATATTGAACAGTTGTAGGGCGCGCAAACTTGCGTAACCGGCGGAATTTATCTAACCCGCAGGAATCATCACGCGACCCTGTCCCGTTGGCGGCAAATGAGGTCCGCTGCCTACCCAACGGATGGCCGTGCCGATGGCTGTAACCTCCATCCATTCAGAGTTGTGCAAAAACTCCACCTTGATATCAACGCCGATTACTCCGTCTGCACCGAGTTGATCTGCCTCGAACTGCATGCGGCTCAACGCGAGTTCGCGTGCCTGGTACATTAACTCCGAATATTCCTTCAGTTCGCCCTGGAAATTGCTCTTGATGCCTACTAACCAGTTGCGCACCGCGCCCATTGAATAGATGCAGTTGCCTATGACCAGGCCCATTGGCTGGAAGCCTTTATCGATTACGAGCCAGAACTCCTGGCCGCTCAGGTCAGAAGTAAAGGCTCTTCCGCGGTATCCAGGTCTGATGTCCATAGCATTGCGTGGTTCTGCCATTTATGAGTTGCCTCGCTTTCGTACTCAAATGTATAGAAACGCGTGTCGATGGTTGTTAGCATAGGGGAGTAGCGGGGTAATGTCAACAGTGGAATTATTTTAATCAGTTCTTTTTTCTTGCGCTGAAATGTCTTACAATTTCTCTGTATTATACCCTCATTTCTTGCTATACTTTTTCGTACGATGCCTATGGCAAGGAAATAGTTAAGAGCCATGAAAGAAGATTGATGAGTATGTTTCACCTTTCAAAAGAGGCGGGAGATGTGCAACGATCCGTAGATATCTCCCCCCTTCTGCGCGTGTCTTCTGGTCCTCAATCGCTCACCCCGTCAGCCACTTTGTTGATGAACGAACGGGTTGCACAAAAGTCTCTGGCTGGGGAAGCCATCCTGGATCTTGGATTTGGAGAGGCATCCTTTCCTCTTCATCCTTTCCTTAAGGCTGCGTTGAGAGAAGCAGCATCCCGGACAAGGTACGCACCCGTCCTGGGCCTGCCTGCCCTGCGCCAGGCTATTGCTCAGTATTTGGTAAAGACACGGGGGATCACTGCCTCTTCCGATCATATTGTTGTTGGCCCTGGCAGCAAAGCGCTCTTATATGCTCTCCTTCAGGTGCTTGAAGGAGATCTGCTCCTCCCAGTCCCTTCCTGGGTCAGCTATGCTCCACAAGCACGCCTGGCGGGCAAACGCATCATTGCTGTTCCCACCGATCCTCACGATCACCATCGCCTGATTCCCCATATGCTTTCGGAGGCGTTGGCTAGAGCCCAAAGAGACGGAGCTACTCCTCGCCTGTTGCTCGTCAATAGTCCGAACAATCCAACCGGAGGAATGCTCGATCGAGGTGATATGGAAGCACTGGCGGCGTGGGCGCGAGAGGCTCAGGTGACGCTCATCAGCGACGAAATTTATGCGGAGCTTGCGCATGGATGGTGTGAGCACGTCTCACCGGCTCGCTTCTATCCTGAAGGATGTATTGTCACAGGAGGGCTTTCTAAGGCATTCTCAGCAGGTGGTTGGCGACTTGGATATGTTGCCATTCCTCAGAGTGAAGAAGGAAGCCAGCTTCTCGCTGCTCTGCGTGCTTTTGCCAGCGAGGTCTGGTCTGCTGTCGCAACACCCATCCAGGAGGCGGCACTGGTTGCATTCACGCCAGGCACAGAAGTTACTGGCTATGTTCAACATGCCGCACGCCTTCATGAATACGTGACCACCAGGCTCTACCGCACCCTGAAAAAGCTTGGGGTTCCTTGCCCGCGTCCAGCAGGAGCTTTCTACCTCTATCCTGATTTCTCCCCCTGGCGTTCCAAACTGCTCGCGCAAGGAATCAAGACGAGTGAAGAGCTTGCGTCGTATTTGCTCGAAACATGGGGGATGGCAACGCTCCCAGCCTCTGTCTTTGGAGAACCACCCGAGGCTCTCCGTCTCCGTCTTTCGACGAGCAGACTCTATGAAACGAACAAGGAATCCCCTGAGGAGCAGGAAGAGTTTCTCTGGCAGCTTCTTGAGCAAGCGGGAGTGGCGCCCTCCAGTGGTCAAGAGCACTGGGACACATCCTTATTGCCAGCAGTCAATGAGGCGGAGGCCCGGTTTGCTGCGTGGGTGGACAGCCTTGGTGCTTCTCGCTCGTTGTCTGATGATTAAACGTTTCAGATGACACAAGAAAGAAGATCCTGAGCTTGTCTGCTTAGAGACATTCTGTCTTCCGCATAACAAGCGTGGCTCTCAGGTAATTACGTTATCACGTTACATTACCGAGTATTAGGTACCGCTTTTTGACAACGTTATAAGAATAGAGTAAAGTACAGGACAGGCGCCAGATGTGTAGTATGGACCGCTATGGGTTCCCCAGGACAGGGCCGAAGATTACTCGTACAGCACAAGGGTTTAGAACAGGAGATATGGTGCGAGCGGTCGTCTCTCAAGGCAAGAAGGCGGGTGCATGTCCAGGTCGAGTGGCAGTGCGTGCTATCGGATCATTCAATATCACAACAGCCATGTGGACAGTGCAAAGCATCAACTATCGATATTGCACTCTCATACATCGTTGTGACGGCTTCAGCTATCAGAAAGGAGGAGCGGTGCTTCTTTCCAAGGTATAGAATCAAGAGATTTTTGCACCGCACGTAAGATGACGACGCCCGCCCGTAAGCAATATTTGCAGATAAAGAGCCAGTATCCTGACGCCATCCTTTTTTACCAGGTCGGGGATTTCTATGAAACCTTCGATGAAGATGCTTATATTGCCTCTCGTGAGCTGCAGATTGTGCTGACGAGTCGCTCCTATGGTCAGGATGAGAGGACTCCCCTGGCAGGCATACCGTTGCATGCACTGGAAAATTATGTGGGCAAGTTGATCCGGCGTGGTTACAAGGTGGCGATCTGTGACCAGGTGGGCGAAGTCGGCAAGGGCCACCAGCCTGTTGAACGAGCGGTAACGCGTATACTCACCGCGGGCACGCTTTCAGAGCCAAATTTGCTGCCGATTCGAGAGAACAATTACCTGGCGGCGATAGCAGCGGGACGCACGCAGACTGCGCTGGCGGCGGTGGATGTCAGCACGGGCGAATTTAGTGTTACCTGGTTTACGCCCGAAGAGTTACCCGCCGCTTTGGAAGCGGAATTACAGCGACTTGTGCCTTCAGAATGCCTGCTGGTGGAGGGGAGTCGACAGGACACCTACCATTTCCCCGCTGAGGCGATGACGATCACCCAGTGTCCCCCGTATTTCTTTGAGCTAGAGGCTGCACGAGCAAGGCTGTGCCGGCTCTTTGGAGTACAATCACTGGACGCCTATGGCTGCTCGCAGGTGCCTCAAGCGATTGCGGCGGCGGGAGCAATCGTGGCATATCTTGAAAAAATGAATGGCAAGCTCCTCTCACTTTTAACAGGGCTGCGTTCATATCGCACGACGAGTTTTATGGTGCTGGACGCGCATACACAACGCAACCTCGACCTGTTGCAGGGAGCGCGCAGCGGCTCGATACAGGGCAGTGTGCTGGGCGTTATGGATCGTACAATCACCCCTATGGGTGCGCGCCAACTGCGGCGAGCCATCACCCAACCGCTGCTTGATCTCGCTCAACTTGAAGCTCGTTTGCAGAGCGTGGAGGAACTATACGAGAGTCCGGCTATGCGCAGCCGTTTCACCATATGCTTGCAGAGGCTGGGCGACCTGGAGCGTATCGCCGGCCGCATGCGCCAGGGAACCGCTGTCCCGCGTGAGATGCTGGCCCTGCGTGAGTACCTGCTGGTGATCCCGCAATTATACGAACTGCTGCGCGGCTGTAACTCTCCCCTGCTGCTGGAACTCGCAGACCAGCTTGACGCTTGCCCGCAGATAACAGACCTGATAGATCGAGCGTTGACCCGGACAGGCGATGAGGATGAGCAGGAAGATGATGGGCACTTGATTCGCGCAGGCTTTCGGGCCGAACTTGATGAGCTTATCGCTTCGATTCGCGATTCGCGCCGCTGGATCGTCTCATTAGAGCCTCATGAGCGTGAACGGACTGGTATCGGTAAGTTGCTTAAGGTGGGCTTTAACAAGGTCTTTGGCTACTACATCGAGGTCAGCAACAGCAAACTGGAACAGATTCCGGCTGATTACATACGCAAACAGACGCTTGTTAACGCGGAGCGTTTTATCACCCCTGAACTCAAAGAGCACGAGGCGCGTATCCTGAGCGCGGAAGAGCGTATCGAGGAGATGGAGCGCAGTATCTACGCCGATGTATTACGCCAACTGAGCGTTTATTATCCCCAGTTGATGGCAACTGCTGCGGCTATCGCCCAGGCCGATGTGCTCTTAAGTTTCGCGGAGGTGGCGGCGCATCAAGGTTATGTGCGTCCAGTGCTGCAACTAGAGGACAGCATGGAGATCAGAGGTGGGCGGCACCCGGTTGTTGAATATACGCTGGATGGAGATGTCTTCATCCCCAATGATACGCAGCTCGAAGCGGATAGTGAGGACGGGGCACGCATCCTTCTGTTGACCGGGCCGAACATGGCGGGAAAGTCAACTTACCTGCGCCAGGTGGCGCTTATCACGCTTTTAGCGCAAATCGGCAGCTTTGTGCCGGCCCGGAGTGCGCGCATTGGGGTGGTAGATCGCATTTTTACGCGCGTTGGCGCTGAAGATGACATTGCGTCCGGCAAAAGCACGTTCATGGTGGAGATGGAGGAAACCGCTACCATCCTGTACCATGCCACGCGGCATAGCCTAATTATCCTGGATGAAATCGGCAGGGGCACGAGCACCTACGATGGCCTGGCTATTGCACGGGCAGTTGTCGAACACCTGCACAATGTTACGGCAGCCCGCACACTCTTCGCCACCCATTATCATGAACTGGCGACTATGGCAGAAGAACTGCCACACCTGCGCGTATATACAATGGCTATTAGCGAAGATGAGCAGGGCGAGATCGTCTTCCTGCATCGTGTGACACCAGGTAGTCTCGGGCGAAGCTACGGCGTGCACGTAGCAAAATTGGCCGGCATGCCATTGAGTATCGTCCGGCGGGCCGGGGAGGTCCTTAAGCAGCTGGAAACCACGAAAGAGGGCATGAGTGTTCTGCTTGCGCAGAATAGATACGAGCAGATGCGCGCTAATGGATCGCTGGTTGCAGGTGGAAAGGAGAGCTATCAGAATTATGAATGGCAAAGTGAAGAGGCACGTTTGGCTGTACAAAGATTGGAACAGGCTAAGGGACCACAAGCAGATTTGGACGATGTTGATGTATCTGCTATAACGCCGCTCGATGCGCTGAATCTGTTGTTTTTGATGCAAAAGAAAAAAAGGTCACACCTGCTGCTAGCTAAGGGAGACAAAGCTTAATGCCGACAACGCAGGCTGCGCGTAGCCCCATTCTTAGACTCGCGCCAGATGTAGCGGAACGTATCGCCGCGGGTGAAGTCATTGAACGTCCCGTCTCGGCCGTCAAAGAACTCGTGGAGAACGCTATTGATGCGGATGCCCATGAGATACGTGTTGAAATACGCGGCGGTGGGCTACGCCTCATGCGAATCACCGATGATGGCTATGGTATTCCTGAAGATGAGCTGGAACGGGCCTGTGCACGCCACAGCACTAGCAAAATCAGCAGCGTCGAGGACCTCAGCCGCCTGCATACGTTGGGTTTTCGCGGGGAAGCCCTAGCCAGTATTGCTACCGTATCAGAGTTGACACTGCTCAGCCGGGCCATCGAAACCGAAGATCTAGGCGAGGAACACGCGGCGAGCTTAGTAACCTTCCGCAGTGGCGAGATCACTCAACGTGCGCACAGGGCGCGTTTACACGGCACGACTATCACGGTGCGCGACCTGTTTTACAATGTTCCTGCTCGCCTCAAGTTCATGCGCGATCCACGCACCGAGGCCGGGCATATCACGCAATTGGTGCGACGTTTTGCTGTCGGCTATCCCGGGATACGCTTTCATCTCACAATCGAGGAACGCCTGGTCTTACAAACGAGCGGTACAGGCAACCTGGCGACGACTCTGGCTGAACTCTATCACCTGCCCCTGGCAGAAATGCTCAACCCGCTTTCCTTTCACTCCTCCGGGGAAAAAAACCTGCATGCTTTTGATTTGAATGGCTATATCGGTAACAGGGCCCTGGCCCAGGGTAACCGGCAGCATATAACGCTCTTCATCAATGGGCGCTGGGTGCAATCGCGTCCGTTGCAAAATGCGCTGGAGGCGGGCTATGCCGGACTTTTGCCGAAGGGAAAACATCCCTTGCTGGTTCTGCACATCGACCTTCCCGCTGAAGAGGTGGATGCCAACATCCACCCGGCCAAAACCGAGGTCAAATTGGTACGCGAAGCCGAGATATGTACAGCGGTGACAAAGACGATACGCGCGGTCCTGGAACGCAGCCCTGCTTTACCCGAGGACATGCAATTTCCGGGTCCTGCACTTGTTTATCAACGACGTTTGCATGTTCCCTACCGCAGGGGCCTGCGGGTAGCAGAGCAGGCGCATGAATACCAGGCTGGGCAAGCAAGTCCTGGTGCAGCTGAAGTACTGGCAACATTACGCCCGCTCGCGCAATTACAACAGGCCGTCATCCTCTCCGAAGCGCCCGACGGCAGTCTCTACTTAATCGACCAGCACCGGGCGCACGAGCGAGTGATTTATGAACACCTGCGCCGTATCTACGCCGGCGCAAGTGTAGAGCGGGACGAGCAAGAGGAGCAGTGGACCGACTCTTACCTCTTGCTGGAGCCTGTAATGGTCGAGTTAAAACGGCACGAGGCTGAACTATTTGAGCAGCGTTTGCCCATTTTACGCGGCCTGGGCCTGGAATGCGAACGTTTCGGCGGGCGCAGTTTCCTGATACGCTCGGTACCGAACGGCGTCGGGCAGGAACAACTAGTAGGGCACCTATCCGAACTGGCTCACATAGCGGCGGAAGATAGCAGCGATTGGCAGGACCGCTTATTGATTGGCCTGGCATGTCGTTCGGCCCTGCGCCGTGGACGCGAGCTCGGCATGGACGAACAACGCTCGTTAATTTCAGCGCTTGCCAGCACATCGGCACCGGCCGTCTGCCCGCACGGTAGCCCGATTCTGTTGCACTATAGCAGGACGTTCTTGATTGACAAGTTTGATTGGTGATGGACGTTGCCGCGCTTGATAGTCAATTTCAATCACGCGGTATCTTACTCGTTGTCTCAGGTTGCTCGGTAGTCCTGAGCGGCGCTTTTTCATTCGTTGAGCGTAAGGGACTAATAAGCCAATTGGTTAGTCCAAAGCGGCGTACCCCCAGCAACTCCCAGGCACGCAGAAGCCCAAAGGCATAGGCTCCAATCATCACCCCTGTCAGGAGATAAAGGGGTCTGATTGGGAAGGCGCCATCGTGAGTCGCAGCCCGGCATAGAATTCGTATCCATAGATAACAAGAGCTGCCACAAGCAGAGAGAGTTTGCGCACGACAGCGAGTAGACGCTGGCGCTCCTTCAATAATCTCCATGCCAGGTTCAAGCTACTGAGTGCCGACAGCGGCACATATACTGAAAAAGTTAATAAATTCTGGAGGAACCATGGAGTGAGACCCTCCTCAAAAGAATTATTCTTTCTGCACCCTCAATTTGCTCCGTTTACTTACCTGCGCAAGAGGCGTACCAGTGATTCGGCTATCGCCAGGAATATGATATCCAGGCCGACCAGTACCAGCAGGGCAAAATCGATGTAGGTGGTGACTGACGAGATGTTGTGCAGTAAGGCGTTATTAAAGACAAGGTTACGGGTGTACCAGAGCAGCACAATCACTACAACAGCCAGGATCAACAGGCCGCCGACGAGCCAGCGCGCTCCGTACCAGTCCAGGTGACTCGGCCAGAGCTCAGAGGTGACCGTCAAAATAAGGTAGGATGCAAAAATTAATGTCCACCAGGGCCAGCCCGGACGCAAAATTTGCAGGTGGTTGTTCATGTTCGTATAGTCCCAGAGATTGTAGCCTGTGCCTATCCAGTAGAGCAGGATGAACGCTGCGATGCCCCCAAAGAGAGGCGCGATGCCGCTGAAGCCATCGCCGATGTAGCTTACCAGGCGACCTTGTGGCCGGACGTATTGTACTTCGCCAAGCTGGAGCGATTGCTTGCCTGCACTTTTCATGCTGCGGCTGGCACGGGCGTACTGCTGCTTTGGTTTGACGCGAAACAGTGTGATGCTGGTGACACGAAAACCAAACGGATAGAAAAGCAGTACTACAAACGCGTGACTCAATTCGTGAAGCATCACCCCTGGCGCATTCAGCCAGAACCAGATCAGCAGGCCTTTTTCTCCACGTAACCGGTAGCCTATCTCGTCAACGCGCCGCCTCAGCGCTTTGCGGGTCAAACGCAGCACCATGAACAGCACAAAAACCCCGGCAATCGTAAGCCAGGGCAGGTACTGGTTTATTTGTGCTGCTTGGGTAGCACTCATCTCATTCCTTCAGGCAGGTCTCAGTCATCTTATTCATAGTAAGTGTAGACGGGACAAGCGGTCCCGTCAAGGGCCATTGTCCTGATACTAGATTAACGGCTAGCTACTGACTCTTTCGGGTTCGGTTAATTCTGCTTCCTCTTCATAGAGATCCCCATTGATGTGCTGTCTTTGCTTGCTTTCGTAGTATTTGCCCCATAATCCAAAGGCAACGATACAGGCGGCAACCAGGTAGATCACGGTCGGAAGTCCAAGCGTATCGGCAATCGCACCAATGAACAGGATAATTGGAATGGATAAAGCATTGTAAAGCATGAGCTGCAGAGCCAGCACACGGCCCTTTAATCGTTCGGGCGTATATTCCTGGATGGCAGTTTGCGCCGGTATGTTAATGAAGTCAATCGCGACTCCCGCGAGGAACATCAAGAGTGGGTCGACCCCGAGATAAATCAGTTGAGAGCTCACGCCATGTTGTTGTATGAAATTGGCCAGTAGAGTGGATAATGGTAACAGGGCGACTGCGCTGGCAAAAGCTATACTACCGATGAAGATTGCGCGTGATTTGCCCAGTTGATTGAGGATGCGGGGCATGAAGATTGAGCCAAGCACCAGGCCAATGCCAGCGGGAGCAAAGACAATGGCCATGGAACTGGCCGGGAGCTTAAACAGCTTCGTCACCAGCGGTGTCGCAAGCTCACCGATCACCAGCAGGAGTACACCTGCGATTGAGAGCTGAATTACGGCTAAAAAGAGTTTACTCTTGTTCCGGATAAAAAGCCAGCCTTCACGTACCTCGTTCCACACATTCTGCATAGCACCCAGCGATTGAGTGCCTATACGCGTGTCGCTGCCGACCCTCCCATCCATGAAGCTTTCATGCGGAATGAGCGCGATCAGCAGCGCGCACACGAGATAGAGTATGCCGATGATAAAATACAACGTTTCGACCGGGTAGATCGGGATATTGGAGATGTGGAAAGTGGGCACGAAGCTCAGAATCGCAGGCGCCAGGATGATGAAGCCAAGCGCCTGTGAGAGCATGAAGGTAATGTTGAAAAGCGAAAGCGCGGGTGTTAACTCTTTCTCGTCGACCAGCAATGGGATGGATGCTCCTTCTGCCGGGGTGAAGAACTGACCAATGCTGGCGATCAGGAATGTGAGCAGGTAGATGATGATGAGTTCTTTGCGATCGATCAGTAAAGCGATCACGAAGCCGAACGTCGCGATGGCTCGCAGGCAGTTGCTGTACCAGAGTACACGCCGTTTATTGCGGTGATCTACAAACACGCCCGCCGGCGCGCCGATAATCAAGGCGGGCAGGCTAAAACAGATGATTGCAAGTCCTACCAGCGTCGTCGACCCGGTGTCTTCTTCTATCAGTACGAGTATCGCGTAGTTGGAGGCCATAAGGATAGTCTGGGAGATCAGTTGGGCCAGCCACAAGCGCAAAAAGTTCTTCTTCTTCAGCAGGGTTGTAAACCCACTATTTGGTGCGGCTGTAGCCATAAGATAATCTCCTGTAAGAACCCCCGCTTACTAGCACCCAGCAGCCTAGTGAGATGCAAAAATACACACATTGTCATGGGATCCACTCATAATTCCTCTGGCGGGCCTGCGGCCCGCTTTGAGAAGAGAGAAACGTGCGAGGACACCTCGCGCTCCGGCAGGGGACTTCGCCCCCTGCACCCCCTTGTATGAGTGGATGTCAGTCCAATCCACCTTGACAGCTACTAGATTTGTTGCTCTAAACGCTTATTCAATAGATGAAGGGGTATCAGTATCTATTGCGCGGGAAAGCACTTGCTTCGTGCGGCGCTCTACCTCTGCCCGTGGCAATAATACACGACGACCACATTTTTCGCAACGCAGGCCGATATCTGCTCCGAGGCGCACAACCTGCCAGTCGTATCCGCCGCAAGGGTGCGGCTTGCGCAAGCGCAAGCGATCTCCTAAGTTAAGTTGCATTGGTGCCATGCACTCTTTCGCGCTCGCTTCCTTCAAATTTCTGACGGTATAAACCATATTGTCTAATGTACTGTTCAACGCTTTCAGGAGTTTGATACTTAATTGGCCGCCCTTCGGCAACACGCAAACGCAAGTCGGTAGAGGAGATATCAAGTTGTGGTGCCTCCACTACTAACAAACGTTGCTTAATGCCTGGTAAGCGGCTTTCCAACCAATCACGATATTCTCCAGCTTCATTGTATCCCGGGCGCCTGACTGCGACAAGGTAGTTCAGTTGCTTGATCATGCCCACTGCATCGTGCCAGGTGAGCAACTCCTCCAGGCTATCCCAGCCGATCAAGAAGTAGATGGCCGTTTGCTCTCCCCATTGCTTACGTAACAACCGTAGTGTATCTACGGTATATGATGGCCCTGGACGATCCAGTTCAACCAGTGAGATCGAGAAATGCGGATTCGAAGCAATCGCTAACTCGAGCATTGCCAGGCGATGCTCCGCTGCCGTGATCACTTCGTTCAACTTATGAGGCGGTTGCCCGGAGGGTACAAAAACCATCTCTGCGAGCTTAAGTGCAGCATACACCTCCTCTGCAATTACTAAATGACCGTAATGTACCGGATCAAAGGTACCTCCTAGTATCCCAACACGCCGCATGCTATGATATTCCAACGTTTTTACTCTCCTGAAAGGAACAACATAGTAATGTAGAGCAGGTCAAGCTCCCATTTTTACTATATACGAGTCAGTCTCCGCTAGAGTTTTAGAGTGGAAGTGCTTTCCCTGCCAGATTGTTCTACTAAAATCCCTCGGGTTCACGAATGGCAAGATCGGCCCTGGGTAAAGCAATACGCAGGTCATGCATCGCATCTGAAATAACAGCATCGTCTCCTTCTGGAGACCAGAAGCGTAAGAGGAGCGTGATAATCTCGCCGGAGTAGCCACTTAGTGTACCTGTACTGCCGCCAAAAGAGCCTGCCACATTACTCATGGCAAGCGTTGGTTCCGGTTTCATCATTACGCCTTTTACTTCTTTGATCGCGTTGAGAATGCACTCGGTCAATCTCTCTTTATCGTATTCTTCCTGCGGCATAGTGATTACGATGGTGACGCGACGCTCATCATAGATAGTTTTGTTGATTACGATGTCACTAAAGAGCATGGAATTGGGAACGATGACCTGTTCGCCGGAGATGATGCGCAATTTTGTGGCGCGCAGTTCAACAGCTTCTACGTTGCCAGTGTACCGACCGTGATGATGCTAATGACGGTTGCGGGTACCGTAAGTGCGAGGTCCCAGATAGCGAGTATCCAGAAGAAAGCAACGATTCCAATAAGGGCATAGGAGATGCGGCCAAGCAGGATGCGTATATTAATTTCCATGCGGCTTTTAGCCATGCCCCTGGTGACGAGCTTCATTAAAGTCCGTCCGATGCCTATGGCCAGCAGGATGAGCAGGATACTTTTTACGAGGTTCCAGATGAGGGTCGGGATATCTTTTACTTGAAACGCTGCTACGATCGATTGCCAGAACTGGCTAACCACAGAGGCTCCCACGCCGATAAAGGGAAGGAGTACAAACCCTACAATAAGGGGGGGAATGACGACAAGGGCCCCTAGTAGCTGAATCAGCCAGTTGTCGAGTACTGTTTTATGGAGACGGCGCACCAGGATGCGCCGTAAAAATAGGCCAATACCTAGTGCAACGAGTATGATCAGTACCGAAAAAATTATCTGATAGCTTTCTGGTAACGGATCTTGCCCAGTGGGGGGCGGTGCCGGTACAATGAGTATGCTCAGTGCCGAAAAAATTATGCGGGTAGTTATATCCATTAAGAATCCTGCTAGAAATGTGTTCTCGCTCGTAATTAATATTGAGGGCATTATGTCTTAGAGACTAGTAAAAATTTGACTTACTTTACAACTAAATCCTGGTAAGAGTGGAGATTGTAGAACGTCGGTTTCCTCTAGTGTCTTTTCGAGCGTTAATACTGCGTCTTCTCTTCGATAGACTTCGAGGGTTCGCTCTTGCCAATTCACAACCCAATATTCTTTCACGTTGCGGCGAGAGTACAGTTTCACCTTGACTTCTCGATCTCGTCGTTCATTTTCTGGGCCTGGTGAAAGCACTTCAACCACTAACTCAGGCGCGTTGTGTAGTTTTCCATCTTTGTGCAATGCGGTTTTTAACCGCTCTTGGCTAATCCAAATCATATCAGGTACAACGTTAGTATCGTCAGCAAAAATGATTCCTGGTGTAAGATTGACAAGACCAGCTTGCGATTGTTCGTTCCAAACTTGAAGGAGAAAGCCTAATCGAAAGCCAACTAACTGATGCTGCCAATCTGGTTGTTTTGCCGCGTACAATTCTCCATCAATAATTTCGTATCGACTACCGTCGTCCGGTAATAGTTCTAAATCGCGTGAGGTCCAGTGTAGTGTCTTCATGGTTCTTTCTCGGCTTCTTTTCAGTTAGGAACAAGTGTTGTATATATTGTAACATATCCATTGTTTACAACACTCAGCTATAGTACCCCAGAACGCGCACTATATCATATCCCTGCTGCTTGTACCTATGAGCTAATTCATGTACGCTGATACTTGTACCCTGTTCAACCAGCCCGCAAGTGGCTGCAAGTTGGCCTACAACCTGCGCGGGCGTTGCTCCTGCGGACCGTAGAGGCTCCAGTCCAGCGCTCTGGATGCGCTTGGAGAAGCGCTTGCCGTGTTCATCTAGCAAGAGTGGCACGTGGGCGAAGGTGGGTAGAGGAAAGCCCAGCGCCTCGTACAGCAGGACCTGGCGCGGGGTGGATTGCAGTAGATCAGCTCCCCGTACAACCTGGTTGATGTGCATGAGTGCGTCATCCACGACCACGGCAAATTGGTAGGCGAAGATGCCGTCTGAGCGACATACGATAAAATCTCCTAGCGCTCGCTGTACGTGCTGCTCTACCGGGCCGGCCAGCACATCGGTGAAGGAGACGATGCGCTCATCATCAACGCGAAAGCGCAGGGATGGGCGGCGATTATTGGCCTCGTGTTTTCTGCGCTGCTCCTGCGTCAGGTGGCGGCACGTTCCCGGGTAGCGTGGGCCTTCGTCTTCTTGTGGGGCGCTGGCGGCGCGAGCGATCTCTGCACGGCTGCAGTAACAGGGGTAGATCAGCCCGTTGTCCACCAGGCGCTGCAGGCAGCTTCTATAAATTTCCTGCCGTTGGCTCTGCGCGTAAGGTGTATAGGGACCGCCGATATCTGGGCCTTCATCCCAGTCCAGGCCCAGCCAGCGCAGATCGCTGAGCATGCGCTCGCCGGCCCCCGGACGTACGCGTGGTTGATCCAGGTCTTCGATACGCAATACGAATTGTCCACCTGCGCTGCGAGCGAAGAGCCACGCCAGCAATGCCGTGCGCAGGTTGCCCAGGTGCAGGTCGCCGGTTGGACTGGGCGCGTAGCGACCACGTATCAGATCAGCAGGCATTTTTCCGACCACGGACAGCCTGTTTCCCCGCGAGCATATTCGTTTCTCGAAATCACAGGGTACACATCGAACTCGGCGAGTAGATCGACCAGCGCGCAGATGGGCAGGCCTACAACATTCCAATAGCAGCCGTCGATACGTGCCGTTGGCTGAAATGCAGGATTCTGAATGCCGTACGCGCCCGCCTTATCCATTGGATCGGCAGTGGCAATGTACGCGTTGATTTCGGCTTCACTGTAGCGACGCATCAATACAGGGGTGATGCAGCTTGAGCCTAGTATCCTGTGCTTCCCGTCGATTTTTTGACTGACTGCGATTCCCGTCACAACGTAGTGCCAGCGACCACGCAGCGCGAGTAGTAGTTCGCGAGCATGCAACTCGTTCAGTGGTTTACCGAGTATAGCGCCATTGAGTATCACAGTGGTATCGGCGGTAATTACCAGGTGGCCCTCGGCTTCCGGCAAAGTTAGCGCCGCGGCCGCTTTATGCTTGGCTAACCATTGCGCCATTTCCTCGACTGATCCACGGAAACGCCCTTGCGCCACCTCCTCATCGGTAGGCGCAACGCCTACTGTAAAAGGTAGGCCCAGTAACTTTAGAAGTTGCCTCCTCCTTGGTGAAGAGGAGGCTAAAAATAGGGGTGGTAGTGTAGTCATATCTATCGGCACTCCAGCACAGCTACGCATTCGATGTGTGCCGTCTGGGGAAACATGTCCAGCGGCTGCACCGAGCGGAGACTGTAGGTAGGATGAATACAGCAAATACTATTGAGGTCGCGTGACAGGGTAGCAGGATCGCAAGAAACATAAACAATCCTGCCAACAGGATGCTGCACCAGCGCGTCAAGCACAGCCTGCTGGCAACCGGCGCGCGGGGGGTCGATCACCAGTCCATCTACCTGGCATTCCAGTGTTGGCAGCAGGTCCTCGACTTTACCTTTACGTATTTCCACGTTGCTCACTGCGCGTAGATTCCACTCAGCATCCCTGATGGCGCTGGCCGATTCCTCGATAGCAATAACCTTGCCTGCATGTCGCGCTAGCTGCAGGGCAAATGTCCCGACCCCACAATAAGCATCAACGACAGTGAGCGGTTTTTCGCCTTCCCTGCCGTCCAACAGGCCATCCAATACCATGCGCACCATTTTTTCGGCCTGCGTGGTATTGGTCTGGAAAAAAGAACTCGGACGAATGCGGAAAGTCTCTCCTCCCAGCCTCTCTTCCATCGTCTCGCTGCACAGATCAAGCCCTGCCTCAATAAGTTGCGCAGCAACTGCCGCGCCGGGTTGTGGTTGAATGAGCACCTGGCCTGTTGCAGCGGCGCAGCGCACCAGGACCTGGGGACGCTCGTTCGGCAGGGTGCTCAAGACGGCCAGGGCGCGGTTGATCTGTTCATGCGCGATTGGGCAGCATGCCAGTGGCAGCACGCGATGTGTCCCCCGCGCTGTCAAGCCGGGTTGCCCGCTGCGGTTCACAGAGAAGCGCATGTGATTGCGATAGTGCCATGGATCATCACACGCCACTGTTTCTAACACGGGTGGATTGTCAAAGCCGCTCTCTTGCAGCAACTGCCGCACAACCAAACGTTTCCACTCCAGTTGCGCATCGTAGCGCATATGCTGCAGTTGGCAGCCACCGCATACCCCAAAGACAGGGCAGGACGCCTCCTCACGGAGCGGTGATGCCTGGTGAATGCCTGTGATCCAAACGCGAGGCGGTCGAGGCTTCCAGTGACGTTTATGCCTCTTCGGTGGTGGTGCCGCTGCTTCGACTGCGATAGTGACCGTTTCCCCTGGTAGGCCCGCGGGCACTTGCAGCGTGCGGGTGTGCTGCTCACCAACCTCGTCTTGCTCGCTGAACTCTGCAAGCGTATGCCCTGCGCGCGTCATAGCCCCGAGCGTGACAGTGTGATAGGTAATGGGAAGTGCTTCTCTGATCATTTCCTCCTGGCTTTGTTTCTGGCTCTCTTGGGGTTGGGCAGTTGTTTGGTCTTCTTTGCGCCCGCTAGCTGAACGGTTTTATCTGCAACGGGTAGTTGCCTGGTTTTATTCACATTGAGCAGCATGCGAAACATCTCAATCATCTCCAGGTCTGGGTTGATACGCTCTGCCTCGTCCAGCAGTGCTTCCGCTGCACGATAGTCACCACTTTCCGACATCACTAATGCCAGGAAAGCGCGTAGTTCGGCGGAATCGGGATTGGCACGCAGCCCTTCCTCGAGTACCTCCTGCGACCTGGCAAGTTGCTCGTGCTCCATGTACATTCTGCTCAAGGCGGAGTAGTAGTCAATATTATCGGGTTCCAACTGAATTGCATGCCTATAGTTGGTTGCAGCTGCTTCGACATTCTCCAGCAGGTTATAGGCTTCGGCAACGTCGTACCAGGACTCAGCAATGTTTGGATCAAGCTCCGCAACACGTTGGAAGTGTTGTAATGCTTGATCGTATTGCTCCCGGCCCATGGCGATTTCGCCCAGGTCGTTCTCTACGGCGATCTCGATAAGTTCACTGGTGTTCAAAGTCTTTGCCTGGTTCAGGTGATCTTCTGCCTCGTCGAGGCGTTCAGCGTTATCTTTTAGCAGTTGGCTCATGAGTATATGGCCCATATAGTTATTGTCGAGGGCGAGCGATTCACGTGTATGCGTCTCTGCAAGCTGCTTGTACCTTGCAGAGGCTTCATCCTCTCCCTCTTCAAGCAGGCTATTACCGAGTTGCCACTGCATTGCCGCGAGTTGCAACAAGTTCTCATTTTTCTTATCGGGGAAGCGCTGGTACAGCGCTTCAAAGTAAACGACGGCACGTTCGAGTTTGTTGAGTGCAAGCAAATACTGGGCGGCGTTCTCATAGGCTGCATCATCAAGAGGTGACTTTACAATCAGTGCATCGGTGTAATGCAGGCCTTGGCCCAGGTGCCACAGGATTTCTTGTAAATATCGCAGCGCATCAGGGTCTGTTGGCTTGCGCTTCTTTGTAATCCGGTCCACCTGCTTATAGTGCTCTGCAACACGCTTCTGCAATTCTGCAACCGGCAGGCTTTGTGCGTTGGCTCCTTCATCCGTCATGCTTTCAATACGCCAAGCGTCTTCGACTTTAACAAGGGTATATCTTGTCCAGAACCAGTGTCGCTGTGTTACTGTGTTGACAGCGGTCCCCATAGGCAGCTCTTTGATGCCTTCGCTAAGGGGCGTATCATTTATTTCAATCGACCAGCCTGTGTCGAATTGTTTGCGCGTGCTTGATTGACTCTCTTTCAAGCGATTGGGCAGCCAGATGCCTCCCTGTTTCTGTTCAAGCTCGCGTATAAATTCTGGCTTGAAGTTGGCTGGATCAGCCTCTTCTGCCCAGGCGCGCCGATGCTCAATCCATGCTTCTCGTGAAAGTCCCTCGCGGATACTGCTCTCGTCCGTGAGCAGGTCATAGGCGAGTCCATAGTTGTCCGAGGTCAGTGATTCAACAAAGCTGGTTACGACCTCCTGGGGAGTCATCCCACGCCCGGTGCTACCAATACCCTGGTCTTCGCCAACATCGGTTGCATCAAGCACCAGGTGCTTGACCAGTGAGAGATTGTTGCGATAGTCCCTGTGCGGTATTGTGCTGTAGCGTTTGTTGACATCCAGCGCATCCTGGATCAGGCGACGTCCCTCTGCCAGTGTGCACTCGGTGGTTTCGAGATCGGGGGCCGATGCTTGCATTTCGGCAATATGCGTTTCAATATGGCGCTTGCTGGCGACCTCGGTAAAGAAATCTTTGACGCCATCATGCCAGAACTCCAGCAGGAAGCCAAGGATGCGAGCCTGGCTATATTCCTCGCCCTGTTCCCAGCAGAGCAGCAGTTGTGCCTCGCCTGAATCAAATGTATTGGTAACGACGCCTTTCCAGAAGCGAGGAGGGTTGGCACTGGCCTGGATAGCGAGTGAACGATCAATTGGCGGATTCCACTTCGGGTAAATGTGGGCTTCTTGCAGTCGTATCAGTGAGCGGCGGGCCTCTTTGCGAATAGCCTTGTTCGGACTTAATTCGTTGATAGCGAGTAGCATATCCGCTGCGTCAGCGTCGCGTTCTTTGGATAACGCCTTGAGCAGGGCTAGCTGGGCTGCCTCCGGTAAATTGATCACATCGGCCAGGGCGGTTTCTGCCTCGTTTTGGCTTGTACTAGTATGCAGGTTATTGGCGATTTTGTGGAATTGCCTAAGCAGGCGCTGGACTTGCGCGGCATCCCCCTGCGAAACAGCCTGAGTGGTATCTTCTTTGCGTGCCATGAACTACCTCCTTCCCAACAAGGACAGCCTTCTCACTTCCGCCTGGTGTTTGTATTGAACATGTCTCGTACCGCCTGTACGATATCCAGGTCGGGGTTGATACGTTCCGCTTTTTCCAGCTCCGCTTGTGCCCGGCGGCGGTCTTCCCTGTCCATATATACTGTCGCAAGCAGGGCGTGCAAGTGAGCAGACTCTGGATAATAACGCAATCCTTGCTCGACCGTCTCATAGGCCTTTTCCGTTTGCCTCGTGAATATATAGATATTGACGAGTTCGACATAGGCCGCGAGGTCATGGGGTTGTGCCTCGAGCGCGCGTTTTAAGTAAGCTTCTGCCTCGGCGTAATTCTTTTGCCTGCGGTAGGCAACGCCGATATTAAGCCAGATGCCGTCGTAATTCGGGTTGATTTCGGCAACCTGCTTGAAGTGCGACACTGCCTCGTCAAACTTTTCTTGCTTCATCGCAATGCTTGCCAGGTCAAATTCGATCTGCGCCTCTTCATCTCGATTACTGGTTAGTGACCTGGCTGATTGAAACTCTGCTTGTGCCTCCTCGTCTCGATCCAGGCGCATCAGTAGTTCGGCCAGCAACATGTGCCCCAGAGCTGTATTATCTGTCTCAATCGACTGTCGCAGGCTTGCCTCTGCAAGTTCAAGGAAATGCTGACTGCGTTTGGGCATCTCGAGCCGGTCGAATTGTTGGGCAAGATCTGTCTGTGACGCACCGAGAAAGCGTAGAACATTCCCAATATCGTAGGATTTGGGGAAATGATGGATTATACCCTCCAGGTAGACGATCCCTCGCTCGGTTAAACCTATGCTTGCTGCGCGACTGAAAGCAGCATCATAGATGGTACGGTCGAGTGGGAGCTTCACCAGTAGCGCATCATAGTAGTGCAGCATTTGTATGGAGCGCCAGATAATTTCTTCGTAGTATTGTTGCCCACCAGGCTCGTCTGGCCGGTGCGTCTGGACGATCTCCTGTATGCGGTCCTCGTGCTCTTGCACCCGCTGCTGCAGGCCTTCGATCGGCAGGCCCTGTACGCTGGCTCCCTCGTCCTTCATGCGTTGAATACGCCACTCACCATCAACGCGCGCCAGTGTATAGCTTGTCCAGAACCAGTGCCGCCCCGTTTCCTTATATACGGCGGTTCCCAGCGGCATCTCCGGCAGTGTACCGCTCAAGGGGGTATCCGTTAGTTCGAGCGACCAGCCTATCTCTATTATCCGTTGAGCCGGTGATACATCACTCAAGAAGGTGCTGGGAAGCCAGAGAGAGCTCTGATCATGTTCGCGTTCGCGCATAAAGCGCACCTCGAGGCGTGTTGGATGTGCCTCGTCTGACCACTTGCGGCGCAGGTCAACCCATTCATCCCTGGATTGCCCTTCATGTAAGGAGCTGGTGTCCATAAGCAGGTCAAAGCACAGTCCGAAATCGCCCATTGACCAGCCTCCAATGAAGTTAACGACGATTTCATCAGGCTCCAGGCCAGGTTTGATAAAAGTGCGGCCCCGGTCAACACCCGGGTCGGTAGCGTTCAACACAAGTTGCTGCACGGTCGGGAGATAGTGGCGGTAATCTTTATGGGGCGAGGTCCCTCGCCACTTATTCACGGCGAGCGCTTCCTCTATGAGACGCCTTCCCTCTGCCAGGGTGCAATCGGTAATCTGCACGTTCCCCTCTTCCGCAGAGACGAATCGCGTAGTCAACTCCTGTATGCGCGTGTCGATACGGCGTTTGCTGCCGACCTCCGTCAGAAAGTCTTTAACGCCTTCTTTCCAGAAGTCGAGCAGGAAGCCCATGATACGTGCTTCGCCATACTCAAATCCCTGTTCCCAGCACAGGACCACCTCTATCTCGCCCTGCTCACGCATTTCAGAGACGTAGCCTTTCCAGAAGCGAGGTGGGTTGGTAACCCCGAGCGGTGCAGGCGCGGGTTCCGGCTCCGGAGTCCAGCTTGGGTAAATCTTTGCCCCGGCGAGTTGGATCAGTGCGCGGCGCGACTCTTTACGGATAGCTTTGTTTGGGGTGAGTTCATTGATGGCAAGCAGGACATCAGCTGCATCGGTGTCCTGTTGTTTTGCCAGCGCCTTCAAAAGAACCATCTGGGTGGATTCATCTATATCAGTAAGCCTGGCCAGGGCTGTTTCTGCCTGTGCCCGGCTGGTGCTATTATGTAATTCTGCTGCGATCTCGTGACGTTTTTCAAGCAAGGCCTGTACCTGCGCGTCATCTCCACGTGGAACAGAAGTATTCGTCTTTTTTTGTGATGTCATGCTCTCAATATCTTCTTCTCTTCATCATATTTTTCGCACAAAGGTGCTTCTTGCGATGGGTGCTGTCTCTGTGGATTGTATCACGAAGAGCAAAAAGAGTCGAGGAGCAATGATTTATCCTGTTGAGCTTTGTGGTCGCAAGGTCTCAGGCCCACTATCAATCTCCTGCTCGTTTTCGGGCTCGAGCGGGGGTGCGCCGAACCAGTTGCTCATGGAAGCAAGGGGTGGTCGTACGCGAACTATTTTGGCAATCATCCAATTGAAGGAGCGCATGCTTTGGAGAGCGGCTCTGACACCGGCCGGGATGGGAATGTCACCTGGAGTTGACCTCTCGTTGTCGAAAGGCATAAGCTGCGGGCGACTCAGCAACTTCCTGGCGGGCTTGCTCTTCCCTGGGA
>WNFR01001710.1_pt1 | contig 22955 bp, 21 predicted proteins | sample 5400221 | NCBI WGS metagenome assembly WNFR01 (sample SAMN13153357, study PRJNA577476) | soil metagenome | isolation source: 40 cm soil under Madrone tree | place: USA:California | collected 2016-06-14 | reverse complement strand
CCAAGCTGTTCGTGACCAGCATCATGACCGCGGAGCTGATCGGTGAAGCGCCAGCGACACCGCCAAAGACGAAACGCCGGCGCAAGGCTTCTACCGCGGCGAAGGCGGCAAAAGCCGCGAAGAAAGCAGCCTTAGCGACTACCGCATAGATTTTCTCCTTTGGAAATTTGCCGCCTGCACGGAACGGTGCAGGCGTTTTTTTTTGCATCGAGGAGGTTTGCGGAGCCAGCAGCCGTAAAGCTACGCCTTGCCTATCTCTATCCATCCACTGGCCAAAGGCCGGCTAGAAAAAGCCCATGCTGCTTGCTAGGCTTGGACGCTGGCTGGCGCAATGGATGCATCTGTTTTGGGCGCCCAATTTATCTGTTCGACGGGTCCGACTAAAAATACCCAGGCCAGGCCACCCACAACGCACAGCAAGGAGGTAATGGCAAACGGCATCACGAAATTACCGGTCCCTTGCACAACGAACCCGGTAAGAGCAGGCCCGACTACGCCCGCGAGGTTGGAGAAGCCGTTTTGCGCGCCGTACCATTTTCCGACGGCGTGTGGGCCGGCCAGCGTCTGACAGAATGTGAAGATGCCAGGGGAAGTCATGCCGCAGCCTATGCCTGCAGCCATCAGCCAATATAAATATGTTTGTGGACCAGCAACGGCGCAGCCGAGCACTGCCACTGCCGCAATGGAAAATCCCAGCGCCATGGCTGACTTGCGCACCACAGTGGCCGTAAGCCCCTTGCGAACCCCGAAGTCTTGCAGCAAGCCAGTTGCGATGGCTGAAGCAGCGTCCACTGAGTAGTACATGCCGGCGACCCTGGCCATCGCAGCCATGGACAAATGCCGCTCGAGCATAAGATAGGTAGGGAGCCAGGTAATCATGAAATAGAACAGATAATTGCAGCAAAACTGGCCGGCAGACGTGCCCCAGAAAGATTTCTGCTTGAAGATTTCCGCAAAACCAGGAGCCGGCATGGCGGAATCCGGAACGAAGCTGGCGTTGCGCGGCATCCATCTGGTCCAAGCGGGGAGCCACAATAGGCTGACCAGTCCGATCCCGACAAACACCGGCCGCCAGCCAAACTTTGCCATCAGAAATCCAGCGCCGAAAGTGCCCACGGCATTCCCGCAGCGCAAAGCCGACATCACCACGCCGCTGGCCAACCCGCGATGGTGTTCCGGCAGATGTCGCGCCAGAATTTTCGAGGAAGCGGGCACGGCCACAGACTCCCCAACGCCCAGAATTAGCCGCATCGTCAGGAGTAAAGCGAATCCGCGCAGCAGGCCTGTGGTCGCTGTGGCGAGAGACCAGACCAGAAATCCGGTCGCCAGAATACGGTTGACGTCGAACCGGTCGATGAGCCACCCGACAACAAACTGCATTGCAGTGTAAGTTGTGAAGAATGCAGCGAACAGAATGCCGAGCTGCGAGGCGGAGAGACCTAACTCGCGTTTCAGCAGAGGAGCTGCGACCGAGAGGTTGCCGCGATCGACATAGTTGATCAGAACGCAGATCGCAAGCAGGACCAGCGCCGGCGCGAATGCGGCTAGACCCCGACAATCGTCTGCTGGCTGAGGCATGGCAAAACGTCTGGCGCATTCTGCGCTTGCCCCAGGGGATTTTACAAGCGGCCATTTGTTGATGAGACCTGCGTTTGCTTGAAGGGCCTTCGCACGCGCTTGGCACGGAAACGAAAGTTGAAGCTGCTGGCATACGACGACAGCTATGATCCAACAAAAACCGAGACATGTTTCAAAAGATTGCAAAGCCAGAATGTCTGTGCATTGGGATTTTTCGTGGGAACTCCCACGGGGTTGAAATAACGTCCCGCAACTCCGCCCGCATCATTGATCACGTCGAAGTACGCTTCTGCTCCTCTTATTTGAATTTGCCGATGGCGGACGAGGCGAAAATTCCTGTGGTGGGATTGTTCACGGGAACGCAGACGCTGTACACGCCGTTGCGGCACTGGGTGATCAATGAGCGGGCATCGTATGCGATTGCGACGCGAGAGCAGATGGAAGGCCTCTGGAAGACCCTGGGATACAAAAAGATTGCAGTGATCTATCCGGACGACGCGTTCGGCGCGGCGGTGCTGGACGGCGTGAAAAGCGCGCTGAAAACGAAAGGGGCGGAGCCGGTCGCGGCGGGATCGTATCCAAGGCAGACGGTGCAATTCAAAGCGTGCGTGCGGCAAATCCAGAAGCGGTGGTCTTGGTAGGACCGGCAAATACCGTTGGGCCGATTTTGCAAAAGGCGCATGCTCAGGGATGGAAACCGCTGTTTTTGACAGTGCGATTTGTGGGAACGGACGATTTGATTTTGCACGCGGGAGCGGAGGCGGACGGAATGGTGGTTACACAGGTGGTGCCGCCTTACTAGCTGACAGAATTGAAAACCGTGGCGATGTATCGCAAAGCGCTGGCGAAGTTTTTTCCCGGCGCTCAGCCGGGCTTTGTGAGCCTGGAAGGATTTGTAGACGCAATGGTGATGGTCGAGGGACTGAAGCGCGCGGGAAAAGAGTTGACGCGGGAAGGCTTGATCCGGGCGATCGAATCGATTCACCAGATGGACTTGGGATTGGGGCCGCAATTGAAGCCGGATTATTCCGGTCGGGACCATGCCGGGCTTGTGGCGGTGATACCGACCGTGATTCGCGGCGGGCGCGCAGTCCCGTTCACCGACTGGGCGACGGTGAAATAATTGAGTCCTGCTTACATCGGCTGGGCGGCTTGTGATATTTTGCGAGCATGAAGAAAATCTTTTTGATCGCAGGATTATTGCTTTTCGTCCTTGGAATTGTCGGATTGGTTCATCCGGAGTTCACCTACCACAAGACGGAGGAAGTGGCACATGTCGGACCGGTGCGCGCGACCATAAACGAGGAAAAGACGGCGACCGTGCCTGCGGTCGTTTCGATGATGTTTCTCGTCGTGGGGCTTGGCCTGACCGTTCTGGGCGTGAAAAGCCGCAGCCAGTCAAATTAAAGCCGCTTGCATTTTAACGGTCGAGCGAGCCGCTAGCGAACGGCCGATTCGGCTTGATCGAAAGCATGGTAGGAAGAACGAACCAGAGGACCGGCTTCGACGTGCTTGAAGCCCATCTGCTCGCCTAGAAATTTATATTCCGAAAATTCATCCGGATGGACGTAGCGAACGATCGGGAGATGTTCGCGCGTGGGCTGCAGATATTGCCCGAGCGTGAGGATGTCCGTGCCTTGCGCGGCCAAATCTTGCATGGTGGAGAGCACTTCGTGTCTTTCTTCGCCGAGGCCGAGCATCAGGCCGGTTTTGGTGGGGACGTCAGGATGAGTCTGCTTGGCGCGATGAAGTAGTTCGAGCGAGCGCTCATAGAGCGCGCCTTTGCGCACCTGGCGATAGAGCCGGGGCACGGTTTCGGTATTGTGATTTAGCACGTCGGGACGGACGGCGAGAACGGTGTTGAGCGCGTCCCAGTTGCCGCGAAAATCGGGGATCAGGACTTCGACTTTGCATCCGGGAACGCGATGGCGGATTTCCTGAATGGTGCGCGCGAAAATCTGTGAGCCGCCATCGGGCTGATCGTCGCGATTGACGCTGGTGACTACAGCGTAGCGCAGTCCCATGCGGGCGACGGCTTCGGCCACGCGCAGGGGTTCATCTTCATCGGGAGGACCGACTGGCTTTCCGGAGGGAACCGCGCAAAAACCGCAGGCGCGCGTGCAGATATCGCCGAGAATCATGAAAGTGGCGGTGCCGTGTTCCCAGCATTCACCCATGTTGGGACAGCGGGCGCTTTCGCACACGGTGTGAAGATCGAGAGTGCGCATGGTGCGCTTTAGGTCTTGATAGCGCTCGCCGCCGAGGAATTTGACGCGGAGCCAGTCCGGGCGCGGGTGAGCGTTGGGCGATGGAACGGGTAGCGGTGCGGTATTGGCGATGATGTTGAAGGGCGAGGCCATGGTGTGAGCGAGAAACTGCTATTTTACCGCGCTTGTGGAAAGTGTACAAATGACCGTGGGAAGGACGTCAGCGGAAGCGTCCCGGTTGAGGTGTTTTTAAAACGGAGGCTGCCCATGTACGCACGCACGCTGCGCTTGTTAATTGCTGCCGGAACCTGCCTGGCGGCCACGATGGCAGTAAATCCCCAGCAAACCCAAAACGTCGCATCATCCTACCGGCACGGCTACTTTCTTTTCTTAGCAGGAGCACCCAGTGGCTGCGAAGACTGCTACATTCCTCTGCTCATAACCAGAACAGTTCTTGAGGAGATGAAGACTAATTCGATCGGGGATGACAGTGTGCTGATCACAACCTTCGAAAGAGACTCGATTTGGCAGAACAACGGACTTCTTAGAATTTCGCAAAGCGACATCAATACGACGGAGCGGAAGGTACGTGTGCTGGGCAAGATATATCGCTATCAAGAAATAGGTTCCAAAGAGACTCTGCATCTTCTGGAAAACCCCCTGGGTAAAATCCCGATCTCACGGATTCCTCTAAAATCCAAACTCCCGGCCGGCCCGGAGCTTAAACAACTCATCGCAGACTTTCAGACCGTGAAATGAAAGCTCGCATGGAGAGCCGAACGCTTGGTGCGGAGTTACAACGGCTGGCGGGAGGAGCGGATAAATTCGCGGAGGACGGTGACGTTGGGGCCGTACACACCGATGCGGCCGGCGTCGACGGGCAGACCCAGGGCTTCGGCGAGATCGAGATCAACTCCAGCGTCATCCAATTCAGAAAGGCTATAGCCTTGTGCCGGTGCCACACGGTTGAGGCCAGAGGGGTAAACGGGGCGAGGCGGACGATGACGGCGCCAGGGACGGCGGGCCAGTTCGTAAAATTGCCTCCAATCGCGTTTTTGCCAAGTCGTCATAGCTATAAACATTTGCGAGCCGTTCTCGGTTGCGTCGTCCGGCTTCGCCGGAAGTTCGCTTTCTTTGTTTTTACGGCCCGTTCGCAACATTGGATGCCCGGCTTTCCGAAAAGGTTCCTGCAGACGTATACAGCGAATATAGTGCGAAGCCAAGAATTTAATGACTCCGCAAGCGCAACCATACTGCAGAAGCCCTAAACTTGGTGCTTTTCCTCCACAGATGTTTCTAACACGTAAATGAGGGCGAAGTTGCGAGGAGAGGATGGTGCTCCTGGAGGCATCTCAGGCCAACCAGGACGGCTAGTTATTTGTGTTAGAGAGCAGCGTGCCGGTTCGGGAGGAATAGACAAAGCTATCGCACGATAGACATTACGGAGGGTTGAAAGCGGCACCGGCTAAGATTCGCGCCGCCAACTTAATGAACAGATCGGTTTACCAGCGGTTGCCGCGATCTCCGCGGTCACCACCACCGCCCCGATCTCCACGATCGCTGCCGCCGCGTCCACCACCACCCCGTCCACCACCACCGCCACCGTGTCCGCCGCGGCCGCCGCCGAAGCCACCACCACCGCGCCCACCGCCGCCGCCGCGCTGCTCCTGCGGACGAGCTTCGTTGACCACCAGATTGCGTCCACCGAAGTTCTGGCCATTAAGGGAATTCACCGCGCGATCGGCTTCTTCATCGTTGGAAATTTCGACGAAAGCGAAACCACGTGATTGGCCTGTGAAACGGTCACGAATCAGATTGACTGCCGAAGGGTTAACACCAGACTGCGAGAAAAATTCATGCAACGTATCCTCCGTGGCGGAAAACGGAAGATTTCCAACGTAAAGCTTCTTCACTTACGGACTCCTTTTGCCCGGAACCAAGATGCATGTCGCGGAGCGCGCTGGAAAGCCGGAAAATCCTTGCGGGCATCCGGAAGTCCGAAGCCACATTGGCGTCTCAGGGCTGTATTACAACCTGTTGATTTCAGGCCTTGCAAGCACAAGCCCTGAAACCCTGAAACCCGGGGACAGAATCTGGCGGTCCAGCGGTCAGAGGCATCGTCGCGGAAATTGACCCTTTTTGCAATGGGAATTTGCCGCACCCCCAGGGTACGAGCAAGCCCAGACTGTATAAATACAGTGCATACAAAAAAGTGATACGATGCGCGCACTTTGCCAGCACGGCGGAGGATTGATGCGCGGCACCATGATGGATTTTCCGCTGACGCTCAAAGCGATCCTGGATCGCGCCGGGAAACAATTCGCAAAAGTTGAGATTGTGTCGCGGCGGCCGGACCGCTCGGTGGTGCGTTCGAATTACCGAGTATTCAGCGAGCGCGCGCGCAGGCTTGCCAGTGCTTTGAGCAGGCTGGGATTGCGGCCAGGCGACCGCGTGGCGTCCATGATGTGGAATCACGTTGGCCACCTGGAAGCATTTTTCGGCGTGCCCTGCGCGGGCGGGATTCTGCACACGTTGAATTTGCGGCTGCATCCCGGCGAGATCGCGGCGATTGCGAAACACGCGGGCGACCGCTTTTTGCTGATTGATGATGTGCTGTTGCCGGTGTTGGAAAAATTTCGGGCAGAGGTGCCGTTTGAAAAAGTGATCGTTGTTCCTTACGGATGCGGAGCGGTGCCAGATGAATATTTGGACTATGAAGAATTGCTAGCTGCTGGCGACGCAAATTTTGTATTCCCAGAGATCGATGAAAACGATGGCGCGACCATGTGTTTTACGTCCGGGACAACGGGATTTTCGAAGGGCGTGATTTATTCGCACCGAGCCCTGGTACTGCATTCGCTGGCGGAGTGTGCCGCGGATGCGTTCGGCGTGAGCCATCAGGACACCATTCTGCCGGTGGCACCGATGTTTCATGCGAACGCTTGGGGATTGCCGTTTTCGTGCGCGATGGCGGGTAGCAAACTTTTGCTGAGCGGGCCCAATGTCGAGCCGGAAGGATTACTGGACTGGATGGTGCAAGAGCGCGTGACCATGGCGACGGGCGTGCCCACAGTGTGGATCGGCGTGCTCGATGCGCTCGAGCAAAATCCTGCGCGTTGGAAATTCGATTGGCCGGTACGGGTGATCTGCGGAGGTACGGCGCCGCCGTTGGAACTGATACGAAAGCTGGATGGATTCGGAATTCGCATGTTGCATTTGTGGGGCATGACGGAGACGGCGCCGCTGGCGACGGCCGGACAACTGAAAACGCATATGCGTGACTGGAGCGACGAAGAAAAATACCAGGCTCGCGCGAAACAGGGATGGCCGGTGCCGTTTGTGGAATTGAGGATTACTCGGCCCTCGGAGCTTGAGAAAAAAAAGAATGTGCAAGCTCCGTGGGATGGGGAAACTCCGGGCGAGTTGGAGGTGCGCGGGCCGTGGGTGGCTTCGCATTATTACGAGTCGCCCGATCAGGCGCATCGCTGGACGGAAGACGGGTGGTTCAAGACCGGCGACGTGGCGACCGTGGATGAAGACGGTGTGGTGAAAATTGTGGATCGTGCGAAAGATTTGGTGAAGTCCGGCGGCGAGTGGATCAGTTCCGTGGATCTGGAAAATGCGTTGATGGGGCACCCGGCGGTGAAAGAAGCGTGCGTGGTGGGCATTCCGCACCCGAAATGGCAGGAGCGGCCGCTGGCGGCGATAGTCTTAAAGGACGGACGGAGCGCAACAGGAGACGAGTTGCGAATTTTTCTAGGGACGTTCTTTGCCAAGTGGCAGTTGCCGGACGCTTTTGTTTTTGTGGACGCGATTCCGCGGACCAGCGTTGGGAAATTCAAGAAAACTGCTTTGCGAGAACAGTTTTCGGGTTGGAAGTGGGATACGGCGGCGGAATAATATTCAGGTGCGATAGCTGGCGTTGACCCGAACATATTCTGCGGTGAAGTCGCAAGTCCAGTAGCGTGCGCGCGATTTTCCGGCGTGCAGATCCACGACAATCGGAACGTGTTCGGCAAGCAGACGATTCGAAGCGGCACGTTCGTTGAAAGCGAGCGGCTGGCCTTTGCGCAGCACTTTGATTCCGGCCATGGTGATTTCTACGAGCGACGGATCGAATTTTACGCCGGCGCGACCGGCGGCGGCGAAGATACGGCCCCAGTTGGGATCACCGCCGGCAAATGCGGTCTTGACCAGCGGCGACGTGGCGATGGTTTCGGCAATCTTGCGCGCGGCAGATTCAGTCTTTGCGCCACGGACTTCGATTTCGATGACGCGTTGCGCGCCTTCGCCGTCAGCCACGATCTGCTGTGCGAGTGAACCGCAGACTTCTTCCAGTGCGGCGGAAAACTGACGATGCGCTTTGCTGCCGCCGGAAATCGACGGAGCGCCGGCGGCGCCGTTCGCGAGAACCAGCAATGTGTCATTCGTCGAGGTGTCACCATCAACGCTGATGGAATTGAAAGTCCGCGAGACAACGTCGCGCAGCGTGCGCTGCAAAAACGATGGCGAGACGGCGGCATCGGTCACAACGAACGCGAGCGTGGTGGCCATATTGGGATGAATCATGCCCGCGCCCTTTGCACAACCCACGAGATGGATGCGTTTGCCGGACATCTTGAAAGTTGCCGAGGCGGTTTTTGGCCGCGTATCCGTAGTGCAGATCGCAAGTGATAATTCAGCGAAAGAGCGCGCCGACGGCCGTCGATTGCGGGCGAGCGACGGCAGCGCGCGTAGAATTTTGTCCACAGGAAGTTGCACGCCGATAACGCCGGTGGAACACACAAACAATTCCTGGGGAGTGAGCAACATTCGGCGAGCGGCTTCTTCGTTGGTGCGTTGCGCGACGAGTTCACCCTGACCACCGGTCGCACAGTTGGCATTGCCGGCGTTGACGACCACGGCGCGCATGCGGCCTTTGGATTCGCGGAGATTTTTTTTTGAGAGAGTAACAGGCGCGGCGACGACGAGATTTTGCGTGAAGACCGCTGCGGCGGACGCGGGAACGTCGCTAGATATTAGTGCGAGATCGAGCGCACCGGTTTTCTTGAGGCCGCAAGCCGTGGCAGCGAAGCGAAACCCTCTGGGAAGCGCGGATTCGGGCGGCGGCTGGGTCATTTCGCGGAGGCTTCCTTGCGTAGGCGGTTTTCCAGATCGGTAATCGCCGTCCGCACAGAATCGATCGCCGTGCCACCGGGAACTTTTTTACAAGCTAAAGCGGCTTCAACAGTGAGGCCGTTCGAAAAGTCGTTGTCGAATGCAGAGGAAATTTTGCGAAGTTCCTCCAACGGCAATGCGGTCCATACTTTTTGCTGGCCTTCCGCTTCTTTCAGAATTTTGCCGACGGCATCGTGCGCCTGGCGGAATGGCACACCTTTGCGAACGAGATAGTCGGCGGCTTCTGTGGCCAGCAGCGCGGGGTTCGAAGCGGCGGCGCGCAAGCGGTCGTCGCGATACCCAGTCGTTCCGATAGCGCCGGCTGCCACGGCAAGCATGTCCGCCACCTGATCGTGCGCGGAGAAGAGAGCTTCCTTGTCTTCCTGCAAATCGCGTTGATAGCTGGTGGGCAGACCTTTTAACGTTGTGAGAAGGCCGATGAGAGCACCGCTGATGCGGCCGGTTTTGCCCCGGATGAGTTCCCAGCAATCGGGATTTTTCTTTTGCGGCATCAGGCTGCTGCCGGTGGAATATTCATCGGGAAGAATGACGTAGGAGAATTCCTGCGACGCGAAAAGGACGAAATCCTCTGCCAACCGCGAGAGATGCGTAGCGATGCCGGCAAGTGCGAAGAGATAGTCGAGCGCGAAATCGCGGTCGCTGACAGCATCAAGACTGTTTGCGGTGATCTTGGAAAAGCCGAGGTCGCGCGCGATGGCGGCGCGGTCGACGGCAAAGGAATTTCCCGCAAGCGCGCCGGAGCCCAGGGGGCAAGCGTCAGCGCTGGCGGCAGCGTTTTGCAGGCGCGTGACGTCGCGCGTGAAAGCTTCCGCGTGCGCCATCAGAAAATGCGAAAGCAGTATCGGCTGTGCATGCTGCATGTGCGTCATACCGGCCATGGGCACACCGAGTTTGCCTTTTGCCTGCAGCAGCAGCGCTCTGATTAGCGCAAGCAGGCCGCGCTTAATTCCCGATGCCGCATCAATTACGAACAGGCGAAAATCTGTGGCGACTAGCTCGTTACGGCTGCGGCCGGTGTGGAGTTTCCAGCCCAGCGGCCCGAGTTCTTCGACCAGGGCTTTTTCGACGAAGTGGTGGACGTCTTCGGCGTCGGCACCAAAGGATTCCACCCACGCGGCATCGGACTGCGCGCGTTCCGCGATTTTGTCTAGTGCAGAGAGCGTTTGCTTCACTTCGGTTGCGCTGAAAATGCCGATTGCCTCCAGCGTTTTTGCCCAGGCCCGGTCCACTGCGATCTCGTAAGGCAGCAAGCGGCGATCGAACGCGAAGGAACGTTGAAAATCGTCGAAGCGCGCGTCAGTCGGGCGCTCGAAGCGGCCGCCCCATAGTTTATGGTCTTTGCGTTCGGTCATGCGCGACCGCTTCCAACGGCAGATCCGCGATTCCGAGCCAAGCGGGGAATCTCTCTGTGATGCGCAGGTGTCACTGTGAGGTCACGAATTGCCGCCTTCAGCTTTGGCTTTGGAACGAACAGTAACCGGAAGGGCGAAGAGATTGATGAAGCCTTCGGCGTCCTTGGGGTTGTACCGGCCCATGGTAAAGCTGGCCAGATCCGCGCGATAAAGCGAGAATGGCGATTTGCGACTGGTGACGTTGTGCGTGCCTTTCCAGAGTTTCAGGCCGACGGAGCCGGTGACACGCTGTTGCGACACGTTGAAAAAACCGTCGAGCGCCTGGCGTTGCGTGGAAAACCACACGCCGTTATAGACCAATTCGGCATAGCGAACCGCCAGCGTCTGTTGTAAGTGCGCGGTTTCGCGATCGATGGTCAAGCGTTCGAGTTCACGATGCGCAGTGACTAGCAGCGTTCCGCCGGGCGTTTCGTACGCGCCGCGCGACTTCATCCCGACCAGGCGGTTTTCGACGAGGTCGGTGCGGCCAACTCCGTGACGCGCGGCGATTTCATTCAACAAATTGAGCAATTCAATCGGACCGAGCTTCGCGCCATTGACGGAAACCGGTGTGCCGGCTTCGAAGCCGATTTCGACTTCTTCGGCTTTGTCCGGAGCTCTTTCTGGAGCAACAGTCCACTGCCACATGGTTTCGTTGGGAGCGTTCGCGGGATCTTCAAGTTCCGCGCCTTCGTGGCTGAGGTGCCAGATGTTGCGGTCCCGGCTGTAAATATTTTTTTGGCTCTGCTCGATGGGCACCTTGTGCTTTTCGGCGTAGGCGATGGCGTCTTCGCGCGAATCGATGTCCCACTCGCGCCAGGGGGCGATGATCTGCAGATTCGGCGCGATAGCTTTGTAGGCCAGTTCGAAGCGCACCTGATCGTTGCCTTTGCCGGTGCAACCATGCGCGAGGCCGTCTGCTCCGAGTTGCAGCGCGAGTTCGGCCTGGCGTTTCCCCAGAACCGGACGCGCCATCGACGTGCCCAGCAAATAAGTGTGTTCATAGACCGCGCCAGCGCGCAACGTGGGCCAGATGTAGTCGCGAATAAATTCCTCGCGCAGGTCTTCGACGTAGGCAGTGGAAGCTCCCGTGGCCAAAGCTTTCTTCCGTGCGGCTTCGAGATCTTCCTGCTGGCCGACGTCGCCGATCATGGCGATCACTTCGCAGCCGTAATTTTCCTTGAGCCACGGAATAATGATGGAAGTATCGAGGCCTCCGGAATAGGCAAGAACTACTTTTTTGGGCTTAGGTGCAGGCGTTTTCAAGAGGTCCTCTTTCTTTTGTTCGATGTTTGCGCGCGACGCCGCAATGGAAAGGTTATTCAAAGAGTTTGCGAAAAAGCCTAGCGAAAGAGCGTGTGCAAAATTGCTTTTTGCACATACATGCGATTTTCCGATTGATCGAGGACCACCGATTGTGCGCCATCGAGAATTTCCGGCGTAACTTCGCAGCCGCGATGCGCAGGCAAGCAATGCATGAAGACAGCGCCGCTTTCGGCAAGCGCCATCAGCTTGCGGTTTACCTGATAGGGCTTGAAAACTTCACTGCGAACTTTTTCTTCAGCTTCGAAGCCCATGCTGGTCCAGGAATCGGTGTAAACGGCTTGTACGTCTTCGACCGCTTGGCGCGGATCGGTGAAGAGTTCGATCTTGGCTTTGGTTTCCTTTGCGACGCGGCGCGAATCGGTAACCACGTCGGCGTCCGGAGCATAGTTTGCCGGCGTGGCAATACGCAGATGCACGCCAAGCCGCGCGGCGAGATAAATAAGCGAGTGGCTGACGTTGTTGCCGTCACCGACATAGGCAAGCTTGAATCCTTTGAGCGATCCGAATTTTTCTTCCAGCGTGAAATAGTCGGCAAGCGCCTGACACGGATGAAACCTATCGGAAAGCGCGTTGACGACGGGAATATCGGTGGTCGCAGCCATTTGGTCTAACACGCGCTGTTCGTAGACGCGAGCGACAATACCGTGCACCCAGCGTTCCAGATTGCGCGCCACGTCGGCAATAGATTCGCGTTCACCGAGGCGGGCCTGCGTGTGGTCAAGGAAAACTACATGGCCACCCATGCTCTGTATACCGACTTCAAATGTGACGCGCGTGCGCAGCGACGGCTTCTCAAAAATCAGCGCCAAGAATTTGCCGCGGAGTGTTTCCGCGTAGTGCGCCGGATTGGATTTAATGTCCGACGTGAGCGCGAGAAGTTCGCGCGAGTGCGCGGGACTCCATTCCGCTCCGGTGAGGAGATCGTTTGCCTGCGGTAGTGGAATTTCTAGTGCTGTGGTTGCCATTTTCACCTCATGAGAAGCGACCGCGAAGCGGTCAATTTCACGTGCGACCGCGAAGCGGTCGACGCCGCAGACACGGCCGCCGGCAACGCAACCTTGGATGAAGATTCCGTTGCCGGGACCACTCGCGGGGTTTCAGAAAGAATTTTTGCAAACAAGTTCAGGAAGTCACGCACTTGCGCCTCGGTAATAAGGAACGGCGGAAGCAGGCGCATGGTGAAATCATGCGTGCAATTGATGAGCAGGCCGCGCTTGAGCGCTTCCGCGACGAACGGGCCGCCTTCAATGGAAAGTTCCACGCCGAACATGCAGCCTTCACCGCGAACTTCCTTGATGAAATCGAATCTGGATTTGAGTTTCTCAAGGCCGGTGCGAATTTCCAGCCCACGAGCGCGGATATTTCCCAGAAGCTTTTCGTCTTCAACGATTTTCAAGAATTCCAGTGCGACCGCGCAGATCATCGGGCCGCCGCCGAAAGTGGTGCCGTGGAGGCCGGGCGAGACGCGCGATGCAACGGCATTACTGGTCAGAATCCCACCGAGCGGCAGACCAGCGGCAAGCGGCTTGGCGATCACAGCGATGTCCGGCTTGGAAGGAAATTTTTGATAAGCGAAATAGCGGCCGGTACGGCCCAGGCCGCACTGAATTTCGTCGGCGATCAGCTGGGCGCCGTGTTTCGTGGCGAGCGCGCGAGCGCACTCCCAGAACTTTTCGCTGACCGGGTAAATTCCGCCTTCGCCCTGAATGGTTTCCAGGATTATGGCGCAGACGGTTTCATCGAACTTTGCTTCGAGGTCGGCAATGTCGTTGAACTCGACGAACTCGACTCCCGGGACCAGTGGCTCAAACGGCGCGCGATATTTTTCCGTAGCGGTAACGCTAAGAGCTCCGAAGGTGCGTCCGTGAAAAGAATTCTGCATGGCCAGGACGCGGGTTTTCGCGCGAGCGTTTGTGGGGGCAGCGTCGACGGGCCGGGAGCAAAGCCGCGCCAGTTTCAGCGCCCCGTCGATCGCTTCCGTACCGCTATTGGCGAAGAAAACGCGGTCCATGCCGGACCATTCCGCGAGTTTGCGGGCCAGCGGCCCCTGGAATTCGTTGTGAAACAGATTTGAGAAGTGAATTGCGCGCGCCGATTCCCGGCGAATGGTCTTTACGATGCGCGGATGCGCGTGGCCCAACGCGTTAACGGCGATGCCGCCAAGAAAATCGAGATATTTCTTGCCCGTTGAATCAAAAACGTATGCGCCATGTCCGTGGGTAAACACGATCGGCGAGCGCTTGTAGGTCGGCAAGAGGAATTGGTCAGCGTCGCTAAGCTCAGGCGCAAGACGGACAGGCTGCGCAGAAGTCCGCTTGCGTGACGCTCGCGGAACCGATGCAGCATTTCGAGTTGTGTTGGGCTTGCGCATTATGCGGCTGAATGAGCTATGCGAACGCCGACGTCGATGGGTTCGCGCACAACTCGTGTGCCGGGAACTTCATCCGATAACAGCGGCGCCGAAGATTCCGCTGCGTGAACAGCAGCAAACAGACCGTCGGGAATCGTCCCGCCGACGATGTGCACTCCGCGGACTCCGCCTTCGAGCGCGCGTTTGGCGGCTTCGAGCTTAAGCACCATTCCGCCGGAAACAATTTTGCGCTGCACTAGATCGCCAATTTCGTCGCACGCGATACCGGAAAGAACCCGGTCGCCGTCAAGAACTCCCCGAACGTCGGTGAGATAAATCAGATGATCGGCTTGCAAATATTCCGCGCAAGCCGCAGCCATGTGATCGGCATTAATATTGTAGAGTTGGCCATCAGAGCCGAGGCCCAGGCACGCCGCGACCGGCACGATGCCGGCCTGCCAGAAAGTTCCAAGTAGCTTCGTGTTCACTGCAGTGAGATAACCGACGTATCCCAGACTTCCCTCCACATTGTTGTGAACCAGCGGCTCGGCGCGGAAAGACTGTGCATCCGCCGCAGAAATTCCGACGGCGGGTTGACCAGCGGCGGAAATTGCCGCAGCGAGTTGTTTGTTAAGGAGTCCGGCCAAAACCATCACCGCGACATCGCGCGTTTCGCGATCGGTCACGCGAAGTCCGGCCACAAATTTGCTTTCGATGCCGAGGCGTTTCAGCGTTGCGGTAAAAATGCGCCCGCCGCCGTGCACCACCAGAATCTGGTGGCCCTGCTTGGCAAGCGATGCGATCTGTTCGGCAAGCGACTGGACAGTTGCACGGTCTTCCAGCAATGCTCCCGCGAATTTTATAACTAGTTTCATTGCAGTCCCGTTTGCTCCTCAACTCCCAGAAGATGGTTGAAATTTTGCACGGCTTGTCCCGCCGCGCCCTTGCCGAGATTGTCCAGGCAGCTGACAATCACCAGACGACGGCCGGAGGCATCAAGCGCGAAACCAATGTCGGCGAAATTTGTGTGCGCGACGTGCTGCAGCTCCGGCAAAGTGCCGGCTTTCCAGATGCGCATCAGCGGACGTCCAGCATAAGTCTTGCGGAAAAGCGCTTCGATGGCTCCCGGTGATTGCCGCTCACTTAATGTCACGTAAATGGTGGAAAGAATGCCGCGAGCCAGCGGCAACAGGTGCGTCGAGAAAATAATTTGCGATTCGGGAAGACCAGTGTGTTCGGTGATTTCCGGTGTGTGGCGATGGGAGAAAAGATTGTACGCCTTGAAATTTTCGTCCAACTCAGCGAATTGCAGATCGCGGCGCAGTTCCTTGCCCGCTCCGGTTGCGCCGGACTTGCAATCGCACACTACCGTTGAGCCAGCAGCGACCCAGCCCGAATCTGCCAGCGGACGAACGGCCAGAATCACACTGGTCGCATAGCATCCCGGATTCGCCACCAGCTTTGCCTGCGCAATTTGCGCTGAATAAAACTCCGGCAGCCCGTAAACGGCTTCGCCCAGCCGGGCGGCGTGCGGCGTCGGCAATCGGTACCACCGCTCGAAGGTCTCTGCCTCGCCGAACCGGAAGGCACCGCTCAGATCAATGACGCGAAGTCCTGCGTCCAGGAGTTGTGGAGCGATTTCAGCCGACACTTCATGCGGCGTGGCAAGAAAGGCCATGCCAGCTCCGCTTTCTGCGATAGCTTTCACCGACAAAGTGCCAACCGGCGCCTGGCCCCAGCCACGAAGCTGCGGAAAAAGCTCCGTAAGGCAATGCGCTCCCTGGGTTTCGCGCACATAAAAGGCCAGCGCACGCGCTTGGGGATGGCGCAATAGAATTTTAGCCAGCTCAAATCCCGTATAGCCGGAGACACCTACGACCGCAATGTTTTTTAAATCTTTCATTTTATGAAGCACGGCTGCGCGTTGGCCTGCCGACAAACGATTCGATCTTTTGTTGCAGCGATTCGCGCTGGCGTTTGTTTGGCGTGATGATCAGCACGGTGTCGTCGCCGGCGATGGTGCCGGCGATTTCTGGAAATTTTGCTCCATCCACCGCGGCAGCCAGAGGCTGCGCGCCACTGGGCGGCGTCTTCAATACCAGAAGGTTTTCGGCAGGCCGGATGTCCACCAGAAATTCACTCAGCGCCCGTGCCAGGGGCGCAATCGGAGCTGCTTCTTCCGGAAGCAGGGAAGCAGGGCGGTAACCTTCAGATGTTTTCACCAGCTTCAGTTCCTGCAAATCGCGGGAAAGCGTAGCCTGCGTAACGCGAAGCCTTTGCATGTACAAGCGGCGCCGTAACTCTTCCTGATTGGCGATGCGTTCGGATGTAATGAGCCGCAGGATCTGTCCGTGACGAAATGTTTTTGCGCTTCCCATGCTGCCGCCGGCCGTTTTTGCCTCCTGCATAAAAATACATGCAAATGAATAATACTGTCAACCCATTTTTACAATATGTCGCAGCTATGGCCAGAAGTGCAGGCTGACGCCAAGCGCACATCGTCAGCCGCCGCGCTGGCTTTTTTGCCAACGGTGTTGTTACCTTTTCAACTAGACGCGATGATGCCCAATCCCTGCCAAATTTCAGGCTGTAAGAGTCACGCGCCCGCCGCACTGGAGGAGCAAAAGCTCTGCGTATTGCATTACACGCTTTCGCTCGAAGGCCGCTGTTCCGAAATGCGCCGCGAAACCGCGCTGGGTAACGCGCCCCACGAGCGGCAGCGCGAGATCATGCGCTTCATCACCGAGAGCGGCGAAAAATTGGCGCGGGTGGCCACCAGCGGCATGCCGTTGACCGACGACCTCAAAGCCCGCATCCTCAGCACATTTCTGACGCTGATGAACCTGCGCGAAAATCTCGATCGCGCCAACATGCGTTCATCTCCCGGCCGTACCGGGGCCTTCCGCTAATCTCGCCGCGACATCGTCTTTAAATTTCGTAACTTTAGGATTTATCGCGAGCGCTCACGCGCCGACATATCGCGCGTATAGCGAGCGGGCGACGGCAGGATCCGTCGCGCCCTTCAGGATCGCGCGCCCATCCGCGAAAACGGTCAGTTCGTAAGCAGCAATCCCAAATTTAAGCAGAAAGTCATTTTTCTTGACCACAATTCCCAATGCAGAAAGTTTTTCGCTCAGCGCCACAAGGTCCAGGGAACGCCGGTGCTCATGAATCTGCACCGAGTCGCGGCCGCACATAGTGATATGGGGCTGGGACTTGCCCCGCAGATACGAATATTCGTGCCGCGCGCACGCGCGGCATCGTGGATCGCGCAAAATGGCGATGGATTGCATTTTACCGCTCCAAACATCACCGGAAAGCAGGCGGCCATGCAGCGCCTCGGTGTGGCCAGAAAGAATTTTCAGCGCCTCCGCTGCTTCGAGCGATGCCACCAGGTTCACAATCGGTCCAATGACGCCGACAGTGTCGCAAGTTTCCTCCAACAGCGATCCGGCATCGGGGGTTTCCAACAGGCAGGCCAGGCACGCGGTAATTCCCGGACGAACCGTAAACGTCAAACCATAGCTGCCCACCGCCGCCGCATAAATCCAGGGCCGGAGAGCTTGCAGCGCAAAATCATTCACGAGGAAGCGCGTCTCGAAATTGTCGGTGCCGTCCAAAATCAAGTCAAATCCATCCAGCAAGTCCGCAACGTTGCGCGGAGTGAGGTCGGCGACAACACCGGCAATCTCTATCTCGGAATTTAGTTGCCGAAGCTTGCGTTCGGCGGCCATGGCTTTGGGCAAAGATTCGCGCGCGTCGTTTTCATCAAAAAGAGCCTGGCGTTGCAGGTTCGAATGCTCAACAAAATCCCGGTCAATTACCCGCAATCGTCCCACTCCGGCTCTGGCAAGCAACTGCGCGACTGAGGCGCCGATTGCGCCACAACCCACAATTACGGCGCTCGATGCCAGAAGCTTGCGTTGCCCTTCTTCGCCCAGGCCGGAGAAGAGAATCTGGCGAGAGTATCTTTCAAAAACGGGGTTTATAGGCAGGACTATTGACCTCTTCGAAGCGAGCCATGCGCCTCGTCCCATGATAGCTCCAAAGAGCGCGGGGCAGGCAACGCCCCTGTGCTACGCTTCGTCTGAGCGATTGGGGAGCATGAGGGCGGATTGCGTGAGAAGGCTTTGCGGGGCGATGCTCGCGGCGTTCCTTTGCGGAGTGCCCGCAAGCCTTTGCTCCCAACAAGTTGGCGCGCAAAATGTCGCTTCGGCAAATGAAGCGCCGCTGGTGAAGAACGTCCGCGTGATTAGCGCGGGCGGTGAAGTTTTAAAAGTAGCCGGCGGCGTGATCAGCTTGGAAGTCGGCAAACCGCTCGACCCGGAACAGGTTGCCGCCAGTTTGAAATCCCTTTACCGCACCGGCGACTATGCCGATATTCGAGCAGTAGCCGAACCGGCGGAAGGCGGAACGCAGATCGATTTCATCGTCAACGAAAATCTCTTCTTCAATCAAGTAGTTATTCTCGGGTTGAAAGCTCCGCCGACTGAAGCTTCCGCGTTGGCGGCTATGCAAATCACGCTGGGAGATCCGTTTCGTCAGGAAGTTCTCAATGAAGCGGTCGAACGGTTAAAAACTCGCCTGCAGGAAGAAGGTTTGTACGTCGCAAAGGTTGATGCCGAATTGCGGCCACATCTGGCCGAACATCAGATGGACATCGTGGTGCACGTACAGCCGGGTGCTCGTGTCCGCGTTGGCGCGATTCATCTGACCAACAATACCGAATACGCAGACGCCGAAATCGCAGCCAGATTCAAACTAAAGGCCGGCAAGCCACTGACCAGCGGCAAAATTCAGAGCGGCACCAACCGGATTCGCAAATTCCTGGTAGCGAAAGGCCGTTTGAGCGGGCGCGCTGCGGTGCGCAGGGGCGCGTACGATAGCGCGAAAAACACCGTGGATCTTACGCTGGATGTTTCCGAAGGAGCTCGCGTTAGGGTCGAGGCCAGCGGCGCTAAGCTGTCCAGCGGTGAACTGAAAAAACTGGTTCCCATTTTCCAGGAAGGCGCAGTCGATCCTGATCTGCTGGAAGAAGGCAAGCGAAACATTCGTGAGCGGCTGGAGCGAGCCGGCTATTTTGACTCCAACGTCGAATACTCTTCGGCGACGCGCGACGTACAAACCAAACTTTGGCACGGCCAGGAACTGGTCATCACCTACACCATCGAACGTGGAGACCGCCACAAATTGGTCGGCCTGGAAATCACCGGCAACCGTTATTTCGACAAGGAACTGCTGTCCAGCCGTTTGCAGATATACAAAGCGGCTTTCGGCTCGCGCGGCAAGTTCAGCCGGCGGCTGATCGAAACCGACCGGCAGTCGATGGAAAATCTCTACCGGGCCAACGGCTTCCCCGCGGCAACTGTCGCGGCGCAAATCCTGGACAATTACGAGAAAAAACACGGCGATGTTTTCATCCGTTTTGTGGTGTCAGAAGACGTGCAAACCCGTGTGGCGGAGCTGCGTATCGAAGGAAATCAGGCATTTGGCAAGGAAGAATTACTCGGAGTCGTCGCGTCGCTGCCGGGCCAGCCTTATTCGGATTTCAACGTGGCCACGGATCGCGCAAATATCCTGGCGCAATATTTCAACGAGGGCTTTCCAGAGGCCACCTTCGAATCCGAGTCCCAGCCGATCGAGGAACAGGCAACCGCCGCAAAAGACAACCCAACGCAAGGAAAGCTCACGGATCGAACCAGCGAAACTCGCGCCGAAAAGAAAACCGGCCCGGTTACCGCGAAAACGGTTCGCCTCATTTATCGCATACACGAAGGGCCACAAATCCACGTCCACCGGATTTTAATTGCCGGTTTGAACCACACCAGGCTGGGCGTAGTTAAGCGCGAAGTGCGCGTCAAGCCGACTCAGCCATTGCGCGAAGGTCAGGTGGTTGACTCGCAACGGCGGCTCTACAATTTGGGCGTCTTTAATCGCGTCACCATCTCGCCGCAAAATCCAACCGGCACGGACACGGACAAGGATGTGGTCGTGCTTGTGGAAGAAGCAAAGCGCTACACCATTGCCTATGGCGGCGGATTTGAAGTGCAGCGCCTGGCCAGCACTACAAATCCCACCGGCGGAGAAGTGCAGGCGGCGCCGCGCGGCATTTTCGAAATCTCCAAGCTGAATCTCACCGGTCGGGCCGATTCGCTTTCCCTGAAGCTTCGCGGCAGCACTCTGCAAGGCCGTGCGCTGCTCGGTTACAGCGTCCCCAACACCTTCGGCAATTCGCACTTAAGTCTCCAAGCCACCGCGTACGCCGAAAAAACTCAGGACATTAATACTTTTTCGGAATCGCGCTACGAAGGCTCACTGCAATTGACCGATCACAATTCTTCCCGCACCACCATTCTTTACCGCTACAGCTTCCGCAAGATCATCGTTTCCAATCTCAATATTCCGCCGCAGGAAATCCCGTTATTTCAGCAGCCCACGCTGGTCTCTCAATTCGGCGCTTCCTGGGTGCGCGACACCCGCGACAATCCTGCCGATGCCAGCAAAGGCTGGCTCAATAGCGCCGACATTAGTATTGCCGGCACCGATATCGGATCCAGCGCCAGTTTCCTGCGCTTCCTGTACCAGAATTCTTCCTATCACCCCATCAAACGGCGCTTCAGTTTCGCGCGCTCTTTTCGCATGGGGGTTATGGTCCCTTACGGGGATACGATTTCACTGACCTTTCCAGCGCCAACTCAAACGCCGCTGCCGCAGCTTATCCCTCTTCCCGAGCGATTTTTTGCCGGAGGCGGAACATCCTTGCGCGGCTTCGCGTTGAACCAGGCCGGGCCACGCGATGCCCTCACCGGCTTCCCGGTCGGCGGACAAACACTGCTTGTCTTCAATCAGGAATTCCGATTTCCGTTGCATTTGCCTTACGTCGGCACGCGCCTCGGAGGAACTCTGTTTTACGACGGCGGAAATGTGTACAGCAAACTGGACCGCGTCACGCTTCGCTGGAGTTCTCCAAAGCCGATCTTCGATCCGGCCAATCCCAAGCAATGCCTTTTTAATTGCACGAACGAGCTAAGTTATTTTTCGCATACCGTCGGCGTCGGTGTTCGCTACGCGACGCCAGTCGGGCCGGTCCGCGTCGATCTTGGCTATCAGATGAACCGGCCATTTTTCGTGATCCCCATTCCGTGTCCCAGCGGCACTACAACCGCAACTTGCCCCACGGGATCGCTTGGATTTCAATCCACGCAACTGCCGCGCCTGCAGGTATTCTTCAGTCTGGGGTCGTCGTTCTAATGACAGCTGCGCGCCAATTGCCACGGGTCTGGTGCATGCTAATCCTGTGCGTCCTTGCGCAAGCAAGGTCGCACGCGCAACAGGTGATTGACCGGATGGTCGCGCGAGTAGAGAACGACATCATCCTGCTGAGCGACGTTCGGCTTCTGTCCCGTTATCAATTGTTAGTAGACGGAAAATCAGAAAGCGATGCGGAAATTCTGAATCGCTTGATTGACCAGTGGATCGTACGCAATGAGGCCACCGTGGCACGTACTCCGAAACCCTCGGAAGCAGAAATTGACCGCGGCCAGCAGCGGCTGCAGCAGAGCTTTGCATCGAAAGACGACTACGAAGCGCGACGACGGCTGGCAGGTCTCAGCGAAGCCGACGTGCGGCGCCTCACCGCCGATCAGCTGTATCTGAATAATTATCTCGACACGCGTTTTCGCCCTTCGGTACAAGTAAACGAGCAATCTATTGAAGCCTTTTACCAGAATGCGCTCCTCCCACGAGCCAAGGCTCGCGGACAGAATCCGCCCTCGCTTGACGCCGCACACGATTACATCCAGGAAGCTTTGGTCCAGCAGGGAATCAACGAGCAGGCCGATCGCTGGCTGAATGAAAGTCGCGTCCGCATTCACGTAACGAAAATGCTCGGAGAGAATCAACCGTGAGCGAGCAAACCCTACGTCGCAAGTGGAGGTGGCTGCGCCATGTTGCGTGGGTGCTGGCCGCGAACGTCACGCTCGCGCTGATTGCCGTGTGCGTCTTTTTCGGAAGCGGCGCCGGCAATCCTCTGCTACAACGCATCGCGATTCGCCGTATCAATGCCATGACCGGCGGCCGTACCGAGATTCGCAGCCTTTCCATCCAATGGCTCGCGTTACGTGCTTCGGTAAAGGGTCTGATAATTCACGGCAAGGAACCGCTCGGAACCCAGCCGCTATTCGCCTCGGAAGAAGTGCGCGCTGGATTGCACATCGATTCTTTCTGGGGACGCGAAGTGTCTCTCTCGGAGCTATTGGTCCGCGAACCGCATGTCCACATCCGCGTGGAAAGAGATGGAACTACAAATGTTCCCGCAGTGCCGCGTACCTCCACAAAACCGCAACGTGAGACGCTTTTCGGATTGCGCATTCAACACCTGGAACTGCAAAACGGTTGGGTTCTCTATAACGACGTAAAGACTCCGCTCGCTCTTGAAGGTAGCGACCTGCACCTCACGCTCGATGCCGGCGGCAGCCTGGATCATCCGCTCTACTCTGGGAATCTTGCGTGGCAAAATATCACCTTTACGAACAAGCGCTTTCTTCCGCTGCCGATCAGCGCTTCGGCTAAATTCACGGTCTGGCGCGACGGGTTCACCATCGAACAAGGTCAGTTTGCTATCACTACTTCGCGAATCGATCTGCAGGCGGAGATGTCTGATTTCAAGGCGCCGCAATGGAAATATCGTTACCGCGGCTGGGTGAATCTCGTGGATTTCCGCAAGATATTGCGCGCGCCGATGACCCCGACGGGAAAAGTGGATCTGCGCGGCGAAGGTACTTTCGCCGGCGGCGAATTAAAAGGGACTGGAACATATTCTGGTTCTGAGATCTTTTTGAATTACGATATTTTTCGCCAGGGCGGCTTGCGCAGCACAGGTACTTATCGGCTCGACAAAAACGGAGTTGACGTCCGTGATTTCGC
>WNFR01001805.1_pt1 | contig 22970 bp, 18 predicted proteins | sample 5400221 | NCBI WGS metagenome assembly WNFR01 (sample SAMN13153357, study PRJNA577476) | soil metagenome | isolation source: 40 cm soil under Madrone tree | place: USA:California | collected 2016-06-14 | reverse complement strand
GGAATTCCTCCAAAAACCAAACGGTTTTGTCTCTAAACCCGGCCACACCTAATAGTGCCGGGTTTTATCATTGACTGTTCCGGCGGACTTCTTACCAGGTTTCGTGTGACTTCGTGGATTGAATGCCGTGATGCGGTCGGGCTAATGCCCCGGAGATTAAGTACACTCTTATCCCACTACCCATTCTCGCTGGCCTTCACGAACGAGCGAAATCGCCAACTCTGCTCAACTCCGCGAGGCGAAGTAGTAGCCCCTGGTTGGTTTCGCCCCAGCCAAACGCCACATTGAAAATAGACTCTGTCATCAGCTGCGTTGCACGCAGCACAGACTTCTACCTGGGAATTGTCGAGGCTCAGTCAGGACACTCCGGCCATCGGTCAATGTTTGTTCAGCAAAATGGTGCTCAAGAAGGTGCGAACGATGAGGCAGGTCTCAACGCGGTGCTCGGCGAACGCTCGATCTCGATAAGCATTCTTCAGATGACGCTGACGGCACAACGCTTGCTAACTCAATCACGACAGGGTCGCGTTGCTCCTTTTTCGCGGCGGGTGTAATTGAAACTTGGTGGCGTGAACTTCTCAAAAGGCTTTATCCGTTCACGCCTCCAGACCTAAAGACCCGGGACCTTCGCCATTCCTCAAGACTTTCATTAGACGCTTGGTCAAGACTTCTCTCGCCTAACCTCGATCAGATTAAAACCTGAGGCCGAAACGAGATGAACTAGAGCGCCGGCAAATCCCGGCCTGCGCTAACACCTAAGTTCTTTCTGCCCCAAGTTGGTGGCGTTTCCTCGATAGGATTGAGAAAAACATGTCCACTTGTGACGAAAATAAATCCACCGCCGGCAAGACATTGCTGGCGCCCGAAACAATCTTGCAGAGCCGCTATCGCGTGGTTCAAACCCTGGGAAAAGGCGGCATGGGGGCCGTTTACGAAGCTATCGATCTTCGCCTCGGCCATACGGTAGCCCTTAAGCAGACCCTCACGAACGACGAGGAACAGTGGAAACAATTTGAGCGGGAAGCCCGGCTGATGGCCTGGCTCAATCATCCCGCGCTGCCGCGAGTCAGTGATTACTTTACTGAAGGTCACCGCGCATTCTTTGTCATGCAATTTGTCGAAGGCTCCGACCTGGCCGAAATAATTGCGCAGCAGCCGGGGCCAATGCCGCGTAACTCTGTCGTAGCCTGGGCCGATCAGTTGCTCGACGCGCTTATCTATCTGCACACGCACGAACGACAGATCATTCATCGCGACATTAAACCTCACAATCTGAAAGTTACCCGCGGCGGCCAAATTGTTTTGCTCGACTTTGGGCTGGCCAAGACCCAAGCGGCAGACCCTTCGGGCGCTCTCTCCTGCACCAGCGTGTTCGGTTATACGCCGCGTTACGCGCCACTCGAGCAAATCCAGGACTTGGGTACGAGCCCGCAGAGCGACATCTATGCCTTAGGCGCGACACTCTATCATTTGCTAACGGGAGTGAAACCGCCCGATGCGCTGGCCCGCGCCACCGCGCTGGTGAGTGCGCGCCCGAATCCGCTAAGACCAGCCAACGAAATCAATGAAGCCGTTGGAGAAGAGTTGGCCGCGATTCTAACTATCGCGATGGCCCAGAATCCGAATGAGCGTTACGCGACCGCGGTCGAGTTTCGTGCGGCACTGCGTCAAATCGGACGCACCGAAGAGAAAGATATTGAGTATCGGGTCAGGCCCTCTGAAGTTGGTGCGACCGTGGTGGAAATAGAAGAGACGGCGATTATTCATGACGCGGAAGCGAACTCAAGGAGTAGGTTTGGCTCGCATGGGTTGGCCGCGCTGTTTGTGATTTTGTTGGCGGCCTTCGGAGTTTTCTGTAGCTGCTATTCATGGAAAATTCCCGCCCCTCCGGCGCCGCAGAAAGTAATTTTGACCAGCAACGCTATTTTGCCGCCCGTTGAGACACGCGTGAATGTCACTGGACGATCGCGCGAGCAAAAGAGCGGCAGTCTTAAAGGATCTGAACAGGCATTGCCATCGCTGTCGCGAGCGCGAAAATCCTCAGGACGAAGTTAACGCGCCGGCAGCGCGGCGGCCAGGATGTTCTTGCAGCGGACTGAATGATGGGGCGTCGTGCGAATCTGTGAGCCGAGAGCGCCTCCTGCGAATCCCGGAGATACGTCGTGCTGTTGCTGATTTGGCGAACTGAAGACGGAAGAAATTTGAACAGCCCAGTCGTTAGGCGACTAATCTGCTCTCGATCGATTCCACGTTGTCATAGCGCTGCGAGATGGGGCCCAGGGCGACCGTCTCTCTCAGGAGGACCTCCGCATTGATCGCTGAGACGGGACGCGAGAAGAAGAAACCCTGGCCTTTCTGGCATCCGAACGTTCTCAGTTTGGTCACCTGTTCCAGGGTTTCCACACCCTCCGCAGTGACGTCCATACCGAGGTTCTCCGCCAGTGACATGATTGTGCGGACGATTTCTGTATTCTCGTTTTGGCCGCTCATGCGACGAACGAACGATGCGTCAATCTTCAGAGTAGAGATGGGGAACCGGTGAAGTGAACTCAATGACGAATAGCCGGTGCCGAAGTCATCGATACTCAATCCGACCCCGAGCATTCGGAGCCGTCTCAGCATTCCGCTCGCGGCCTCTTCGTTCTCAACCATGACGCTTTCCGTTATTTCCAGTCTCAAAGCGCTCGGGTCGAGTTTGGTTTCCTGCAATATCTTTTCGATTTGTTCAATCAGATCCGGCTGGGCGAATTGCTTGCACGATAGATTGACACTCATCGTCAATGGGGTCTCAGTTGAGTATCGATCTTGCCACTCGCGTATCTGCGCGCAGGACTTGCGTAGAACCCATTCGCCGATGGGGATAATCAGTCCCGTCTCTTCGGCGAGGGGAATAAATTGGCTTGGATTGATCAGGCCAAGCTCTTCATGTTGCCAGCGGATAAGGGCCTCGAACCCGGTAATGGCAAAAGTGTCGAGCGAGACGATCGGCTGGTATTCAACAATTAATTCTTCTTTCTCTATCGCCAGTCTTAGATCGTTTTGCATTTCCATCAGCTTAACAGCCCGAGTGTGCATGCTCTTGTCGAATACCTGGTGACTGCCTCCGCCGAGCGACTTGGCGTAATACATCGCGGTATCGGCATCGCGCAAAATGTCTTCCGGCCGCTCATACCCCATCGTGCTGGGGGCGATGCCGATACTCGCCGAAGTGAAAACCTGCCGGCCGCCTTCCAGTTCAAACGGCTTGGCAAGTTCTCGCTGAATGCGCTTGGCGATATGGGTCACTTCGTTAATGCTCTTGAGATCCTCCAACAAGATCGTGAATTCGTCCCCTCCCAGGCGGGCGATTGTATCTCCGGGCCGCAAACAGGTCGCTAGTCTACTGGCCATCGTCATCAGCAACTGATCGCCGACCAAATGACCCAGACTGTCATTCACCACCTTAAAGCGATCGAGATCAAGGAAAAGAACTGAGAACAGCGGATATTCCTTACGCCCGCTCCGCGCCACGGCGAGTCTCAGGTGATCGATAAAGAGGGCCCGGTTAGGTAGCCCGGTCAGACCATCGTGGAAAGCGTCGTGAACCAGTTGAGCCTCAGCGCGCTTGCGATCGGTAATGTCCTGGATCTGAAAGATGGTGCGAAGCGATTGGGTTTCAGGATCGCGAACCGGGGACACACTCAGCAGCGTCCAGACCTCATGACCTGACTTATGGATGTATCGCTTCTCGGTTTGGTAACCGGGAATCTGGCCTTTCAGCAGTCTTGACTGGTGCACCAGAAGGTCGTCCAGATCTTCGCGATGTGTTAGCGACTGAATATCAGCTGTCAGCAATTCCTCTTCCGAATAGCCAACCAACTGGCAGAGGGAACGGTTAACTTGTAACCAGCGACCTTCCGGCGACACCAGGGCCATACCAATGGCCGCGTAATCGAAAGCGCTTCGGAAGCGCTCTTCACTCTCTTGCAGCAGTTCGGCGTGTCGCTTGGATTGCTCGGCTTGTGCAACCGAGACTTCGACGTTTTTCAGGTACGTCTTATAAGTAATATAGACAACCCCGATTACCGGAGCTGCGGCGATCGTACCGTAGAAACCGATTGCCGAAATGAGTTTGGCGATGAGAAAGGCGGCAGAGGCGCCGGCAACATAAGTAATGGAGGCCCACAAATAGTATTTGCGCCAGGTTTGCCAAAAAGGCTTATTGGTCTTGCAACCCGTATAGACGGTGACCAGGGCGCTGTTGACGATGTATTGCACCATCGCCATTACGGTCACCAGGCTGATCGACAGGCTCCGCGAGCCGAGCAACCCGATGGGTCCAAAAGCCAAGCGCAGTACTACTACAGTAAGAAAGGTCGAGCAGGTCATCACCGCCAGATTGAAAATATGAACAGTGATTTTCCGCGTGGCTCGCAGTGAAGAACAAAAACCAGCGGCGGCGGCCAACAAAATTGCCGGCTCCCCGCCCCAAAGCAACATGGTGAGGAAGATTAAGGTATCCGATACAGTTAATTCTCCCTTGATGCTGGGGATATGAATAATGAGGCGCGCGCCGATCAGCACGGTAAAGACAAACAAGACCAGAAATTGAACGTCGAGGTGGGAAGCGCCTAAGCGAGGCAAACTGAAAGCGATAATTCCTATCGCCGCGGCGGCAACCAATACAACAAATGGTTTGAGGTAACGCTCTTTGGAAGTTGGTTTCATGGTCGTTGGGTTCCGTCCATTGCTAAGACTTAGTCTCGGTAATCAGCGGATCGTCCGGGGCCGGTGGGTTCCAAGGAAGACGACGAGGTCCGCTCGAAATTGGCGCTATTGAAGAAACAGGGTTTCGTAATAGTCGCGCATTGAATAACCGGCTTTCTGATAGCACGCCTGTGCCGGGGAGTTTTGCTCTCTGACAAGCAGGCAAACTGACTTTGAGCGATCCAGTAAAGTGTTAGTCAACTGGCGCACACAACGCGCACCGAATCCGTTGCCGCGTCTCTCTGGGAGGACATACACGCCTTCCAAATAAGTAATTTCGGGCAGGTCGCTGATAATGTCCGCTTTGAATGTCAGTTGGTTGTCTTCAACCACTGTCCACACTCGGTTCTGATGGATTCGTCGTGCGCAGCGCAGACGAAACCCGTTCGGATCGACGTCCAGGGGATTGACTCCATTTTCCTCGACGGCCATCTGAGCGTGAGCCTGCACCACGAACTCCAGTTCATTTGGGGTTGCCAGGCAGAGGCCGGGAACTGATTCGTCCAGCTGTTGTTGGGTATTCTGCTCGAACATCAATTCGCGGCAAACCATGCGCGGGGATGGCCGCTCGCTACTGTTATAGAAACTCAGGAATTGCTTAATCTCGTCCTGCTCGCCCACGAGCGTGCGGGACGTGGGACAGTTCTGCGCCAGACCGGCGAAAGCCGCGAGGGCCGCCTCGGCCCTGGTCTCGAACAGCGTGACGTGGCCGATTAAAGCGACGCCGTCCAGTTGGCCCCGAACGTTGCGCGATCCGTAGAAGCTGCCTCGGTTCAGAGAGCTTTCCATTCCGTTGTCGTGAATCCAACCCGACATGAGGAATGTTTGTTGGGGCCGGCGTGACAGGAAATTTACCGTCTCGGCCTTCTCCTCATTCGTTAGCACCTGAATCATCTGAGCGGCCGCGCCGCTGCCCAGATAAGCTGTTTGATTGTCCATTAGTTGCAGCATTTTTTCTCCAACGGGGGCTTAGGAAATGCTTCTAAAGGAATCTCAGTAATTCGGGCAGTCAATACCGTTGTCGACCACTACCGGGCAGGCCGCCGTCGCGTCGCCGCCAACTTGAGCGGACTGCGCCTGGACGAAACCGTCGCTGACGACAATGCCGTCGCTAACGATAATGCCATCGCTGACAATGATGCCGTCGCCAAGGATCGATCCGTCACTGACAATGATTCCGTCGCTGACAATGATGCCCATGCTGATAAAGAGTGCGCCGTCACTGATCGTGATGCCGTCGCTAACGATGATGCCGTCGCTAACGATGATGCCGTCGCTGACAATGATGCCGTCGCTGACAATGATGCCATCGCTGACTACCACGCCATCGCTGACGATGATGCCGTCGCTAACAATGATGCCGTTGGCGACAGTTACACCATCGCTGACAATAATGCCCTGAGCGTAGAAAGGTTGATACTTCGTTATCAAGCTCGTGCCTTTAGCCCAATGCCGGCCCAGGGTAATGCCCTGTGACCAGGTGAAGGTATTTCCGGCAATGGTTGTCATCGCGGCCGGGGGAACGAGTGAAGTCAATAAAGGTGCTCCGACCGGTTTGCTGGTCCCTAGATCTTTGCGCGCTAATCGCGCCAGGCGGACGGCGCCTTCGATATTGAGTTCGCCAGCTCCCTGCTCGAATGTGTTGAACCCGCGTACTGGTTGGGCCGTGTACATCAAGAAGACTTTGACCATGTTCGGAGTCAGAGTCGGATTAGCCTGGAAGAGTAAAGCGGCCGCCCCGGCAACGACGGGCGTCGACATAGAAGTGCCGCTGAGATACATTTCCTTGCGGTTGTCCAGCAAACTGACCCCCGCATCCAGTTGCGGATTGAGGGTGACCAGCAGGTTGCGGTCGGATTCCGCATCAACAATTTTGTTGCCCGGCGCGACCAGGTCGGGTTTGATCAAGCTATCGTAATGTCTGGCGCCCGCCAGGTCCGTGTAGTAACTGCGAGTTGGACCGCGGGAACTAAAAGTGGCGATCGTGTCATCGTTCCGCGTGTCGGTACCATAGCTGTTTGTCGCTCCCACAGTGATCGCGGACGGTTCGTTGCCCGGACAATGAATTTGACCGTATAGTTTCTGGCCTGCCGCGTTCTTGCCATTATTGCCAGCGGCCGCCACAACGACCATGCCGGCATCCACCAGGCGACGGACGGCGCGGCAAATCGGATCGTTGCGGTAGGAATCAACTGCAGGGGTACCCAGACTCATATTGATTACACGAATGTTATAGGTCGCATGATTGGTCATTACCCAGTCCAGCGCGGCCAACGTCGATGATATATTGCCCGTGCCCAGCGAATTCAGTACGCGCAGATTGATAACGTTGGCGTTTGGCGCAATGCCCGTGTATGCCCCCGAGGAGATTCGGCCGTTGCCTACTGCAATCGAAGCGACATGAGTGCCGTGACCATATGGGTCATCGACGCGGTTTTCACCGGTGAAATCTTTACTTACGACAATGCGTGAGCGGTCGTCTCGACCCAGAAACGCTACGTGACCAGTATCCATGCCGGAATCAAGCACGGCGACGCCGACTCCAGTCCCATCAAGTAGGGTAGTAGAAGTGCTCGAAAACGTACTTGTGGTTTGTTGGCGCACAAGGTCTGCACCCGTCGTGGCGGTGACGTGGCCCAGAGGCTGAACCCTGCGGTCCAAAGAGATATACTTCGTGCTATCACTGGCCGCCAACTTCTCGATTACACTAAGCGGCGCTTCGATTTTGATCGCGCCAAGTTGGGGAAATCTCGCTTCAACGCGAACGCCGTTGCTCTTCAGCAATGCTGCAAGTTTTCCGTTCTTAAGATCGTCAGCTTGCAGGATCAGGCTGACTCGGTCGTGGCGAGAACTCGCATTCCGCATCATTTCGCGGACATCGGGTGACACGTTGTCTCCCTGAAAATCATTCTGATTTTTGTCGGTTTTTTCAGCGCTCTTTTCTTGAGCGCTTACGTCCGCATCATTTGCTTGTTCGCTAATGCTGACCTGTTGAAAGAGATTTGTGAGCGTCTGGTCCGCGGCGATGTATTCAGTATACGCCTGAGAACTGGCGGCGCCGACGATTCGCAGCTGCCCTTTATCCAGAGCCGACCGTACGCTGTCAGTGGCAACCTTGCTCGCGTAGCTGCCAACGTACTGGTGAAGTTGATCGACAAAAAGGATTACCTCGCCGTTGGAATTTTCGGCTTCCGTTAGGACGTCATTGAGGCGAGAGGCAAATTCGCTGGTGTCCTTTACATTCGCAACCAGAGCATCGAGGCTCAGACTAAACAAGCGCTTGCCGCGCAGGTTTTCTGGCACGTCGCCAGACACCATCCTCTGCGCCAGGCCCTGGGCCACCTGGGCGACGCCGAAACCCGCTTCGCCAATCAGCACCGGGTTCATATGTGTATCGCGGGAGAGGATTTGAACGGCCCGGTTGATTTCTGCGTCGCGGTTGGTTACGACCTCGAGCCGGCCGGCCCGAGCTAGCCCAGTTAAATCCGCGGCATAGTGTGAAAGCGCTGGATACATGGCTTTGTCCGATTGCGCCGACTGACCCGAGAGTCTTGAGGTGTTTTCGCGGGATTGTGCGCTTGCTCGGTCGCCGACCAGAATGCCTGTGCATAGTGAGACCACCAACGATGCACAGGTTAGCCAAGCTCCAAGTCTACGTTTGCGTCTTGTCATTTGATTATCCTTTTTCACTTCCCATTGCCGGAATGCCCAGTAGGCAGTTCGCGGCCAGCGGCATATTGGGCAAGGCCCATGCCAGCAGGGTTTTTTTTCAAGATTGGCTTTTTCTGGAGGAATTCCGAAGATTCTGCGATCTCGAGATCAAGATCGATTGGTCAGCGGACCGGTCTGAGTGAGAGAGACAGGTCTATCTGACCGGCCAACTTCCCATGCATCTGATAGTCCTGGGTTCACGTTTCCAGTTCTGGGACGGCGCGCACAAGTCACCTCAACTTGCGCGTTCGATCATTCGCGTTGATTAGGCTTGGGCTATGGGCAAGGCGTCAGATGGCAAGAGTGGACGACAGTCAGTTTAGGTGGTCTTGATACTGAAAAGGAACGTTGATTTGTTGCGCTTAAAATGGTGCACCCGGCACGACTCGAACGTGCGACCCCCTGATTCGTAGTGCGTTCAGGGGCACTCCAGCAGGTTATGGCTCTTACGGTTTATTAACATCTGTCACAGGTTGCAGCCGCCAGCGAGTCTATCTGTTACCACCTATTACTTCCAGTTTGTCTGTGTTCTTGTCACAAGTTTGTCTCAAGCAGATTGTCGTTATCTTAGCGTCATCCGGGCAGTCCAAAAACTCTGAGAAGAGATTAATCGGCGCACAGCCAGCCGTTTATGAGCAGGTCGGGCGCGCTCAAGACTACACACGCGTCAAATCCTTCGCGCGGGCCGATCTGGTAAAGACACCGCGGTGAGAGATGAGCAGTGAAAGACTTCCCCGTTCGTTAAAATAAAAAATGGGTCCGCGAGAGACGGACCCATTTTGGGGCTAAAAATTTATACCGCGTTATTGTGATAAGGTGTGCGCGGCCCACCGGCGCATTGCGCCGTGCGTTTTTTTGTAAATGGTGTCGCATCCCACCTGGCCATGTGCGTTTTTATTCTGGTGTTTCCTCGCACCCCACACCGCATGCAAATCTACCAACCTTTGGACTAGCTCCGATCCCTTCAATAAGAAGGCGATGCTGGAGACTCTATTCGGCTATTCGTGTAGACGACCCTGTTCACGGCCTTAAGCGCATCATTTAGCGCGTTATCAAGGGTAGAACCCAATGTATCAAGAACAGGGCAATGAGAATCCAGAGGACTCTAGCGACTTCTTTTCCCGATTCCCTGAACAACTCATTCAAGAAAGAATCGTAAAGAAGTTTATCAATTCTCTTCAGGATAGTGGTGACAAGCTTTACCAACCGTCGATCACTTTCATTTGGCACAGGCGCTTCATTCCCTTTCGTGGCCTCCTTCTCCACTTCTAATATAATGAGCGTTTCCCTGCGGTGATTTACCCTGGATGATCCGGTTTGGTCCGTTATAACCTCCTCTGTTACGGAATCCTGGATGACCGTCATCCGTGGACGACCTTTTGCGATTCGAGTCTTTTCGTCGGCCGGTGCGGCCGCCAAAAGCCTCTTTAGTAGATCATCGACATCCGGCTGGATCGCTTTCTCTCTACTGGTGCCAGCACCAGCAGTGAAAGTGATCCGCCGTGACATGATTTCAGAGTCTCCGCTTCCGGAGAGTGAATATGTCAGCGGCGGTCGACAACGAATTTCTCATTGTTGTTAACCTCCTTTGGAATTTGTGAGTTGTCAAAGACCAAGACTGCCCACTCTTAAAAGCAATCTGGCGCAATTGTCGATCTCTTTTTTCATTTCGTCAATGTTTTTACAGATGAACTTGGAAACTAGTTACTGGAGATCCGGAAAGGCGGTGTGCGGGAAGACATCTTGGGTTGCGAAAGAGGGCGCTTTGATACTTGATCGAGGCACCCGCATTCCTAACCTACACCGGTTCCCCCTTCTTGGAAGGCGGTTATCCTGCTTTTTGATTTCTACTACGAGGGCAAGGCCCTTTGTAGAGCAAGAAACTTTGCTTCACCGGACTGCACGGGTGTATAAAAAGCGTAGTCTTCCATGTTCTTAAGAAAAGGGACCGTCCTGGTAAAGAGAATCATAAATCGCACTTCTCGGCCATTTTCGGCCCATCTTAGCTGCAGAGTGAGAAGGAGCGCGAGGGCCTCATGTTTATTAAACCCTTGAAGGTCGCAAGTCAAATCGGCAAAACAATGGAGCTTACCGCAATCGCCCTCGCTTAGTCGCGTTACTAGTAAAAAACAAAGCGCGGCAAGTTCCGCCTATGGTGAAATGAGAATCATACTCTTACTCCAAAGTGCTACGGAACACGTCAGAGTCAGACGGAGGCGGCCTTAATATGCCGAAGAAGACCCCAAATATTCAGAACGCCAAAGACGAAGCCTCAGTCCTGTCTGCTCTAATTTCACGTAGGGGAGCGATTATAGCTGCCATAATCGCGGCAACAGGAACGATTTTTGCCGGCATTATTGCTAAACGGTTAGGTGAACCTCAAGTGCCATCACAGCGCACTGAGCCATACAAATATGTAGGCAAGGTTTTTGACAAAGCCACAGGAAATAATGTTAGAGAAGCAAAGATCAGTTTGGAAGGCAGTGGGGAAGTGCCTGCCGTTGCCTTTACGGATTCAGAAGGGGTGTTTTCATTCCCGCTGAGAGATCCGAGAAGGGAAATACATCTTCGCATCGAGGAGGCTGGTTATGAAAAGTTTGATTTGGGCGTTGTTCCCTCAAATATTGATGGAATCCAGGTCATCCGTTTGACACCTGCACCTTCAACCAGTCCCACGCAGCCGATTCACGTTTCTGCAAATCAAAGAGCACAGCCAACCGCACCGCAATCGACTGGTGCCCCCAACCTCAAGGCAGTGCCCCCGATAGAGCAAGAAAGGACCTCTGTTGTGACCGGCACTGTCGTTGACGCAGACACCGGTAGGCCAGTCTCGGGCGCTCGCGTAAATGTGGATGGTTACAGCGGGGAGGCAGTAAATACAAAGGCTGATGGGACATTCACGCTAGCTGTGCACACTAACGGCGGGCAGATGTTCTGGCTACGCGCAGCGAAGGAGGGATACGTTCTAAAGCAAGTAATTCACCAGGCCGGAAGTCAGGCCGCGACGATTCGCCTTTCAAAAGAGCATTAACTAATTGATGAAGAGTCTAACTTGTTCAATCTGTATGGTGGTAATGCTCCTCGGCTGTCGGGTGGAGGGCAGCGCCCAACGCGAAAACGTGAACAATAAAAAATATGAACTCATAATCTATGTATCTGATCTTGAAGGTAATGCGGTTGCCGGCATAGTGGTATCCAATAAAGGGAAAGGCTCACCAAGTAACGCTACTGATGGGTCAGGAAGAACCGTACTTATATTGCAAGGCGAGGTCCACCCAGGCGAAGAATTAGACCTCGTGCTTTTGGTAGATGTAAAGGAAAATACAGGCTGGGAAATAGTTCCTAATTACCGTCCACTTATCCACGCGTTTAATAATAATCCTAATGCTCATACTACGCTGGTATTGAAGCCCAACAGGCCTGTTCGATCACCGAATCTGACTCCAACCGATGCTTTAGCAAGTGGGAAGGAGGACTTTCAGACGCTGCAATCTGAGTTAGCAAATGCGTATATCCAACTCGGTAACGCTGAATACGTTCAGAAGCGCTATGATGAGGCGTTTGGGGCATATAGGAGAGCACTAGAAAAAAGACCGGACTATGAAGATGCCCTATATTATGCCGCCTTAACCCTGCTCCAACTGAGAAAATACCAGGACGTGCTGCCGTACATTGAGAAGTGTTTAGAGATCAGAAAAGGAAAACCCGAATCGTTGGATCTTGCTTCGAGCCATGAAGTATACGCGATCGCGTTAAGCGGACTTGGAAGGATGGTGGAAGCGGAGAACGAAAACACTCTTGCTAAGACAATTAGAGCAAGGCTTCCGAGGCCAGATAACAAGCCATGAAGAATGTACAACTAATGCGTGCCGTGTACTCACTGGTCTTGCTTTTTGGCCTTGCCGGTGTAATGCGCGCTCAGGATCATACGCTTAATATCGCCGTAAAGGATATTCAGGGCAAGCCAATTTCCAACGTGCATCTCAAGGTTTTGGGAGGACAGGACGCAATTACCGACGCACACGGAAGAGCGCGCCTTATGCTCCTCCCTCAAATTATGCCGGGTCAGGAACTACTACTAGATATAAAGCGACCAACACAGGATTTCGTTTTCATTTCACCTTGGGACGGTCGTGTTGTCGCTCCAGCCTTTAATAATTCTTCCCAAGCCGTCGTGACAGTTGTTCTTGCCAGACGCGGTGAACGGCCTTTGTTGAAGGACTCGCGAGCATTGACGGCAATGGCTACTGGCATCTCTAAAAGACTCGCCCCTAGGGCAAATAGCAAGCAAATTACCTATCAAGAGCGTAAAGAGGCTTTAGCTTGGGTCGCGAGGATATACGGCGTGAGCCCTTCAGACTTAGATCAGGCGCTTCGCACCTGGGGGCAATCGAGTTCTGATCCTTATGAACAGGCGTTGGCGGCATTCTATGGGGCTAGGTATTCCGAAGCATCCGATTTGCTCTCATCATCCTTGAAAGTAAGAGAGGATGAGCTTGAGAATGCGAAAGATAAGCTTGCTCATGTTCTCTTGTTAGAGGGGCAATCATTCTACGAACTAGGGAAATATCGAGAAGCAATATCCGCCTTTCAGAGGGCATTAGATCTAATTCCGAATGATGCAACTTTTCTCAGTAGGCTTGGTAAAGCACTTGCGAAGATAGGTGACTATGATCAAGCAGCTATCTATCTCAAACGAGGATTAGAGATTACCCAGAAAACACTAGGATCGGAGCATCCCAACTGTGCCACTATTCTCAGTAGCCTGGCAGAAGTGTATGCGGCTCAAGGCAAATATACTGAAGCTGAGGATACTTACCGGCAAGCATTAGCAATTAGGGTGAAGCTAGATGAACATCCTGCTGTGGCTACTAGCTACGACGACCTAGGAGGAACCTATTACTTGCAGGGCAAGTATGTCGAGGCGCTTGCGTTTTATAGGCTCGCATTAACCATCAGAGAGAAGACCTTGGGTTCGGATCATCCAGATGTCGCGACCTCGCTTAACAATCTCGCTAGCCTCGACTACATTCAAGGCAAATATGCTGAAGCTGAGGTAATGTTCGAACGAGCATTAGCGATCAGACAGAAGACCTTGGGTTCGGACCATCCAGATGTCGCGACCTCGCTTAACAACCTCGCAAACCTCTACTACATTCAAGGTAAATACGCAGAAGCTGAGGCGACTTTCACGCGAGGATTAGAGATAAGGGAAAAATCCCTAGGCCCCGGCCACCCGGCAGTCGGTGCCTCTCTCAACGATATTGGTCTACTCTACAGTGCTCAAAAGAGGTATGCAGAAGCGGAAGTAACCTTCAAACGAGCACTAGCGATCGGCGAAAAAGCGCTAGGGCCTGATCACCCCGCCGTTGGCGATTCGCTTAACAATCTTGGTGAGCTCTACAATCTCCAAGGTAAGTATCCTGAGGCCGAGGCATGCTTCACTAGAGCCTTAGCGATCAGGGAGAAGGCGTTAGGTCCAGATCACCCAGACGTGGCGATCTCACTCTCCAATCTCGCAAACCTTTATACTAATCAAGGGAAGTATGCTGAGGCCGAGATGCTCTTCCGACGCGGACTTGCAGTCTTGGAGAAATCCCTAGGGAGAGAGAACATATCTGTTGCCGAAGTTTTAGATAATTACTCCTTGATGCTGGTAAAGACGGGGCGAGGAGCTGAGGCCTCAGTCTTAAAAGAGCGCGCCAAGCAGATTCGCAGGAACAATAGCCAAAGTGAACCAAAGCGATGAAGTTCAGTTGCTGGCTAAAAGAGTGGTTAGCCTTAGTACAGTCCCGGAATGCTCAGTCTTCAATCCCCCAAATGGGGTGGATGCCTACTCCATGAATTCAAATCAACATGCGATTGGGAACCTTCCCAGTTAGGTTGGAAGGGGGGCCCATTCCCGAAGCTTCGTCCTGTTCATCGGGTCCTCACTTAGGTAAAATAATCGCCATGATCCAGAAAGAAAAAATCGAAGAACTTCTGAAGTTACCAGCCGATGAACGTCGCCGAGTGCTACGACTGCTTCAAGAAAGCCTTCCTGGAGAGGACGAGCACGAAGGCCAATCCGCAAATGGCGATCAAACGTCACCCGCCGCAAAGTGGTTGTTGTCAATGGCCGGTCGCTACTCAGGTGGGCCGGGGAACACTGCCGCCCGCGCTGATGAGATCCTACGGGCTGAGGTAGACAAGCAGCGGGGTTTGATAACGAACTAAGATGACGGTCCTCCTCGACTCTGGATTCCTGTTCGCCTCGCTCAATGCATCAGAAGATGAGCATGAGGCAACAATCCGCGTTCTGAAAACTATTCGCGAACCGATTGTTCTTCCGGTTCCCGCGATCACCGAAGTTGCATATCTTCTAGCCCGCGATGTTGGAAACGAAGCCTCTGCGGATTTCGTCGCAAGTCTTGCGGCGACTGAATTAACTCTGGAAACTCCGCTTCAAGAAGACTACTCACGCTCTGCTGAGATCCTCCGGCAGTACGCCGATGCCAACCTAGATTTTGTAGATGCTTTGATCGCTGCGACTGCGGAGCGACTAAACATCAACCGCTTGTTAACCCTCGATCGTCGCGACTTCCAATTGATCCGTCCGAGGCATTGCGTCAGTTTTGAGTTGTTTCCATAAGGCTCTTCAACCCAGCATTCTCTTATGCTGGAACTCCAACTCTGAGGGAATTAAGTCTTCTCTGCGCTTAATCTTGACGTGAAACTTCCAAACCGGTTTAATTCCGCTAAGTGGGAAAACCGCGCCATCTTTCAAATAGTAAGCAACAAATAGAAATGGTTTGCCTTCATAGGCTGATTGAAATCGCTTGAAGTGCTCGCCTGTTGGAAACTCTTTGACGAGAACCGCTGTAGCAGTGAGTTAGTCGTCTGTATCGTCGGGTAGACCGGGATAGATGAATGTTGAATATTCATTTTCACTTTCTATGATGAAGCTAATAGAAATGTTGTTCTTTCGATCTTCTGACAGATTCTCATTCCAGGCGCTTATCGCATCAAAGACGTCTTTACCATAGTCTCGACTACGAAATATGATGCCAAATTCCCAGAATGGCCCATCCTCAGTTGGAACTTCGGCAAACCCATTTCCATTTCCATACCATTCTTTGCTCTGCCAGATTGGTAAAGGCTGCACGTAAATATCATCTTCCTGAAATCCAGTGTGCCGGCCGTTGAGCATTGATGCCTCCTATTTCTGTTTGTCTGCGTTCTCACGCGGATGCGGATGCAGAACAGCATCAGTCGAATGATTTGCTAAACATCGACTAATCATCACAGCAATGAGTTTATTTTCAAAAGCTTTGCTAGCTCTTCAGCTTCAATCACTTCGATTGCCAATCCAAACTTGTCTTTCATTCTCTTGATGTTGTTCATCAGATTCTGAGAACATTTTTTGGCGGATATGAAAACCACGGCACACCTATCAAAGTCCGCGAAGGGTCGCCAGATCTGATAGGCACAACGCTCAGGCACTGTATTACCTCGAATCTCTTGTCCTGATTTAACGGGAATGCACAGATAGAAGCTTTCACCCTGAACAGCAATGGGAATCTCCATATCAGCTATTTCGGAAGGCCCATGCGGTTTCTCTGCCTCTCTTTGTAAAACGACAGGGTCAACGCCAAGAATTATTCTGGCTAACCGTGCGCGCAATTCTGAGTCACCAAAACTATTCAGCTTATCAATATCTTCTGCGTCCACATCCGTTTCTGAAATCTTCTCGTAGCCACTGAAAATTTCGCCGAGGTTCAACTTTACAGAACTATCTTCCAGATATGTCGATAAGGCGTCTGCAATTTCGGAATCAGTGATCAGGTTGTTGAGCAGACCGTTCAGAACGATACCTTGATACTTCAGAACCTCCTGACGTTGCGACTCCACCTTCCAGGCTAAATCGCGCATAACTCTTAGCTTTTTCTCTCGATCTGGCTGTGACGCTATTAATGCTTGTTCGTCGGGTGTCCATGAATTTATCTCAAATTTCGGAGCTGTAATTGTCATCGCTGTAAATCGCTGATTCGGCAGTTCCCGTATCCAAAGATCAGCTAAGTCACCCACGCCCGAAAACTTGATCGAATATCCAATAAGGCCGGCGGTCTCTTCTATCTTGACGGTTTGTACGTCATCTAATGGCATTCTGAGATGTGATTTCACTGCTGCGTTCAACGCATTAAAGCTTACCGGAAACTTTCCCGTCCAAAGAGTAATTTGCTCAGTGATGGTTCTCATTTTTTGGCTAGCTATGAAAGAAAGTTGTGCAATGGTACTTACACGAGCCTCCACTTATGGTTCGTCGCGGCCCGACGCAAGTTGGAAGCTACTCAGTCGATTACGTCGCGCCAGCCGCGTCAGGTTTCTGATTCCGCCCTTAGCGACCCAAATAACTTTGTGACAAGATCATCGACTGTAGCAATTGATTCGAAGCGAGATTTCGGAATTACTCGGACGTTTGGCCGCTCAAGTTTCACGCCCTGAGCGTTGCCTTTCGTATGCTTGGCCACTTTGAATTTCGATAAATCAGGAAGAGGCAGACCACGTGCGTCTCCGAACCATAAAAACGGACCTAAGCGGAGCGTTTTGGGATCGAACCAAACCCAGATAACACAGCCACTCGGCTTCTTGGCCAAGTGGACGCTCACCTTCACATCGCCGGTGCTAGAACCTGTATGCGACGATTTGAGTTGCACGTGACGCACAACACCATTTGCTTCAAGCACAATATCGTAGCCCGCATCATCGATTTGTGGCTTCAGGGTTTCTATCCTGATATTTCCGCGCAGCCAAAGATGTCGCATTATCTCTCCCGCGAAGAGGTGCTCTAGTAGAACCTCGCGATAGGACGAGTACACGTTATGCTCCGTCCCTTTAAGTCGCTCCGAAGACCTTAGTGATTCAACCACCCTGTCGTCACTCTCGTTTGCGTCCAAGGACAAACCTTCATGAAGAGCACCTGTTTTCACCATCGCAACATATTGTCGCATCGCGGATTTATAGTTGCGGATTGTGCCCGGTGCCTGAAGTCCCTCAATCTTTCTCGCGATGTTAAGAACGTCTTCCTCAGTGGATAGAATCGCCGGAGAAATGTCTTTCCTCAGGAGTTTAAAAACACCATTCAGATACGAAATGTATGAGTCCGGCGACGACGCGACCTTATCCTTGAGGCCAACGCCATGCTCTTCAATCCAGCGGTAATATCTGTCCTTATTGACAATCATGATTGTCATCTATGGCCTGAACGGTATCGTCGGCAATGATCGAAAGGAGACGATTTTAGCGTCGCTGGTATGCGAAGCTTTTGAACCGCGTTGATTGCTGAATAATTTGTTCCTTAACGTGCGATGCTTCACCCTCAAGCTTCTGCTGAGCTTCAATAAAGGGCATCACGTAAGCCGTTCCGTCAATGTTTCCGCGTTTGTACTGTCGCTTGTGCTCTGCCTTTATCTTGTTCACCTCATCTCTAGCGGTTGCCAATCGATCAAAGGACGCCTTCACATCAGGGAAGTACAGATCAACCAGCATCTGCAACCGCTTGAAATTAACCGTCCGATTTTTGTTACCATCTATAAACATATCGAGGGCGTCGTTATACGTAGTCTCTCCTTTCATGACGGAAATTAAAGGGAGGTTCGATGAAGCGAAGACATTTAGCCATTCCTCATGCAAAAGATACAATTCTTCAACCTTGTCTCTAATGAATTCTCGCTCCTTCGTCTCACGCTCAAGCTCGAACTGCAACTTTAGTCTTCGAGTGTTACTTCGGTTTGTAAGGTAAGAGCTAGTTAGCGCGATCAGTGATCCAAGGACTGCCGCGTAAAATGCTACGGGTATGCTTTTCAAGAGTTCTACCATTTTCGCGCCCCGGTGAATTCTATTTGTACGTATTCGTCGAACAGGATGAACCCGAATTGCGAGAGAATAATGTTGATGAAGGACGCGCAAATCGCGACTAACCCGCAGCGATCTGTCATGCGCCTTGTGTCAAGCTTCATTCAATGCTGGCTCGTATAGCTTTCCAATGTATTCTTTGGCTGTTGTAGACCACAAGAATCTTTCGTTAAATCCGCGCCTTTGAATCCCTGTGAAGTCTTCATTCTTCTCAGTATAGAATTCGCGCGCTTCTATTATTGTGTTAATGAGGTTATGAAGGATTTCGTCTCTTGTTGACCCGTCAAAGCCGAATCCGGTTCCGTCTGCGTCAGTATGCGGCCTGACTGTGTCCACTAAGCCTCCAGTCCACCTGACTAAGGGGGGCGTTGCGTTGCTCAATGAATCCATTTGTGTAATACCGCATGGCTCGAACAGACTTGGCATCAAGAAAGCATCACTGCCTAGGCTGATTTGATCAGCCTTCTGCTTATCAAACTCAATCGTAATTGAGCAATTCTTTCTATTCTCGTCTGCCTTTAGATCGTTCAAGATTCGCTCATACTCGGGATTCCCTGTCGCGAGGATTGCTAAGTTAATCCCTGGCGTGGCGAGTATGTGTTCTAAAACCATTTTGCCATCAATTTTTTCAGTTAGCAGTCTGAATTTCTGTTCAACTGCGCGGCCAACGAAGCCTAACAAGAAAGCATCAGGATTGTTGAAACCTACCGAGATGGCTCGTTTCATTTCAGCCTTCCTTTTCAGAATGCGATCAAACTCGTCATCGCTCGGCTCAAACTTGTATTCAAAGCCATTCAGGATACCTACCAAACTACCTTTCTCGTATAGCCTTCTCGTAATCTCCTCGAGTCCCTTACCGCCTTCGAAGAAACGAGCTGTATTGTCTGGTTCTGTAATCTCCTTCGAGTAGTTGGGGCTTACCGTATTAATTCTGTGCGAAAGCTCAATAGCCAGCCTTAGCGCATTTATGTTGTTCCATTCAGTATGCGGATCGCGGAATAACGCCCCAACTTCACTGTCATAAAGAATCTTCTCGATTGACCAACCCTTAATTAACTCGACCCCAAGACTACCCTGATAGCCGATGTTGTGAATGGTCAGTACTCTTTTGGGAGGCAGCCGTTCAATAGCCATTCTTCCAAAAAGAAATCCGAGAACCCAATCGTTCACGTGAACAATATCTGGTTTCTTGTCCTTAATGAGTTGGAGGCAGGCTTCAGAGAAAAAAGAAAAGCGTAGCACATCGTCGTAGCACGGGGCCTTCTTGCTGTATACGTATGGCACACCATACCGTCCTCCAAAGTAGGTTGGATTTCTCACGAAATTTACAGGCACGGGAAAGGTCCTTGGCTGCGGTTCCTTAAGAATATAAGCCGTTTCGTCCTTTCCGTTGAATGAGAAGCTATAGCCCGGCTCATAGAGGGGGGTGACTATTTCAATGTCCACGCCCTCCGCTTTCAAGGCCGTTGGAAGTTCGCCAGCGACATCTCCGACCCCGCCTACTTTTGAATAGGGTTTGCACTCCGCCGCAATGTACAAGACTTTCATTTAAGAACCTCCTTCATGGAGTGATCAGCGAATCCTATCAGCCCGGCTTTGGACTCCTGACTACGGTATTCTACTGCAATCTTGCGTCATAAGTACCCTAGTGGCATAAGCCGCGCGTGCCAACATGCGCCCAGCAAAAGAGGATCGGAAAGATCGAACTTCATGACGCTTGCTCAGTTCACTCTACTCCAATTCGATTCAACCGATGAGTCGCCTTTGTTTGTATTCCCGGCGGCGAGAAATTTAATTTAGCCTTCCCCTCTCGCTTCCATCGTAAACGACTAACCCATCCGCGCAACTCTTGATTCTCTGCGAGTGCTCCACTTCGTTGCGCCCTCCGGTGTGCGGAGTGGGCCCCCCGTCGTGTTCCTTCAGTCGCTGCGAGGGGAAACACCCTTTCAAAAGCACAAAACCAAAGAAGGAGCACGACAATGGAGACACAGCAAAGACAATCAGCAGACATTCCGAAGTGGTCAGCGTTACTCGTTGAAGCAGTCAACAAGCCCGGGTTGATCATGAAAGCGTATAGCGCGTTTCATTCGTATAGCTTGGGAAATCAATTGCTCGCCCTTGTGCAATGTCAGATGCGAGGGTTGCAGCCTGGCCCAATCAACACATTTCCGAAGTGGCAAGCGCTTGGACGATACGTCAGACGCGGCGAGCGGGCGCTAATCCTTTGCATGCCGGTCACGCGCAAGCGACGCGCCGAGGACACGAACGATGACGAAGGAAATGGCGAAGGCACCTACACCAGCTTTGTCTATAAGGCCCGATGGTTTGTAGTGGCGCAGACCGAAGGCCAAGACCTTGAGCCGGAGGTAACATCAGACTGGGATGCAAAGCGAGCGTTAACGGCGCTCGGCATCGAAATGATCCCATTCGACAGCATCGACGGGAACTGTCAGCGGTTCGCCCGTAGCGCTTTTGTGCTGTGAAGCGTTGAGTCTTGAGGGAGCAGACTACTGTCGCGGCTATTTGCAGAACTGGCTCTATCAAGGCATCGGTTACGACGCGAACGCGATTCCGGAAAAGAGCGCGCAGAAGATATTTCGCGCGGCTGACCAGATCCTGCGTGCAGGACGATTAAATATTGATGAGGAAGAGCGGACTCACTGAGCCCCACACCGAAGACTCAGGGCCCCAAGCTTGGTCAGTGACCGAGCTTGGGCCCTTTTTTCTATCATAGCTTTTCAAGCATTCGTTAGTCGTTTCTTCGGTAAGCCCGCCTTGTCATCAATCAAAACATCAGTAGATATACCGGCAAGCCGCGAATACTTCAATAAAGTGGGCAAAGGTGGTTCTCTCGTGCCTAGCTCGTATTGCGAAACGGCTGAATAATCCACTTTCAATCCTAGCGCCTTACTCATTTGCGTCTGAGACATACCAAGAATTTCAACGCGGATCGCGCGTAGCTTCCGGCCCAGGTACTTGGGCTTTGGGCGCGCCGTACTTCCCATCAGTTTGATTCTCCTGATGGGTTGCTTCTAGGGGCAAATGCCCATAGAATACGCGCCGCGCTTGCGGATGCCCGGACCTTGCGAACCGTCCGGGCCAGGGGCATTAGTCGGTTTGTCCTCGTGCCCTAGTTGTCAACATCACGATCTTGGTTTTCATAGGATATGGGAGTACAGCGGAGTAAGCAATAGTGGGTTTGCGGATACCATGCTCCCATTGGAGAGCGGCGACTGCTGGGGTGAGGACAACCGTCGCCGCTTTCGCTGCCGGGAGCCCTGGCACTCGCCGACTTCTTCCGCGCTCTTGTTTATCGCTTCTGTTACGTGCAATTCAGGCCGCGTCATTCGTTGCAAACCCCACTAAGCTAATACATTTCAATTGCTTGGGTGATGCAATAGCACATTGAGTTGCAACAAATTTGCGGCCAGTTTATGCTGCGTGGCTAAGAGAGTCCCCTCTGAGGCTCAGGCCAATCCGGGGCTCTCAAGCAAACACACTAATAACGTGTTGCCAGTGAGAGCTATCAATGGCAACCGGGAATTCGTGAGAGTCAAGCGGCTGCTAAAAGAGCAAGAGTACGCTTTGCAGGAGATCTAGCGCGACCGAGGAAGCGTCTCCCGCATTTGACGCTGGAGGAGAGCTTGTTTCCCCTGGAATGAAAGCATCATTTGGTGTCAATTGAGCAGCAGCCGCACACGGCGGAGCATTCGTCTCACCAGGTGCCGCGCAGGGTGGAGCATTTGTTTCCCCGGCAAGAGCGGCGCATGCGAGAACACACATCAAGGTGACGGAGACACCTAGTCTTTTTAGGTTCTTCATGTTTTCTCGATTGGCCTTCACAGCGTCAATACGCGGCCCACGCTTCGCGGCGCAAAGAGTTTATCACTCATGTAGAAAGGCAGACCTCACATGAACTTGGAGTCTCAATTAACAGCGCTTAAGAACCAGAGTCGCGAGCTTGCCCTGGGCGAGCGGGCTCAGCTTTCCTGCCGCATAGCTAAACAACTTGAAAAGGCCGGCGAATATGAAGCAGCGCGCGAAGCGCTCGACGAGTTTTGGCCCCAGCGAAACGGACAGCCACAGGTCGAGGGTCTCGATGATCCAACGAAAGCCGAGGTTCTGGGTTGGCGCTTTGGCCGGATGGCTTGGCGGTGCGAATCAGACTGAAGGTAGTCAGGAGAACGCAAAAAATCTCATCACTCAGAGTATGGAAATCTTTGAGGGGCTTGGTCAGTCTGAAAAAGCAGCCGAGGCGCGAGGTGATCTCGCACTCTGTTATTGGCGCGAAGGCTCATATGATGAGGCTCGAATCCAACTAGAAAACGCCCTAGCCCTTTTGGAAAATGAGGACTCTGAGTTGAGAGCTGTCCTTCTTATTCGCGCGGGCGTTATAGAAGAGCGTACTCAGCGACTACAAGCGGCGTTGCGTTTTTATAACGAGGCGGCGCCCTTGGTAGAGCGAAGTGAAGATCACTCTCTCAAAGGGAGCTTTCATATTGAGTTTGGGCTAGTCTTAAGACAATTGGCTGCCCCCGAAAACCGAGAAGATTATCTAGATCGGGCATTGATCGAATACGCGGCGGCTAGTTTCCATTTTGAGCAAGCAGGAAATGAGC
>WNFR01003885.1_pt1 | contig 22972 bp, 19 predicted proteins | sample 5400221 | NCBI WGS metagenome assembly WNFR01 (sample SAMN13153357, study PRJNA577476) | soil metagenome | isolation source: 40 cm soil under Madrone tree | place: USA:California | collected 2016-06-14 | reverse complement strand
GGACATCGTCAAGTTCAATGCGGAGACGTTTGGCTTCCACAACGAGGTGTTCCACTTCGCTCTGGAGGAGGTTGGTTTTCTCGTCTTTACTTGGGGCAGGGCGATTGGCAACAACCGGAGCGGAACCCTGACGGATTTCTAGTAGGCCTACATCGACGAGGCGGGTTACGACCTTGTGCGCTGTGTTCGGATTGATTTTGAGTTCGCGACTGAGGACACGGACAGAAGGAAAATCGTCGCCCGGACGGAGTCGGCCAGAGACGATAGCTTTGGTGGCAGCGTAGACGACCTGCTCATACAGAGGAGAGCCAGGAGCGAAGTCGACGTGGAAAGGAATCATTTGGTGTGTATTATTACAGATAATACAGCTAGACTCAAGCCAACCCTTCCGAGGCGGCTACGGCGCAGTTTATACGTCACCCCCAACTGTCTCACAACACCACTCTTCCGCTTGCATCGCAATTCTCATAGTGCTATATATATACACCATGCAGGAGGTAGCCGATGGCAAATCACTATCAGTACGGCCCGGAAAATCCTCTTGTTCAACCCAGCAGAGTTTCGATCGGCATTGCGAGCGCGCTGCCCGGTGAGCGACACTATGCTGTCACGGAAATCGCTGAATTGTGGAACCTGAGCGCCGATAAGGTTCGTGACCTTTTCCAAAATGAGCCTGGCGTGCTTGTTATTGGAGAACGAAGCCCCCGCCGCAAGAGACGGTATGTTACGTTGCGAATTCCTCAGTCTGTGCTCGAACGCGTCCACTCTCGTTTATCATCGAAGACGCCAGCCTGGTAGGAGTGTTTAACGATGCTGACCATTTACCGCCGTCACCGCAAGCGCTGCAAGCAACGCGCGAAGGGCCGCAAGTACCGACACTGCCAGTGCCCAATTTGGGTTGACGGCGCTCTTGGGGGAAAGGAAGTGCGCGAGTCTTTGAAACTCCGCGATTGGCAGCGGGCGCAAGAGATGATCCGCGAGTGGGAAGTTGAGGATCGGCGCACACGGCGGCAGGAACAACTGGTCACGATTAAGAACGCTCACGAAAAGTTTATCGCGGACGCAGAAGCACGGAAACTGAACGATTCCACGCTGTACAAATACCGCCTACTCTTCCGGCAGCTTGACGGTTTTGCGGAAACCTACAAACTGCAATTTCTCACCCAGCTAGACCTGGACACGGTTGCGACGTTTCGTGCAACGTGGTCAGAGGGACCGCGCACAAGCCTCAAGAAGTTGGAACGGCTCAGGGCGTTCATGCGTTTTGCTGAGAAAAGAAAGTGGATCGACCATAACCCGGCGACTGAGCTGAAAGCTCCAAAGGTCCCGAATAAACCCACTATGCCTTTCACTCGGCCGGAAATGATTCGGATTCTTACCGCCCTCGGACCCTACGGTAAGAGCGCGGGTATTCGCAACGCCCAACGGCTGCGTGCTTTCGTTCTTCTGTTGCGCTACTCGGGTCTGCGGATCGGCGATGCCGTCCAGCTCGACGTGAACCGCATTCAAAAGAACAAACTACTGTTGCACACCGAGAAGACGGGAGTAGCGGTCTATTGCGTCCTGCCGGACATGGTTGTCAAAGCGCTGGATGCAGCTCCTCATTCCAGCGCCCGGTATTTCTTCTGGACAGGCAAGTCCACAGTGCGTAGCGCAAAAGGAAAATGGCAGCGCCGACTTCAGCGGCTCTTTGGGTTTGCCAAGGTGCCAACTGGCCACGCGCACAGACTCCGTGACACGTTCGCCGTTGAGTTGCTACTGGCTGGCGTCCCGCTCGATAGGGTTTCTGTGCTTCTCGGACATAGCAGTATCCGAATTACGGAGCGCCACTACGCACCTTGGACGCGCTCGCGACAAGAGCAAATCGAGGCTGATCTGAAGGCCGCTTGGAGCAATGATCCAGTTGTGCTCACAGACGGTAAGGGTACACCGGAGCTGCAGGGAAAAACGGGCCAGATCAACTGAATGTGACGTACGAAGCCAGGTACACTCTGATTGAGCTTGCTAAGCGTCGTCTTGCCGCTTCTCATTCCGTGCGCAGAGCGTCCATTGGGTCGATGCTTGACGCACGTCGCGCCGGCAGATAACCCGCAAACAACGCCACAAGGAGAAGCAACAAGGAGACGCCTGTGATGGTGGGCAGATCGCTTGGCGAAAGGCCGAAGAGCATGGTGGCAATGAGCCGGGTAGCGGCAAGCGCGGAGGGAATGCCGATGGCTATCCCGATCAGCGCCAGCACAAGCGTTTCTCGCAGCACGATCCAGAGAACACTTTCCCGCTGCGCTCCCAGAGCGACGCGAATGCCGATTTCGCGGGTGCGGCGCGTAACAGCATAGGACATCAGGCCATACAGGCCAATGGAAGCGAGCAATAGCGCAAGAACCGCAAAGAAACCCGAGAGCATGGCGGTGACGCGCTCCTCCACAAGCTCCTGACTGATTACTTGCGCAACCGTTTTCGTGTGGACCGGATATTCGTGTCCGACCGCCTCGATCTCATGGCTCACAGTCTTTGCGAGTGCTTCGGGAGCTTCCTTGGTGCGCACGATAAGATTGCCCCATTGTGGCGGATATTGAAGATAGGAAAGAAGAATGACCGGCGCGGCCGCATCGCGGAGATCGACAATCCGGGCATTGTTGGCAATGCCCACGATTTGGATGTTTTGATAGTCTGGCATGAACCCAAAGCGAACGGTCTTTCCGATTGCATCGCCATTCGGGAAAAGGCGTTCAGCGAGACTGCTGTTCACGATGGCGAGACGCGGGTGCCGTTCATCATCGGTCTCATCAAAGTCGCGGCCACGAAGCAACCTAATTCCAAGCGTTCGGAAAAAACCGGGCGAGACCATCATGCCATTCGCTTTCACGTTCACGCTCGCCGCCGGATTGGTTGACATCGGCGACACGATGTCGCGCCATCCTGCCTCAACTCCGCTACTCAAGGAATTATCTGAATAACCGACCGAACGAACTCCGGGTATGCTGGAGACACGCTCCAGGAGCTGCTTGTGGTAACTGTTCATGTCCAGGTTCTGGTAGCCGCCCGGCTTGGGATTCAGCCTGACTTCAAGCACGCTCTCCTTCTGGAAACCGAGATCGACAGAACGCAATCTTTCAAAGCTTCTTACCAAAAGTCCCGCGCCGAGCAGCAAGACTATCGAGAGTGCAACTTGCGTGATGATGAGTGCTTTGCTCAGCTTGCCAGTTCCTCCACTCAATCTGCGTGCATTTTGCTGCAGCACAGAGGCCGGGTCTTCGCGCGAGCAACGCCATGCGGGCGCAAGGCCAAAGAGAATTCCAGTCAGGATCGCCACAGACACAGTGAGCAAGAGCACGCGCAGATCAGGGCTTAAATCAAGCGTGACCGGGAATAAGTTCCCCTGTGTCATGAGGAGCAAGAGCAGGCGGCTTCCCCAGTAAGCAAAGGCAAGCCCTAGCAGCGCGCCAGCGAGAGACAGTGCCAGGCTCTCGGTCAATACCTGGCGCGCGAGTGACCAGCGGCTAGCGCCGATGGCCACTCGCACACTCATTTCATGGCTGCGGGCCGCAGCACGCGCCAACATCAGGTTCGCCAGGTTCACGCAAGCCACGAGCAAAATCAATCCGACAATGCCAGCGAGCACGTAAAGTGGGCGCGTAAATTGGGAACGCAGGTCCGCGGCGATGCCTTTCGCGGCCGATGAGACCTCCAGGCCCATCGAGAGAAACGTCTGCCGCCGCAATCCGGGAGTTTCCGTCGAAGCCGTGGCCAGGAGCACTTCCGGCCAGAACGATTGGAGCTGCGCGCGAGCCTGATCGATGGAGACGCCGTCGTTCAGGCGGCCGGTGACAAACACCCAAAGGGCCGAACGGCTATCGAGATTGAACGTCCCGCCCTGAATAAGCGGCGCAGCCGTGATTGGAATGGTGACTTCCGGTGGCTGGCCTGTACTCAGTCCGGTGAACCACTTTCGAGTGACGCCGATAATCGTGAAAGGCTGTCCCTCCACGCGAATCTGTTTCCCCACAACGTCGGGCGAGCCGCCAAAGCGATGCTGCCAGAACTCATAGCCAATTACGGCCACTTGCGATGTTGCGCCGCTGCCAGGGTTTGCATCCTCCGGGATGAGCAATCGTCCAAGAAGAGGAGCTACGCCAAGCTCGGAGTAACAATTGCCCGTGACGGTAAGTACGTGGTTCTGCGAAAGAATTCCGTTCACTTCCACATTGAACATCCCGCCGGTGCCCCAACCGATCAATCCGGTAAAAACGCGCTGCCCGCGCTCGACTTCCCGGAACATGGGATAGGAGAAGGGGACTTTGCCATCCGGGCGGATTGCAGAGAGCTTGACGAGACGTTCCGGCTGTCGGACGGCAAGGTCACGAAGGAGCAATGCGTTGATCAGCGTGAAGATGGCCGTATTCGCGCCGATGCCCAGGGCGAGCGAAAGCACTGCGACGATCGTGAAACCGGGATTCTTCCTCAGACCGCGGATGGCATAGCGCAAATTCTGCCAGGGCATCTGCATGGTAATTACTCCAGAAATCAGCGGTTCACAGGGCCTCTCCAGGTTTACGCCAACTGAGTATCTCTTTCAAGCCCGCGGTCACTGCGACAGTGAACCGAACATATCCAGATTAACCGACGCCGCATGAGGCGATTGCACTTGTGTATCGGCTGATAACGAGGGGTACGCCAGAGGTACACGGGAAAATGGACCTGAGCAAGTACATGCTTTTTCAGTCGGTTAGATTGGTAGGGGCGGTGGGGATCGAACCCTATACCCACTGAATATTCAATGTTTTCAACGACTTGCAATGAAAGGGCAAGAGCACTTTTTATTCATTCAAAGCGACTTGGCCTTACGCAAGCCGGCGATTGTCGCCGCGTGTCGCCCCGCAAAACCAATAAGTCGCTACATTATAAGAAGATGTGAGATTGGGACGTGGGGTACAAACCCACGAGCCCAGGTATTTCAATGGCTTACCGGGAACGGCTCTCTGGTGACATTTAAGGACCCCAAGATGGTCTGTTCGTTACGGCAACCGTCAGCGTGAAACCTTAGAACCACTTGCAGTCTGTAGTCATCGAATATGGATTTTCGACGAAACTATGTTGAAATTCTATGAATCGAAAAAAACCATTGACAGGTGTCAAGATTGGTGGTTTGTATAGGAACCAGAAAGATAGGACTATGGATTGTATCAAGACCATGCCCCGACCGGGCGACGCCGCCTAAATAGGGGTGCGACGGGTGAATGACAAAGGTAGCCAGTCAGTCGAAGCGGTGCGGCAAATGCTGGAGACTTTGCTTAACGATATTCGACACGACCCGAATTTCTGGGAGAAGAGGCTGAAGTCTCGGAGAATGGTTAGTCAGCAGGAATTAGACACAGGTCTGGTTTTTCTAGGACACGGCCACAGTTCACTCTGGAGCCGTGTGCAACTGCACTTAGAAAGCGACCTGCATCTAAAGGTAGAGGCTTGGGAATCCGTGTCACGTGCCGGTCACCACAGCATTGACGTTCTGAAAGGGCTCCTGAAGGAATGCAGTTTTGCCACCTTTGTGATTACCGCAGAAGACTCAACGACGGAGGGTAAAGTGCGGGCTCGTCAAAACGTCATCCATGAAATGGGCTTATTCCAAGGTCGAGTAGGGTTCGATAAAGTAGCGCTCCTGGAGCAGGAGGGAGTCGAAGAGTTCTCGAATATCGACGGACTCCAGCGTATCCCATTCTCAGGGAGCAAGATTGAGCAATCGTTTTACGAACTAGACCGAATGTTAAAGCGCGAATGTCTTGTTAGATCAACGCAGTCAACATAACCATGACACCTCAGCAAAACTCAGAAAGCTTAAAGGAACTTCGACTGCGGGCTGGCTTAACAACGCGAGATGTCCAGAGCCTCAGCCGCAAGATCGCCGATTCGCGCCGTAACCCCAGGTTTGTTGTGTCACACGGGTGGCTTACCAATATAGAGAACTCTGGGCTTATACCCAGCATACACAAATTGTACAGCCTGAGTGTTATGTACCGGTGCAGTTATGTAGATTTACTGCGAATATATGATATTGACCCGGGAGATGTTGCCAGAGATCAGATATTGATTGGCTCGCCGTCGAGGACTCAGCTTTTCAAGCGAGCAGCTGAGGAGATGCCCGAGAGAATCAAACTCCCAGTTCGATTTGACCCGGGGACGCGACCTGAAGAGACCAACTTGCTGCACCGGATGGTTCAAGCTTGGGGTGTGTTTCCTATCTCTGTTTTCCAGCATTTGGATTTGCAACATTTCCTTTACGGTTACATCGGCCTCGAAGATTACACGATGCACCCGCTCATTCGCCCCGGCTCTTTCGTACAGATCGACAGGCAACAAAAAAGAGTTTCGTCTCTTGAGTGGCGCCACGAATTCGACCGCCCTATTTATTTTGTTGAGTTGCGAGATGGCTATGTATGCGGCTGGTGTCATATCGAAGAAAATCAGTTGCTTTTGTTTCCGCATCCCCTTTCCCCTCAGGAGACAAGGAGGTTTAGATATCCGGAGGAAGTTGAAATCGTTGGCCGGGTAACTGGGGTTGCTATGCAAATCGTTGATACGGACAACAGTAGCCCAAAGCGTTTATTATCTCGCGGCACGAAAAAACTGCTGCCGCGGACGTGATGGCTTGTCCCGAGAACTATTGCGTGAATTATGGGGTAGCCAAAAACGAATGCAAAGAAATCTCGCAGACGTAAGTCACAACGAAAACTGATTCGAGCATACGCTGAGTATGTACCGGGCACCTTGCTTGAGGTATTTTGGGAGGGAATCCACGGCTTGCTACGCGACGCGCCAACTGCAGATCTAGCCACTCTCAAGCGGCCTTCCATTTGAACCAGAGCGGGACCGTACGTACGGTCAATGCCGCGGCCCCCGGCACCATCCGAACGTACGCGAATCAAGTCCGATCTGCCACTGAGTACGCCGCGGACAGCGACACCTTTTGCCTGGCTGACGGCGACTGGGAGTGTTCCCGTTCCCAGGAGAATCGACTTCCGCAGACATGCTCAACGCCTGCCACGGCATCAAATCTAGTTTCAAATCGGGGCAGCGCTTCCGACTTTTTGACGCTGAGAGCGCCCGAGTTCTTGGCAACCTGCGCGCCTCTTACCTGCCAACAAACTGCTAACAACCGACCCAAACACTCCCTAAGAAAGACAAAGGTGAACAAACACGCATCTTTAGTTATCTCGTTAAGTACGTTGGCGATGGTCGCGCTACGTTTGACTAGGTTGGAGTGACAAGCGATTACGAATCGGCTGCTCCGAAGACGGCAAGTATGAGAGCCGCACTGAAGCTGAAAAACAAGTTCAGGGAAATGGTAGAACGCGAGGAGTCTTGAACGCAGGTGTTTTCTAGTCCGGTGTGGATTACGTCTGTCCCTCGGAGCCTCCCCGAAAGGTCCTGGTGAGTTCGTGCCAAGCCTTACTGTATTGGCAACGTTCTGTTGCAACCCCGAATCAACCCGCTGCGGCTGCGAGAAGCGATAGCCACATTCAGCGCAATTATTTTGACCTTTGGATAGTTCGCTTTGAGCCAACCGACGATTTCCTTTCTTGTTTGTTCGGGTGCCGTGTAATCGACAATAAATAAGTCGACATCTCGAAACGAGCTTAGGGCAATTTTAGCAGCCTCGTTGTGAGTCACCGATATAACTTCGTGACCGAAACGCCGCAGCAATTCAACCCTCGCGTTCAGTCCTTTTTCCTGGTAACTGACCTGAAACAGTATCCGCTTGGCTGGCGGTCCAATTGAAATCTTTTCGCCTGTTTGTTGGCTCACGATGATGTACTCACCGGGCGAAGATGCCGCGAGCACTTTCACGCGCGCCTTAGCACGTTCCAAATCTACTGCCAGTTCCATCCAGCGGAGGCCGATGCTTTCCACCTTGAAAATGTCAAATGGCGGGTTCATATACGACCTTTCCTGGGTTATAAGGGGTAGGTTGATTCAATCACAAGGCTGAGTTCGTGTCCATTGAATCCGGCAAATGAATCAAGTTGGCTGGCGTTAGATTCGAGGTAAAGATGAACGAAAACGACTGGCTCCGCATCAAGCACTCTGTGATGGACAACACCGAGAAGCAGCATCGATTCTTGGGGGGCCTAGGAAACGTTCGCATGGATCTCACAAGTCATTGGGCTAAAGAACTGGCCATCGCGTCTGACGCGATCGCCGCCTTCCAGATGGATCCGGGATTCAAAGCGTTTTTGGCCAACATCGAGCACGTGTCAGACGCGAACGCGAGATTCAGCAAGGAGCTCGCTCGAACGCTCGCCCCGCTCGAAGGCGGCATCGCGGAGATTCAAAACAATTTCGCGGCGCAACTTGAATTGCACAGGGCGGCGATGCAAGACGTAAATCTGGCCGTCGACCGCGGTTGGTTCCGCGAGATGGAGTCCATCACCAAGCAACTCGCTGAGACAGCGCGAATCAATTTTGCGATTCCCGAAATTGCCCTGCTCCACTGGCCCACCAAAACACTGGCGGATCGTACGCAGATACTTAAGGATTGCGTCCTAAACACGGTAGCGCTAGAGACATTCCATGCCGCAGCTATCCCGGCTGATGCGAAAGTGGCCACGGAACGACTGGCCCTTGCGACTGACTTTGTGTCCGAGCATGCTAACGTCGTGCGCCGATTGCCACCGCGCCTGCCCGACGCAAAAAGCGGCGAGCAGAAGGTACAAGAACATCGTACGGAGGAGATCGGTACAAAGCTCGAATTAGCTTTGCGCCGCGTCGATCAGCGTCTCGCCGACCTTCGCCAGAAGGCTTGGCGCAACATGGATGGCAGTGTCGCTGGCGCGCGGCTAAGCATGGCAGGCATTCGGGAAGTGTTCGATGAGATTCTCAGGACCTTTGCACCAGAATCCGATGTAGAAGCGACGCCAGCATGGCAAAATCGAACAAACCGGGATATCACAAAGCCCACTCGCCAAGTTCGTCTTGCGTACGTTCTCGGCGAAAAGAGAGCCGGCGAAGCTGTTGTGGTACTGCAATTCGACAAGAGCATAAGGCACACGCAGAAATTCGTGCACACTTTTGCCGATGATGTCGAACTCGTCCGCGCCCAGATGACGCAATTGGAGATCTGGATTTATCTGATAGTGCATTACGGCGCTCAACGTTCGCTCCCGAATCCGAGTTGAATTCCAGTCCGCGCCGAAAAAGGACCTTGCTTGCCTCCACGTTTGAGCATGGAACAGATGATTGCCGCCTTCGGTTCAACTTACCGGGCAATCGACATTCGTACTGCCGCGCTCAAGCAAAAGGATGCGTGGATAAATGCATATACGATCATCCGGCTCACATACGAGGATCCGGGCGAAGCAGAGCGCCGGTTGCGAGAGGTGGAAGCACGCCACGACGCAGTCAAGACCGACTCTTTTCGAGTCCTCTTTGATTGCCGCCCTTTCTCTTCATGGAACGAGCTGTGCACAGAGCTTGCGGCTGACAAGTTGAGCATTGGAGACATGCAGGTTTCATTTCAACAGCCCGTTTGGGTCAATCTCTCTCGAACGATGGCTTATCTTCAAGAGGATTACGGAGCGATACGCCCGTTCGATTCTCAGTCTTGGCCCGTTGCGCAATTTCTGATCAACGCCTATGGAACACCAGCATTACCGAGCGAAGCGCTTGTCGCTGAAACGACGAAGCTTGGTTACCCGGACCCTTATGATGCCGTGAATTTGCTTTGCGAACTGAACGTTCAGTCCAACCAGTCACAGGGGCACCAACTTTACATTTCGCTCCCCGCATTTGCTTTCGTTTCGGACCTCCACATATCGCCACGACAAAAGCAGGTTCACGTCGAGATCAAACGACATCACGCACTCCGGTCACTGACGAGCGTCGTGCTGTTCCGAGAACGCGATCATCAGAAATCTAAGCCTTGGAAGCACAGGTTGCCCGTTGCTCTCGAGGTCTCGGGCAACGGCCATTTGGTCACGGCCAGGGGCTCCGTTACGTTGCCAGAAGTGAAGGATGAGGATTCGGCCGAGGCTCAACTCTTGCATTCAGATCTTGGTGAGCTGCACAGGAAGTCCCATTTGGTGCGCTATTTGATTCCTCCAGCGCAGCGGAACATTTTGTTCGAGGCCCTAAAGTTTTTCTGTCACGAAATCGAACTACAGAGCCTTACGATGCGACCATTCGACAACAAGCCACCGAAGCTGAAGGTCAGCGCTGGCTTTGAGTTGCGGATGGCTTGGCTGCTTGGATTAATCGGGCTGTCTACGGTAATTCTCGGAGAATACGAAAACATCATCGCTCCTGCAACGGGAGTCCACCGCGGAAGCGTCGATATCCTAGCCGCATCTCAGCCTGGAGGAGCGCTCGTGCTCGTGGCATGCACGATAGGACCGCCCAAGGATGAAGATTTCAAGAACCTTCTCGCGACTGCGGAGATCCTCGATAGAGAAGTGTTTGCCGATGCGGATGTTCGCATCCTGCCGCTGATGTGTACATGCGCGCCTGGCCAAGAGGAGAACGTGAACGGCATTCCTGTGCTAGATGCGGACCGGCTGGCATTGGCGCTGCGTCTCGTGAAGGTCGGGCGCGAGCGCGACGTTCTCTCCTTCATACAAAATCCGAGCTTTCACGAACTGAGGGATCCTGAGCTGAACGAGTGGTGAAGCGCTCCGCGATGACAAAGACGCGCGAGAGGTGGTTATCGGAGCCGATGATCGCGAACCTAAAAGCGCAAACTAAGGAACGAAATTACATCGCCGATTTGCAATACACGATGTTTAAGAAAGGTGAGCTTGTTGCGGCTAACGAACTCCGCAGGAGCACGGATGAATTTGTAACCAATCTCGAAAAGAGCCCCGCCTTTTATCATGTCGCCGGATTGCAGCGTCATACAGCGTCACTTGCTGCGGCGCTTTTGAAAAAGTCATGGCATATCGTTCAGGCGCCGCAGGACAAGTTCTTTCTTACGTCAGATTGTCCGGTGTCAACAGCCGAAGTCGCGAATGGTTCCGTCCTTCCTGGGGTTGGCTTCGGGAAGGAACACGCGTTGGTTTTCGTACCAATGACTCCAAGGCTCGTCTTTATAGCCGCTCCCCGTTCATTCGGAGGACCAGCGATAGCGCCCCCTGCATTCGTTGATTCCTTGAATCTCTTGACCGTGCAGTTTGCACACACGCGAGTCTTTGCTCACGTGAATATGGTTTCGATCAAAGAGTTTGTCGACCGCGAGATCGGTTTAATCGTCTTTGGAAAGAACGCTTTTCTCGCCGCTTAGCGCGCGGCCAGCTTCTCGATAGACCATAAAGGAAGGCAATACAAATCTGAATCAGTCACTTAGTTAGCCGTGTCCGGCGGAGCAAGAGTCAGAGTCACGCTCTGGGCTTCGTTCTTCTTGTACTCGGCATTTCCGCCGAGAGTAACGAGCTGAACCGGCACGTTCACACCGACACTACCATCGAGTACGACACCAAATGTTAATGCAACTTTTAATTGATTGAAGGAAAGCTTGTTTAGTTTTGCCGATTCCTTCACCGCCGCGGCTGCTGCCTGTAGGTCGGCAACTATCGCATCTGCGAGTGGTTGCGGCGGGATTTTCTTAAGCAGCGCATGTCCCCCCTGAGGCTTCTCGGTCTTGAGGGCGTAGGTAAAGGTTATTTCGTTCGTCTTATCGTTCTCTTTTGAGGCTTTGAGAGCGAAAACAAAAAAACTTACTGATATGCCGCCAATCTTTCCAGTGGTAGTTTTGAAATCAAATTCTGCCTTTTGGAGTTTAGGAAGCGCATCAGGACCTACTCCAACATTATCCTGGTAGCATTTCAGTGCAGCCTCCACGGAAACGATAACTGAATGGAGATCCGCGGTTCCCTTAGGAGCTTCTATCTTCTCGTCTGGAACTTTGCTTGTGATAATGGGGACAGGGCATTTCTTAGGAGTGTCAGTCGCAACTAAAGCTGAAGTTTGTCCAAAACAAAAGGAACCGCTGAGAAAGAATAGGACTGCCAGCACGATTTTCACTGTGATCCTCCAAGTTGGCGGTGACCTTAGCACATCAAGTCGGCGATGGGAATAACAATGTTTAATTAGACGAAGTGCAAATAACTGTTAATGGATATTTACAGTTGGGCCATCCGGCCTCTTGTAAAGCAGAGCGAAAGGTCTATTCCTCTGGACGCCAAGCGTTGAACGACCGAGCTGGTCAATAACGCCTTGATTGATACAGATACATTCATCAAGGTAGGCAGACATTATGTTCTTTGGACTAGTCAGATGAGCATAGATCCCAGCCCAGTGGCCCGTTTCATGGAGTATAAGCACTTGGAGGTCTGCCGTATCCTGACCCATGCCAAAAATGGGTTTTGAGGTCCCGTGTTGTACAAACGTATATTCGTGCGCGTTCAATTCAATGTTTAAGTCGGCGGATTCACAGCCCACAATGGCCTTTGAGCTGCCACACTTTGTTGGGCCGTCGAGTATCTTAATTTGGAGCGACGCCGTTAGAGGTTTAGGCTCGCCGCTACATTGGAAGGCCTCTCGGACCCCTAGAAATTCGGTCGGTGATTTTTCCCTAGTACCGGAGCAAAGATGCTGAATGGCAAGGTCTGTTTGCGAAGTTTCCCGGTATTCGGCAAGCGGAACCATCTGACTAAGACGTGCGTCGCCATAAAATCCTGCAAGCGTGTTCACGTTGGGCGGTGCCGACGGATCTAGAAGCGATTTGCCACCCAGGTGTGAATTATCAAAATCGAATGATTGGACGATTCCAAGAAGGCGTTCATCTACATACGTTTTCCCGCCAATTTCTACCACTGCTGCGTTGGCCAAAGTGCATTGAGTGCACATTCGTCTCCACAGGGCAATCGAAAAAAGGATCTCTCGTGTTATTTCCGCAGTCGACTGCGGTATTAACAGTTTCGCTGGGTCAACGATATTAATACTTAATATCCGCTTGTTCCCGAACGCAGTAGACGCGTTGGGGTTGAGTGCGGTCCTCCAAGCGACCGGACCTCGATAGCAGAGCAAATCGATCTTGTCTAAAGTTAATGGCTCAGGGGCTTTAACCGTAGAGTCTACGGGTGTCGCTAACTTGAAGGAAAACGTAGCTGGAGCGGGTTTGCAGGTCGAAGGGGGGAGTTCGGTAGCCGCCCCGCCAATTTTTGACCGCATCGATTCTGCCAATAATTGATGTATGGCAGGTGTTCCAGCAAGGTCCAGCGCGGTGCAGCCTTCTGCGTTTTTCAGAGCGGGATCTGCACCAGCGGAAAGTAGGAGTTTGACCCGGAATTCAGATTTCATTAGCCATCCAGCCGCGTTCATAAGCGGGGTATTGCCAGAATCGAAGGTCTTCAGTCTCTCGGGCGCACAAGGCACCACAGGAACATGACAGCCGTGCTTATCTTCATTCAAGGCCCAACAAAGCTGCACTCCACCAAGTTTTGTGACTGGGTAACCACATTCACGATCACCGATATATGCGGCCGTGTCGTTGATTCGTGCTCCGTGTTCGATAAACAATCTAAATAACTGAGCTGTGTCGTTCTCCGATACTCGAAGTTTCGAATTTGGGGAAGAAGGACTCAGAATGATGAATAACATATTGCGACCAGAAATATCTCTCACATTCGGATCAGCGCCAGCGTCCAAAAGGAGCTTGATCACAGCAGTCCAATTCTTAATATCCCAGGACCACATTGACATCGCGGGAAGAATGGGATCTCCATCGTTCGGGTCCGCCCCATGGCTCAGAGCTAATTTCACAATCTGAAGATCATTGACGCTTGCGAGCTTGCACCCGTGGGCGTCCGCACCGTGATCGATCAACAGCTTAACCACACTCCGGTAAGCTGCCGTGTACGAAGACGTTACCGCATGGGCGATGCTAGTTTGTATCGCAAGACATACCGCTGAATCTCCTGCCCCCCTTAATCCTTCCTTTGGGCGCGCATTCACGCTCGCGCCTTCGTCGCTCAGTCTTCGAGTTTCAGCTAAGTCACCACTGAAAGATGCTCGCAGTAGCTGGGTGTCAAGTTCAGTGTCGCTCTCAAGGTGGCACCATGAACCAACGGGGCACTGGTCGTTGCGCATTGCCTGCGCGAAAGTTGACGTATTGAAGAATAAGAGAAACAGGGAAACGGAGACATTGCGAAAAGCCATGTACCCTCCGACCGCGCATCAGTCCTCGTCAAGAAAGTAACAAGCCGGAATTATCATTGTGAGTTACTAGCCGACCGATAACGTACACCCATCTCTCTAACTCCGCAATGCTCCAGCCAGATTCTTGAATGCAGAGCCTTTTCAAAATAGGGCGGCACCTCTGACAGGCTGCTCATCCCGTGGGGTCTTGACGAAAAAAGCCCTCAGCCGTTTAGCGACCGAGGGCCTCTGCTGTCTCGTTCACTTTTTAGGACTTCTCTTTGAGCGCCTCGTGAGTTCGATCCCCCACCGCCCCTACCAACCAACTGTTTTAGAATGAATAGTGTAGAAGTTTTGCGAGGCGACAGAAGGCGACAATAAGAGCTTCAGGGGTGGCACCTTTGGCTCGGTGGAACGAAGTCAAAGCAATCATTGTGATAGGAAATCGTGATCTGCACACTGTGACAGACTGGCAGCCTGTTGAAACTTAATGATACTTAACGGTGTTGACAGTCCGTCATTGGCATTCTAAGGAACTCTTTGCCACCACTTATTGGACCCTAATCGGACGCGGTTTCCTGGGGCGAGTGCGTTACACATCGGACCGACGCCAACGCAAAGCTTCATTTCCCCGAACCCCGTTTGACCAGCGACGACAGACAACTGAAGTCCAGTTCGGAGAGAATCACCAAGGTCAGCGTGAAACTGCGCGGAACAACACTCCTGGCTTGCAGACGCAAAGAGGCCTGCTCATCATCCAGAACAGTAGCTCGAAGTCAAAATGGGCGCATATTAGGAATGCGCAGGACTTTCCCTTTGTGCTGAAGGCCAAGCTCAGAAAATCTCTTGCGCTGGGGCGCGCCGAGAGTGAAGGAGGTCGCCCCGCTTGAGACCCACACAAAATCACACTCAAACTGATTCAAGAGACTGCCGGGGCCTGCTAGCCATGACTGCAGCCAACGTAGTTTGTCCAAGACCACTTTTACCTCTTTGTCGTTGGCAGTGTGTATTTCCACCCAGTAGACACAATCCCTTTTTCGGTTGGTATGGCGATGACCTATAGCAAAGTCCCACCGGTGTGCATTGGGTTGAGATTCTTGGAGAGCACTGTCCACATCTGCGCTACCCACCAATAGACGAGGATCCTCTGGGACCACATGCTGTCTGTCTTTCGCCCGCAAAGCGCCCAATCCTTGCATCCAAGCGTTCTGCATATGAGGCGTCATTCCAACCGCCGTCCTGAAACTCACTTAGTAAGCTCCGATTGTGCATTCGCGACGGAGCGCGCCACTGCTCTGTTGGCTCTTCCGCTAAACTCGGAAAGCCCACCCCAACCGGACTCTCCTTCCTCCTCGGCTGACGGGTCTAGCTCGGAGATGTCACGCGTCTTGCCCGTGTCTCTATCGAAATAGAACACTTTTAGGGCCTTCCCCATGGCCGTATCGGCGAGCTTTCGCATCGATTGGCTGTTTTCTGCTTCGAAAACACCGAGGATAGCCTGGGCATCAGCGCCATTTGCCTTCAAATGTTTCAGGGCCCATACCGCGTCCAGCACTTGTGGCGAATGAGTGGAAAGACAAACTCGGTAGCCACGAGCAAGTAATTCAAGAACTAGCAACAGCACGACTCCAATGGCGCGTGGATGCAGACCCATTTCTAATTCTTCCAAGACCACCCACCTTATGTCATCACGGGTTGAGACTTTGGTAGAAGGCATGAGCCAGTAGAAACCGAGCAGCAAAGGCACAAACTCCCTTTGACCAGCTGACCAGACCATATAGGGTAGCGGCTCAGCCTTTCCGGCAGGTCCGAGGACCAGCCGCTTTTGAGAGCGAACCTTATCAACCCTCAAATGGTATTTTGAAAAGACATTGCGCTGGAGGAGGTCTCGGAATTCTCTCTTTAAGCGACGCTCCTGGGGAAACAAGTCACTCCCGTTGAATTCCTGTTCCACTAGCACACGCAATTTCTCACTGAACTCGCGGACGGCAAACGGGTCGCCGGGTGCGTAGTCCGTGAACGGGCGCGGCCACCCGTCACGCAAAGCTAACACCCGCTGCGCGGGTATGAAAAAAAGTGTCTCCTCCTTACTCCGGCGCTTACGTCTTGCCATCCGTGGCAAATCCACCGGCTTTCCTTCCCACTCAATCGAAGTGCTTTCCTCCCGCCAGATGGACCGCATTCCTTCACCGAAATAAGCATCAAGGAATTCTGGAAGCTTGTGCTCCCAGTCCAAGCCATACTTACCCATTTCGTCTTGTACTTGGCCAGCGTCCAACATCAGCTTCAGAAGTTGCAAAGCGATGCTTTTGCCGGTTGCTTGAGGACCTACCAGAACAGTTAGATCTCCGAATGACAAATTAGCTTTCCTGATCTGTCCGAGATTTCGAATTTTTAGCGTTGTCATCCAGTCTCCGTCGCTCAGCTCCCTTTGGGTTCTTTACGTCCTCGATTCAGTTCCAGCTGGTTGGGAGAACGTATTCCACGTATTCGAGGAATTCATATGATGGCCCCCCCGACGGAGTATATCACTCGAATTATTGAACAACGCAGGAGCGGCCGTGACCCACGCGATCCTAGTTGCCGCACGTGCCTTCACTACGGATGCAGCGGTTTTGGAAGTTCGCGCACTTGAAATGTTTCTGAATCCCCACAAGTCCGGATGTGGGAAGTATCGACTACGTGCGAGCACGGGCCAGTTTCGTCGGTAGTGCCAAGTTGGGGGGCGACGCTATATCTTTGCCGTGACAGTGAGCGATTCGGTTCCGCATCCATGAACGAAATAGATCTGGAGTCGAAGCCATAGGCGTCTTCCATGGAAGTATAACTGGCACGGCGTTTCGTCCACAAGCTGTCATCTGCTCGATCCAGAGCTTGGCTAGGTTTCCCTATCTGAGCGCGATACTTGCGTGACCGTACGAACAAGGAGGCAACGTAGAGAGCCCAATCCTTGCAGCCTTGTTGGCTGAGGGGGACTTTGTTCAGTAGATCTGGTAGCCGCGATGCCGCATTGTTCTCAATTTGGCCCAGAAGATGTTCAAACTTGTTGTCGGACTTCCTTCCATGAAAATCGTATTCATAAAAATCGGATTCGTGACATTCGGCCTTGGGACAGCTCCACTTCACCGGCTTGCCTTGCAAGTAACGGAAGAATTTGCCTTCGGCATTTGTGAATCCGCGTAGGTGCCACTGAGCCACAGTGTGCTGTCTGTGGGTGAATTGTTTTTGATGTGCCATGAGTGTTGAGAAGACTTCCATGAAGAAGCAGTTCAGATGCACCGCCGAACTTGACAGCATTACCTGCTTTGTCGTTAGCTTATCACATTCGCCTTAGATTCGCCCAGCGTCGCGGGCCGGCGGAAAAACTCATCAACTCGAGTCCAAGGGAGACTCCAGAAGTTTGCAAGAACTGCGAGTCACGAATTCCCCCCCAAATGCCCGCGGCTCTTGTAACCGCGATCGAGCATGAGATGGAGCGACGAGAACGGCCCTCCGGCGCGGGTGTTGATTAGCGTTAGCCGGGAGTGATCTGGTGGCCCAATCAAGGTTCTGGGGTCAACCACATGAAATGCACAGTCTTCTATCGTAGGAATATCCACTACGGAACAGTTGGAGACTCACGATGTCGCAAGATGCGGAAGGTTCGGACAGCAGGGAGCGACTCACCCAGTTGGCAAATCAACTCGTCCTGAAGGGCGCGGACCTGAATATTCTTCGCAACCATCCCAGAGGCGAGTACCCGATTCTCGCCCAGAGCCTTGAGCATCTGCTTCGCGAGCGCGATGCGAAACGTCAACTGTTCTTACCAAATCTCACGGCATTCGGGAATGACGCGATTGGGATTTTCTCTGACTTTGCTGGAGAAAGCTCAGGTAATTACTACACTTATTCGGTGTTGGTGTGCGGTTATCGATTCACTGGCGTCTTTGGTGAAGGGGTGAAGCGCGTTCGGGACAAATTTCATCTCGGTGACAAGGAGATCGCCTTCAAGGATTTCGGAATGGGGCAGGTCCGGGCGTCCCTCCCGGAGTATCTGGCCGTGGCTGACACCTTGCCTGGGTTCCTTTGCACTCTGGCCGTCGACAAGCGGATCACGACCCTCTTTGGTCCGCAGGGTCGTTCGACCTTGAAGAAGCTCGTCGAGGTTCTCGATGAGAACGGACTTGGTGGGCGCAAGCCGGCTCAGGTCGAGAAACTCCTCCGTGTTACCCACATGACCGCGTTCCTTGTGTCTCTCCTTGCTGCTGATGGGCAAAAGATCTTTTGGATGACCGACAACGACGAAATTTGCGCAAACGCTGAACATCATCGGACCATGATGAAGTTGCTTGCTCGGATCCTCGCGATCTATACCCGTCCCGGTATCGACTTTCCTTTGCTGGGTGGTGCGCTGCCTTTCGACCCTCCCAGCATCACAATGAACGATCTCCTGAGCCTTCCCGATGTTGTTGCCGGAACAATCGCGCACTACCTCTCAAAAAGCGATACGCACAAGAAAGAGGACATCATGGTCAAGGAGGGAGCGGACAAGGTGCTGTGTTTTCTAGCGGGCGACGGGATTGGCCTCAAGAAAGGGACATTTGTGATCCGCTTGAACACAGATGGAATGATCGAGCGCGGCACGGTGGAGTTTTCTCTCGTGAACCCGCCGACGAATGTGACGATCATCCCTATTTTCGAGTAGTTCTCCGCTACCTCCTAACTCCTTTCCTTCGCTTGCCCACAATTCGCGCGGCAGGTTGCCCACAAATAGATGTTTTTGAAGCGACGTTCACGGAGGTCTACACTTACTGCATAGCTCGAAGGGAGCCGAGCAAGCAATGAAGATCGATATTAAAGATTCTGCCGAGTTCAAGCGCCTATTGGAGGCGCTCGTGGATGAACTTATCGATTCGCACGACCATTTCAGGCTCCATCAGGACCTTGATGCCGCGATTCCCGACTACCAAGCGGAGTTCAATCAGTCGGCGGGATTCTGGACGTTTACTTTAAGTGCTCACATGGACGCCACGCTACTGCGGCTCTGTAAGGCCTACGATCTGTACGAAGGCAAACCAAGCCTCAACCTCAGGAGTTTCTTGGAGACCATCGAAGCCAATCTCCATTTCTTCGAAGAACCGAGCTTCCGTGAGCGATTGAAAAACAATGCTTTCGTCGATTCACACGCAGCCGAAGCTCGCAAACCCGACACGTCACAACTTCATACGGACCTGAAATCAGTGAGCACTGTCGATCCGTTGGTGAAGAAGCTCACGATTTGGCGGAACAACTACATTGCGCACCGCAGCCGCTCAAGCGCACTCGACCCAAAAGGCTTCACCAAGCAAAACCTCATACTTTTTTCAGAGATCGAGGCGCTGATTGATAACGGCCTCCGCATCGTGAACCACTACAGCAGCCTTTTCAGCGCGGCCGTCCACACAAGTTTTCCAATCAAGGATTACAAGTACCTGCTCGATGCCGTTCGGAGGGATTTGGAGGCGCGGGAAACGCGCATTCAAGAGGAGTTTGCCGCCGCCAACGCCGTGATTGCCAAACGCGCAGCGGGAAAATGAGGAAACGATGGTCACCCCGTTTAGTCGGTCTGCAACGAGACAGGACTCAGCAAGGGGAACGGCACAACGCGCCCTTCAGGGCTTGCCCAAAAACACCTACGCCCCTATTTCCGCGAGCTTAGCTTCTTCCGCTTCAGCTGATCGTTGTGCCGCTGCATCATTTCAAGATGACGAAGAAGAACGGCGTTCTTATCGACGAGCGCCATGAAATCCAACGAGGAGGAGTACACGATTGCGCGTTCCTTGTCGGTTATTTCGTAGGCTCCCGGCATATGCTTCAGAAGGTTCTTCAACACCAGTCTCCGGATACGCGGAGGCACCGTATCCACTTCTTTGAAAATGTGAAAGAGATACGAGTTCAACGACACCACGTATCCCATATTGAATCCAACCAGCTTGCTGACATCCAGAAGGTCTATGCGTCCAGGTGCAGGTGGAACCTCCGCTGCGTCAGGTTTGACTACCCACTCTCGCGAAGAGGTCGGAGTCGGAATAATGAGTTGAAGGAAGACGCGGAAGCCAGAGGGCCGTTGTCCTTCTCCGAGTATGTACTGAGGCAATTTCGACTCTCTCTTAACATGCCAACCGCGTGCGCGTGCAGTGTTATAGCCCGTTTTGAGGAGCCAGCGGAGAAGACGGTCAAAATCAAAACGAAAGTCTACCCGGTCTCCGGCATGCACAATCGTTTTGAAGTATTGGTCATGCAGTTCGCAGATGTATGTGTCGAGGACCGAGAGTTTCTCATTGTTACATCTCGCGCAGACATCCCCAATCTCAAGCGCGCCGCCGATTGCCTTATCGCCTTCAGACGTGCGTGCAATCGAAATCATTGAGCCTGGAGTCCGCACGTAAATGCAGTCGGGGAAGAGATGCTCGTTTGTCAGGCCACTGTTCGAACCGCAGTAAGCGCAAACTCGCCCTGTCTTTTGCATAGCATTGCAGCATTGCCGTGACCTTGCCCAAAACCCTGCCGGTATTGGCTTTTCGACTTTCTAGTCCGAAGAGTGCTCGCGCACAGGCACCCATCACAGCGAATTGGGTTCACCAGATTCAAGCAGGGTCCGCAAGCCCATCGACCTTTTCGGTTCGTCTGGAAGAATAACTTCGACCCTTGGGCTGCTCCGAATTTCCGGGAGGCAAAGATCAGTTTAATCGTCGAAGGGACTTTCTTTATAGCTTTCCTTGTACCTATGGTCACCTTTTAGTTTGTACTTTTCGACTTCCGTCTCGAATTCGTATCGCAACTCTTCGTCTTCCAGTTTGCTCTTTAACTTTTGAAGATTACGTTTATAACTGCTCCCGTCGTGGACGTAATGCAGTAAGAGAGTTTTCGTAAACTGCTTGAGATCAGGGCGGAAACGCTTGTCTTGAACGAAGAGAAAGACCGATATTCCCAGTGCCGTAGTACCGTTCCGCACGGCTTCCGTAATCTGAAGTCTGGCCTTATCTGAATTTGCTTCGGTTATGGCAAAGCGTTCGATGAGCCGTACACCACCGTGCGTATAATCGCAAAGGTCTTTCCAAGTCTCGATGCGAAGTAAATGTTTTGAGATGTCAGCCTTCTGAGAAGCTATTTCTTCCAACATCAGACGGAACCTTGGAAACTCAAAGTGTTCACGCGACTCGGCAAACGACAGTATCTTCTCGTCAGCAGCACAGCAGAAAAGCCAAAGGCCTCTTACAGAAGCTTCGACCATGGGTCGCAAGAGAGCGAGACACGAGGTGTAATTTTCGGCCTCGGCGAGCATGAGAACGCCGCCGAGATGTAAGAGTCCCACATTTATGAATGCGAAGCTAATGGACGGCCTTGCGTCTGAATACCACCAGGAGGGCACAACAAACTTGTCAAGTAGGAATTCTTTGCATAACAACGAATGGAATTCCTTCGATCGCCGGATAGTTTCGTCACACGCGAGAGTGAATTCGTCCACGCTGTTGGCTCACTGTGTGTCCCTTATTGCCCCTGGCACTGCATCACCTCATTGAAAAATAAAAGAGATGCAAACTATCAATGCTGATCGAACCCACGAACTAAGACTCTAAAGCCTTGCCGCTAGCGGCTTCTCACCGTCGAATTGCATTGAAAGGACAAAGAGAAAGCCGGTTTGCCAGGTTTGCCAATTCAGGGCCCCGTGAAAATAGCCAAGTGATTGTGGCGCCTTGCGTTAGCTTATTTTCCCCACTGTTCGCAACGAGGAGGCCGGGGGTTCGACTCCTCTCCCTAGAAACTTGTTGATAAGTTCTCTGGAATCAACAAATCGGCTTCGACAAGTTTCTGGTACCGGCGACCCGCGTCGCAGACGAGGGGCAGCGGCTCTCGTCCACTAAATTCCCAATAAAAACGAGACTTTTTGGAAAGATCGTTTGGCCGATGTGGACCGCGTCTAAGCTGGGCCTAAGGTCGAAGGCCGTAGTGAGCACCTCGAAGACGCGTGGCGCGCGACACCAACCCACCTGATTCCACGCGCTTTACAAACCGCACGCGTATGCTGAGAAGGAAATACTCATGCAACAAGTTCGAGTCGGAATTCTAGTGATGGACCTAGGGTGCTTTTCCGGCCCCCGAATCGAACTGTTGTGCGGATTGGAACGAGTTCTAGCGCGCTGCCGATTGGGAACATCGGGAATTTGTTTCAGCGAGTCAGGTGTCACTGTCCCCGCACAGAGATTTCAGCCTCTAAAATCTTGCCCTGTCCCGACTCGCAGATCACGACTTCCTATCGCAACGATTGCTTTGACTTCCTTCCAACGAGCCAAAGGTGCCACCCCTGAAGCTCTTATTGTCGCCTTTTGTCGCCTCGCAAAACTTCTACACTATTCATTCTAAAACAGTTGGTTGGTAGGGGCGGTGGGGATCGAACCCTATACCCACTGAACTCTCAATGTTTTCAATGACTTACACTGGAAGGGCAAGTACTCCTTTTATTCATTCAAAACGACTTAGCCATACGCAAGACCGTGAGTGTCGCCGTGTGTCGCCGCGCAAAACCAATAAGTCGCTACATTATAAGAAGATGCTGAGGTGGGGACGTGGGGTACAGACCCACGAACCCAGGTATTTCAATGGCTTACCGGGAAGGGCTCCCTATTGATGTAGAAGCACGGCATCAGTGGAGAGCGCAGTGGATATTATGTTGGTGCAGCGCGGGATGCCGGATCGAGGTCTTCAGGAGGTTACAAGCCTTCCGAGCTTTGGCCAGTCTAGGTTTGCCATGAGGGCGTTGGCAATGATGTGCGCGTTCTCGTCTTGCTCAGCTTTTGGCTCAAAGATCGAGTCGATGATCGCGCCTAGAAAT
>WNFR01002555.1_pt1 | contig 22974 bp, 31 predicted proteins | sample 5400221 | NCBI WGS metagenome assembly WNFR01 (sample SAMN13153357, study PRJNA577476) | soil metagenome | isolation source: 40 cm soil under Madrone tree | place: USA:California | collected 2016-06-14 | reverse complement strand
GCGAGCTTTACCAGGCCGCGTGGTCGGCTCGAGGTCTCACGGGCGAAATCCTCCGCCTCCTCCGCGTCGGCGTAGATTCTCGCCGCTCGCTCGGCAAGCGTGCGGCCATAGTCCGTGAGTGCAAGTCGTCGGGAGGTACGGTTGAACAGTCGACCTCCTAGCCGTTCCTCGAGGCGGGTAACGGCCCGAGAGACCGTGGCGACCGAGACTCCCATGGTTGTTGCCGCCCCAGCGAACGAACCTTCTTCGGCGACCTTCGCGAACATCGCGAGCCCTTCGAAATCGGGTAGCTTTGACATCGACAATCCTGCAATGGTGGTTTTCATTCATTTCTATTTTGAAAATTAGCATGCCGGCATAGATTTGTCCCCACGGCACCACCCATTTGAGGAGACAGATCATGGTACGCAGACTCGAAGGAAAAATAGCCGTCGTGACCGGCGGCACCACCGGAATCGGCCTCGCTACTGCCAAGCGTTTCGCAACGGAAGGCGCACGGGTCTTTATAACCGGCCGTCGCCAACCCGAGCTCGACGCCGCCGTTGCGGCGACTGGACCGAAGGCCACTGGCATCCAGGCGGATTCCGCCCATCTCAGCGATCTCAATCGCCTCTACGAGCGCGTGAAGACAGAGGCGGGTCGCATCGATGTGCTGTTCGTCAATGCCGGCGGCGGCTCGATGTTGCCCTTGGGGTCAATCACCGAAGAGCAGTTTGACGATACGTTCGGACGCAACGTGAAGGGCGTGCTCTTTACGGTGCAGAAGGCACTGCCGCTGTTGGTCGACGGCGCCTCAGTGATCCTTACCGCTTCCAACGTCAGCATCAAAGGCACAGCCGCGTTCAGCGTCTACAGCGCCTCGAAGGCGGCAGTGCGCAACTTTGCACGCAGCTGGACGCTTGATCTCAAGTCTCGCGGCATCCGCGTCAACGTCATCAGCCCGGGCCCGATCAAGACGCCTGGCCTCGTCGACCTTGCCGGCCCCGATGCCGCGCAGCAACAGGGCCTGCTCGACTACCTGGCCTCGACGACCCCGCTCGGGCGTGTTGGTGATCCTGGGGAGGTTGCTGCGGCCGCCGTCTTCCTCGCTTCCGCCGACGCAAGCTTCGTCGCCGGCACCGAGCTCTTCGTCGACGGTGGACAGGCACAGGTCTAACCACACGTCGAACGTCGCCATACACGATCAGCCATAAAGGACATTCCCATGAGCAACCAGACCTATGCAGAAACCGCGATCACTCCCTCGGCCACTCCCAGCGCCGTCACCACCCTCGTGCCGGCTTTGGGCCGCGTAATGATCAGCACCCTCTTTATCCTTGCCGGGCTTTCGAAGCTCGCCGCACCGGCGATGACGATCGGCTACATCCAGTCAGTTGGATTGCCGTTACCGTCGCTAGCGTACGGGATCGCCACGTTTATCGAGATTGTCGGTGGAATCACCCTGCTACTCGGCTACCGCACTCGAATCGCCGCGGGTGTTCTCTTCGTGTTCACGCTTGCGACCGCCGTGTTCTTTCACAACCATTTCGGCGACCAGAATCAGTTCACCCATTTCTTCAAGAACATCGCGATAGCTGGCGGTCTGCTGCACGTGATCGCATTCGGTGGTGGTCGTGTAAGCATCGATGGCCGCCGGTCCTGACACATCGGCTGGGGCGGCGCAGGCTGCTCCAGCCGATACAACGCGACCTCCGTCCACAGTCAATGATCAGGGAGAAGTGTTATGAATGACCGTACCCATGAGCTGCTTTATCGCAACCTCCAGGAGGTTTTTGGTGAAGGCGACGCAACGCGTCGTCGCGCGGCAATCGAGGAGCTCTATGCCGAGGACTGCGTGCTCTACGTGCCCCCGGGTGTATTCGTCGGGCACGACGCTCTCGACAAATTCGCAGGGGATCTGCGCGCGACGCACCCGCACTTCGTTTACACAGCGCACGGCAAACCTCAAGCCCTCCACAACGCCGGTCGTCTGGCTTGGGGCTCTGGTCCGCGCGGCGCAGCACCCGACTATACGGGCTTGGATGTGATCATCGTTCGTGATGGGAAGATCGCAGCACTCTATGTTTTCCTAGATTCCAGTCCCACATAACCATACGGTGATCTCGTTGGCTTCGCGGGCCTCGATAACAGAAGTCGCTTCGCGATACGACGGCCCAAAAATCGAGTAATCGATTCTGGTGTTCTGGCGACGTGAGAATGTCTTCAAGGACGTTCTCGCCCAGGAGTGGACACCATAACGCGTGAAACGAAAAAGCCAAGACTGACAAGCTCGACGAGAGCCGGAGCTAGCGTATTACCGGCCGCGACTATGTGTATCACGCTCCAGCCGACTGTTAAGCCGCGTCCTGCAGGTCCAAGCGTACGCCAACGACCCGAATATGACGGGTCCCCAGAGAGAAATTGGCGAAAACAGCATCGCCCACAGGTAGAGCATTGCGCCCCTGAGGTCGGGGGACGCGCCAGCCATGTCATTACCGGACTCGAAGCTGGTCACGTACGCAATAGCAACGCCGTGAAAGAAGAACGTCAGACTGAACGCAATAGTGAGGGGCCAAGACCCAACGCGGAGGCGCCGCGACACAAGAGCGAATGCTACGGCCGCAACGGTGGGTTTTGCGGGTTCCAGCCAATCTGGGCCAGGCCAGGGTAGGAGATAAATGATCCAAAGGCCACCGGCGAGAGCCACAAGCTTCAGTGACCGAACAAGGCGAGGCGCCGTAGGTGCCATCTAACTACGGGTTAAACGACCGAGCCGTCATGATGAAATGCGAGACAGGAAAATCCCCGCGGTCAGCGCCTGGCATCGGCCGCCGGAACACTTGCTCTGTCTTTGCGTCCACGTATCCAATAAATAAAAACCGCGCTGCTCTCATATCATTCGAATCGACTTAGACGCCCTCTATGACAACGAAATCCGAGGTGGTATGGCAACCCGGCCGAAGGCCCGGCGTTTGCGATTCCGCGTGGCGTAGTACTCTTCCTGGGCGTACTGTGTTTCATCGTGTTCCTGGTCGAAGGTTCAATGTTGGACTGGAGTGCGATCTTGATTACCGAGCAGCGCGGTTCGGGTCCAGCCCAAGCAGGATTTGGATTTGCGAGCTTCTCGATGGCGATGACATTGGGCCGACTGATTGGCGATAGAGTGGTCGCGAAGATAGGCAGAGGGCCCGTGGTCGCTATTGGCGGACTGCTCGCTGCTGGCGGCATCGCGTTAGCAACTTTGGTCTCAATTCGCGTGGTCGCGTTGCTTGGGTACGCGCTCGTCGGCGTTGGTTGCTCCAACATCGTGCCGGTACTGTTCACTGCTGTGGGCCGGCAAAGGACCATGCCGCAAGCCGTGGCGGTGCCGGCGATTACCACATTGGGATATGCAGGCATTCTCACGGGTCCCGCAGGTATCGGCTTCATCGCTCAGCACAGCAACCTATCGGTCGCGTTCCTCTTTGTCGCAATGCTCATGGTTGCTGTGGCTGTTAGTAGCGGGTTCTTGCGAACCCTGGATAACTAGACGTTACACTGTGCTGTGGACAGACGCTGCGTTTGGACCCCGTCAGGCATCGCAGCGAACAAGAATCACTCTGTCATTAAATAGTTCCTGATCGACAAATACACCACGACCATTTTCAAACTGCCCGATCGTGGGTACGCCCAGTGTGCCCGTCTTGGTATTAGCCCAATTGAGGCTCCACTGATGAGATTGGGGATTGTAGAGACGTAAGCCAACACCTTCGATATGACCTGCCGGACCGTCGGCCGTGAGCTCGAACAGACTGGCATGGCCATTCAAAATCTCTCGGACGACCGAAATACCGTCATATTCGACCCAGGTAGTGGAACCGGTTAAGGGATTCTGGAGGCGCGATATGTGCGTCTTCCAAGTACCAATATTATCGCGGCGCGGCTATCGTACCGCAAAAATCCATATAGGTACGTCCGCGATGCGAATGGCCGCTTTGCAGCGATGATTTCGGTACTCTGAATGTCGCTTGATGGGCCGCTTTGGGACAGCCACCTCGACGGCAACCCAGCAGTAACGTCCTTGCCTGTCCTCTGCTAACCAGCGTCTGAGTCTGGCCCGGTTGCCGCCCCGCCGAGACGCGAGGCGGTGGTATTACTGCGTGCTGCTATCAGCGGCCTGTCGGCGTTGTGCCTCAAGCGTTGCCGCTGCGTCGAGCTGCTGCTTGACGCGCGCCTCAGTTCTCAACCCCTCCTTGGCCTGCTCGGTCTGCGAGGCAGCGCCGGCGGCGGCCGAAACCGCGGTCTCACCGAGGCCGCAGGCGGCGAGCGTCAGACACCCCATCAACGCAAGAATTAGCCGTACCATCTCGTGACTCCATTGACCAGATACCCCGGCCATCCTTACAACCAGTCGCGCGTCCGGGAAGGGCACAGCGCTCAATTTCGCGGTTAATCACGCTTCATCCTTCCATTACTGCAAACCGGACCGGATTCCCCGATGGCAACGGTTTTGGACGGGTGGAGACGAATACGACCGTGGAACCCTTGTCTCCAGTCGACCCCAACGAGACGATCGCGACCGGCAGCTCTGCGGCATCCGAAGCTGCTCCATGGTCTCCCCTCAGCTCACCGCTTTCTTCACCAGCGCGCAGATCTTCGCCTCTTCGGCGGCGGTCAGCTCCTTGAGCGCGAAGGCGGTCGGCCACATGTGGCCTTCGTCGAGGTTCGCTTTGTCGCTGAAGCCGAGCGTCGCGTACCTCGTCTTGAACTTCTGCGCACTTTGGAAGAAGCACACGACATTGCCCTCCTTGGCATACGCGGGCATCCCATACCAGGTCTTCGGCGAGAGGGCTGGTGCGTTGGCTTTGATGATGGCATGGAGCCGCTCGGCCATGGTCCGATCCGGTTGCGGTAGCGCGGCGATCTTCGCGAGCACGGCGCCTTCCCCGTCCGCCTTGTCCGCGCGCCGCCCGCGGCGCGTGTCCGCCTTCAGCTCTTGGAGGCGCTCCCTCATCGCGACTCGTTCCTCGTCCGTAAATCCCTTGGGCTTCTTTCCGGTCGCCGTGGTGCTCTTGGGGGACTTCTGCGTGCCCTTCTTTGCAGGTTTCATTAGTGCTTACCTTTCCAACCGGGGTTCAGTTCACCTGTGAAGACAGGGTCACCGGCCAGCGATAACGCTACATCGGAGGTACATAAGGCAAAGTCTTTCCCAGGAGCCAGAGCATGATCAAAACAACGGGACCGACGACATGAGCGAGACCTTGTCGGCGAAATAGTAGGCGGTGAAGAACTGAGGCCAGGCCTTTCTGAACGCGGTGGGCGTGTCGCTCGGCAACGCCGACGCCGACGAGCAATCATTGTATTCGGGCCTGGACGGCTCGAGGGGTCCATCCGCGACCAAGAAGGCGCAATGCAGCATATCGGCCGCGTAGCTTTCTCCACCGATCACCTCATCGAAACCCGGCTGATTCTCGTCGATGAGCCCCTCTCCGGCCGAAGCGGTATCGACGAGGACCATGCCGACGACCTCCTTGGGCCAGCGTTGCGCGTAGAGGCGCGCCTCGATGCCGCCCAAAGAGTGTCCCACCAGCACATACGGTCCCGGTATGGGCCCGGCGTTGAGCGCTGCATGCAGGTCGTCCACCACGTCGGAGAGGATCTGCGGCCGGGGGCCCGGATCACTGAAGCCATAGCCGGCTCGGTCGAAGGCGCAGACGCGCGTTTTTTGCGCGATCACGGGCTGGGTTTTGTACCAGACCACCGACCAGCTGAATATACCAGCCATCAGAATGACCGTAGGGCCGTCGGCGCCCGTGCAATGCAGGTTAATACGCCTGCCGCCGATATCAACCAGCTGACCCGGCTCGACGTAGGGCAGCATCCGCTGGTCCTCCGCGATGGCGGGCGCCGGCGTGGGCTCGGCAAGGACGATGCCACTGATGGAAAGCAGCAGGGCGGCTGCCAGGGCGGCCAGGATAGCGCGAAGTGCGAGGGTGGGCATGGCTGTCCTCTACCAAGTCGGGTGCGGCATAGTCTATCGTCGGATGCGAGAGATTTTCCGCCAAACAGAGATGTCTTCAGCCCTGCGTGGCCCCACATACCGCGAAATTCACACGCCCGTCACACGCCGGATCTGCCATCGCGCCAAGCTGCTTGTCTTGAAGCCCACCGAGGCCGCGAATGTCAGCTTTCCGGCGCTTCGAATGCGTTGAGAACATCTACATCGCTAAAGATATTGCTTAAGTATTAACTGACGCTATACTTAAGTACATGCTTAACAACAGTGTCCGGCTCGACCTGACCTTTCAAGCGCTCGCCGACTCCACCCGGCGGTCGATTTTGGTACAGCTAACTCGAGGACCGAGTTCAGTCAGCAAGCTGGCACGGCCGTTGGCGATGTCGCTACCAGCCGTCATGCAGCATCTGGCGGTGCTCGAAGGCTCGGGACTCGTGCGCTCGGTAAAAGTCGGCCGCGTCCGCACGTGTAGGATCGAGCCCAAGGCACTGAGCTTGGCCGAACAGTGGATCAACCAGCGACGTACGGAGTGGGAGCATCACTTCGACCGGCTCGGCGAGTATCTGAACACCCTGGTAAAGGGAGGAGGAGCCCATGCCAAAGACAAGTAACAGTTCGCGGCGCTCGGTGGTGCACGCGACGTTCTGCATCGAACGGACCTACCCGGCTTCTCCGGCGCAGGTGTTCAATGCGCTGACCGATCCCGCAGCCAAAGCGAAGTGGTTCACGGGTGGCAACGGCTACACACTGCTCGCTCGCGAGATGGATGTGCGGCCCGGAGGTCGCGAGCATGTGAAGGGGCGCTGGGAGACTGGCGTCGTGTCGACCTTTGACGCCGTCTACCATGATGTCGTAGCGGACGAACGGATCGTCTACGCCTATGAGATGCACTTGGACGACCGCAAAATTTCTGTTTCTCTGGCTACGTTAGAACTTAAACCTGCAGGCACCGATACCCGTCTCGTGATGACCGAGCAGGGAGCGTTTCTAGATGGCTATGACGATGCCGGTTCTCGCGAGCACGGCTCTAATTACCTGCTCGATGCGCTGGGAAATTCGCTCAAATAGTGCATGGCCGATCACCGTTTCGGTAGTCCGCAATCGTTTGATAGTCCCAAGTGGTTTTCAAAGGGAATCTGTATGTCGTTGACTCTCTACGCTCACCCGTTCGCCGCCTATTGCTGGAAGGTGTTGATCGCTCTGTATGAGAACGGCCCGCCGTTCCGCTATCGTCTGGTTGACAATGCGGCAGTGTTTGCCGAGCTAGAAGGACTCTGGCCGCTCAAAAAATTCCCTGTTCTCAAGGATGGCGAGGCATCCGTCATAGAATCCAGCGTCATCATTGAACATCTGATGCTTCGGTACCCGGGACCAACGCGATTAATTCCTGAAGGAAGCGACGCAGCTCTCAAGGTGCGCTTTATGGATCGGTTCTTTGACAACTACGTCATGACACCAATGCAGAAGCTGGTTTCGGATCGCATGAGAGCCGATGGCGAGCACGACGCCAAGGGCGTCGCAGAGGCGAGGACGATGTTGGACAGCGCCTATGGGTGGCTCGAAAAGCAAGTTGCACCACAACTGTGGGCAGTCGGCAGCGATTTTACGATGGGGGATTGCGCCGCGGCTCCCGCGCTTTTCTATGCGGATTGGGTGCATCCAATCGGCGACCGATTCCCGGGCGTTTGTACCTACCGCGCTCGGCTACTTGCTCGGCCGTCTATCGCCCGTACAGTTGATGAGGCGCGACCCTACCGCAAGTTATTTCCTCTGGGCGCTCCAGATCGCGACTAGCAAACGATTTGAGAAAGGTCTCGATGCGGCCAAAATCGGTCGATCACCACACCGAGTTGATCGCCCTGCCGCGGTAGAATGTAACCTCTCGAGCGGAATCGTTGAGGGGAATCGAGTGGCACTGGTTGTTTTTCTGAGAGGAGTTAACGTCGGGGGCCACAGGACTTTCCGACCGACCAAGCTGGCCGAAGCACTGGAGCACCTCGGTGCCGTCAATATTGGCGCGGCGGGCACGCTAGTCCTTCGGCAGCCAATGACGCAGGCCCAAGCACGTGCCGAAGTGGCACGCAAACTTCCGTTTGTCGCCGAGATCGTTGTTTGCCGGGGCCGCGACATTGCGAGTTTAATTTCGAAGAATCCCTTTGAGGGACAGTCGGTGCGACGAGGTGTCGTCCGCTTCGTCAGCGTGCTGTCCCAGCGCCCTCGCATGACGCCGTCAACGCCCATGCGATTCCCGTCCAGTGGTCAATGGCTGATGAAGATCCTCACGAGACGAAACCGATTCGTCATCGGAATGTACAGGCGCCACATGAAGGTCATCGGATTCCTCGGTGCACTGGACCGGCTCTACGGAGTCTCAGTGACCACTCGCAACTGGAACACCATCGCGGCGATTGCCAGGGTGCTCCGTAACGACCTGTCTGATTGAACAGCGATCCCGGTGGCCGACGTGCCTGTTACGAATGAAATGCCGTACGCAGCGCCCGAAATAGACGCAAATTCTTTGGGTGTCACTCTGTTCCTGACCTGGCGGCACACCGGCTCGCCGGATACAGGAGAAGCGACATGACTAATTCAAAGTTGAGATTCGGATTTCCATTGGCGATTGTGCTCGCGACTGCAAGCGCGGCGGCGGTTGCGCACGGGACATGTGAATCCAGTGGATGTTCCGGCGATGCGAAGATCACGACGAAAGTACAGACGTTGCTCGATCGACATCCCGATTTGGGGGCCCCTGGTTCGGTCACTGTGCAGACACGGGCTGGTGTGGTGTATCTATACGGTGAGGTCAGTACGGGCTTAGAGCGCGAAAGTGCCGAGTCACTCGCCGAGGAAACTCCGGGCGTGGTACGGGTCGTGGACTCGATCTTCGTTTCCCATTAGGCGGCCCACCAACGACATTGAAGACGACGATTGGACGTCGATCGTCACACGGTCGACGTCTACTCGTGCGCCCGGCAGGGCGGCACTCACTCGGAGGTGGAAATCCTCTACACGGCCGACATGGGCAAGTGTTAGCCGAAGGCAACGGTGCGCCAAATGTTAGTTGGACCCGTTGAAGGCATGGGCTACATCTAACGTAGCCAGTCCTTCTCATCGGATCTCTTCAGAACCCGAAGCTCAACGTGAGAAAATCCTGGCCGCGATTGGGCTGCTTGATCCAGAAATTCGACCAGTGGTGTATGCCCAGCTCGAGCAGCCTGCCGTGCGAGTCCAGATCAAAGCGCACCGCCACCAGATATGCGAAGTTCCACCGGGTAGTCTCGAGGTAGTCGATCTCAGACCGGTAGTTCGCGCCGAAACCGAAGTACAGCCTGCCCCGTGACCGGTGTAGCGCCTGCCAACGCCGCGTTGCGGTAAATGCCCAGTAAGGGTTGGTGGCGTGGTCGTTTTCGCGGTAGCGCTGCGCGTTCGTCATGCGGAAGGCGCCCAGCTCCCAGCGACTCTCATCCAACTCGAGCGTCAGAGGCACTACGACCCCGTCTGTCCAGCCGAAAAGGCGATACGTCGCTCCCACGCCAACCAGTAAGTTGCAGCGGGCACACAACCCAATCGAATCTTCCGCGCGTGTAATGCCTGGCTCGAACGCCACAAGCGCAGCCACGCAGATCAGGGTTAACCAGACCCGCGTCGGCAGCTTCGCGAAATCAAGTCGTACACTCACCCTGTGATCGCCTGCTGGTCACCATTACCCCGAGAGCAAGCACTGCATGACTGAGCCCAATCAACGCGCCACCGCTAACCCTTGCAAAGCCCCGGACAAGCACGCCTGGTAGAGCGTGAATCGCTCGTCTCCCAGGACGCAAGAATGAAGGGGGCCATTGTCGCCGGTTGCCAGCGCCAATGCACCCGCCGCGGTGCAAGCAACAGGGCGTTGCTTCTGAGGTCGATCGGGCTGCTCGCGCTTCTCAGAGCAGATCGTCCCACGCTCATGATGGGAACACGTGGGAATTCGGTGACGCCGCCAAGGGCGGTCTTCTAAGCGAAGGACATTTGATGCAATCGCTCCATCCGGTCTACACGACCCAAACCTACTTCCCGTAGGCGTGCGCGATCTGTCCGACCAGGACCGCGAACGGCATAGCAAGGGCCCCGTAGACCGCGCCTGCATCCGGCCGGCTGTTGTCTTTGAGGATCTCGACGGCCAACGTCGCATAATCGGACAGGATCACTCCAGCCTGCTGCATTCGCATCAATCCGGCTTCACGCTTGGTCTGGCTGAAAGTGCCGCAGGCGTCTACCGGGACATACGCGTCGTAGCCCCTTCCGACCGCCGTGATGGCCGGAAAGGCCGCGCAGACTTCCAGGGAGACGCCGGCAAAAATGAGTTTTTTTCGGCCCGTTGCTTCAATCGCGGCAGCGACTTTAGGGTCGTCCCAGGCATTTACGGTGCTCCGATCGATGATGTTGATCTCAGGGAGTGCCGCCACCAACTCCGGAAAGGTCGGTCCCCACATGCTGTCGCGGCTGGTCGTCGTGACGATGATCGGCACCTTCAGGATGCGCATCGCCTTGGCAAGCGACATCACGTTGCTCTTGAGCTCCGCAACGGTGATGTCCCGAACACCCGTGAGAAGGCCAACTTGATGGTCGACGAGAACCAGTGCTGCAGTATCCGAGCTCAGAGGAACATATGATGTGGTCTTTGCGCTCATGGATCGCTCCTTAAGAGACCGAGTTGAGGTTGCAGCCGCCGAAATCCCCGGTACCGCGGCGAGGGCCGATGCGGTCGCAGCGAGGGAAGCTGACTGAATGAAGTCGCGTCTATGCACCCGGCGTACGGTAACGGGTTGACCTGCACCCCAGAAGACCCCAGATTGCGAACCTATCGTCCAATACATTGGACGGACATGTGCAGGCGGTCGGATCCATGCTTGACTTCAACGACTTTTTCTACTTTGTGCAGGTCGTCGAACGTGGTGGCTTCACAGCGGCAGGCCGGGCCCTCGGCATGCCCAAGTCCACCCTGAGTTACCGCATCCAGCAGCTGGAAGCGAAACTCGGGGTTCGCCTCCTCAATCGCACCTCACGGCATTTCGGTCCTACCCAGGCGGGAGAGGAGTTCTATCGAGAAGCTCTGAACGTCGTGAGCGCCGCCGAGGCGGCTGAGTCCCTCGTTCGACAGCGAGTGAAGGAACCCTCCGGAGTCGTTCGATTCACAGCCGCAATCGGTACGGCTCAGTTCGGACTCAGGGATATCCTCATGGACTTCATCGAGGAACATCCAAAGATCAACCTCGTGGAGTATCTGACAAGCCGACAGATTGATCTGCTAGCCGAAAATTTTGATGTCGCTGTCCGCGCTCACTCGGGCGCGCTCGCGGATTCGACACTGGTAAGCCGCACGCTGGCAGTGGCGCCGTGGATCCTGGTCGCGGGAACCGACTTTCTGAAGCGAACGGGACATCCCAAGACGCCTGAGGACCTGAAGCAGTCCCCATGCCTTTTCGTCTGGAGAGCGAACACCACGCCTGCGTGGCGTCTCCAAGCACCGGAAGGCCGAATCGACGTGATTCAACCGCTGACGCCCCGATTGATCAGCAACGACATGTCCACTCTGAAGCGAGCGGCCTCCGCGGGAATGGGGATCGTCGCTCTGCCTGCCTATGTTTGCAAAGGGGAACTGCACAGTGGAGAACTGACCCGAGTGCTGCCGGGCTGGCTCGCTGGTGAATCCACCTTCACCGCCTTGCTGCCGCATCGCCGGGGACTGCTGCCCGCCGTGAAGATCTTCGTCGACTATCTCGCGCGTTATCTTCCCAACACGGTTTCGCGCGTACTTGCGTAGCGGATAAAGGAGAATTAATAATGGCCGCACCCAGCCAAATTGCGGACCCGGTCGCTAAATGCTGTGCGTTGGATCCTGCGACGTGGGCCATGGGTGCTCGGACTTGCCGCTGAAGATCGCCTGCATCTCGGCGCGCTTGGACGTCCAATCGTGCCGTTCGATCTCGGCTTCAAGCTGACCCGGCGCCCAGCCGGCATGGCCTAGGAAGATCCGCAGATTGTCCATGGGCTTGTTGCGGCCGAGCAGCTGGAGCAGCAACTCACGGTCCGCGCTCAGGTAGACGCCATCACAGGCTTTGATCGCGTGCTCGGGCGGCGTAGCGGCGCGAAACAGAAACCACACGGACCCGAAGTCAACGGGTCCGCCGAAGTACACCCTGTCGCGCACCTGCGCGAGGCGCTCGATATCGGGAAACAGACGCGAGACAGGAATCGGCATCGGTCTGTTGATGATGATGCCGACCGGGCCGGGAGCGAGGTTGTTCATCACGAGCACAATCGAGTCCGCGAAATTGGAATCGGGCAGGTCGTCTCGCGCGACGATCATGATTGCGTTTAGAGGCTTCGTATCGGCGCCGGATGCTGGCCACGACGACCCGAACAGGAGCAGAAGAGCGCAGAGTCCTCCTGCCACGTAACGCTGAAGGTAGAAACTTCTCACTGGCGACATTCGCCTCCGTGTCATCGCAGTTCGTCTGACCGCTCTGAGAGAATATTACGCCCTCGACGGTGCCGGTGCGCGTCCGGAAACTTTACGCGCCCAACGTCCCGATATCGCACAATGACAGCGACCGGGTGGTTCGGAGCGCCGGTGCGATAGACCGGTTCCGGGCCGGGAGTCGCCCGTTGCCGTTACTGTGCCCTCGACCCCTGGTTGCCGGAATCGGACAACTCGACTCGATCAACTTGTTCATGCAGAGGCTCATTTCGAGGTACTGCGTCACGGATTGTTTGGCCTCGCCGCGTAGAATTCGTGCCTGCGGTGAAAGTCACTGACGAGAACAGGGATATGCTCGACGACAAGCCAGTGACGCAGAAGAAATCCGCCTCTCTTGGCGGGTTTCTGGGCGGATTTGGTGCTGCAGTCGCGGTGGCCGCCACGGCATTCATCGTGTGGCAGCGCGTGTCTCCCGGCTCGACGAGCACATATGGTGCGCATCCGGCCTCGTCGTTCGCAGCCCAGGTCGCGGATGAGACGGCGCAATTCGGCGTCAAGCCGCATACAGTTGTCTTGACGACCGACAAGGCGATGCAGGTTACTCAAGCGATACGGCGCGGCGATTACGCGGCCGCCACGACGCTTGCCAACGACGTTTTGGCACATAGCACCCTGCAGTCTTGGGGGTTCCGTCCGTTCAATTTACTCATGGGCGGCCTCTCGCTGCGTGGCGATCCAGCGCTGCTCAAGAGCCTCACTGCATGGGTTGAGAGTGATCCACAGTCCGCGCTTGCACACCTGATGCGTGCCAAATGCTATGAACAGACTGCCTGGGCTATGCGCGGGGAGGATTTTTCCTCGACAATCTCCGATACTCACATGCAAGCGTTTCGCGATTACCTGGATATGGCGGACGAAGATGTCCGCAAGTCGATTGCGCTCAATCCGAACATTCCATGGAGCTATTGGCTATGGCTGAACGTGGTGTCTGGCAATGCGAATACACCGGAGATGGAGGACGCATTTCGGGCCGGCATCGAGCGCTTTCCTGACTACTACGAACTGTACCGGCAGCGGCTGTATTCCCTGACGCCCAAATGGGGCGGCTCGGTGGGCGCAATGGACCAATTCGTCAATCAGTACGCCGGGAACGCGCCAGAAGGCTCGCCGCTGAAATTGCTGTATCTGCAGCTGAGCGCCTATCTGCTCGACGCGGCCTGGGTCGAGTGCCGCTCCCTAACGCATGACGCCCTCACCGGGTGTATCGGCACGTACCTAAACCGACACGTCTCGACCAGCGTTACAGATGGTGTGGCGAAGGCAGTGGATATTTACAAGTCTTCCGACCCCATTCAGTACAGCAATGCACTGTGGCCGATTCTGCGCAAGATGGCAGACACCCCGGGCGACTCCACCATGCTGAACGCATTGCTGCAGGTGGTCGCTGACCCGTAAGTGCAATTTATGATCGTGGCAGTGCGCGGTCAGCCACTTGAATGTCTCGAATCTTGGCCCGTTGCATTTGTTCGCCGCTTGAGTAGTGGGCCCACAACATTGAAGAAAACGGGCCAAAGCAGATAGATCAGCACAACCAGGTAGATCACTTCATTCCCTTCGCTAAACGCCCACATGCCGCTGGACTGGTTCTGCCAGTCGATTATCGTTGCGACTGGCGTCCCGCTCATGAAGGATTCATAACTGATCATCAGGTCGCGCTTGAGCACCATGAGCTCGAACGCGAGAGACCACACCGTGACAAACGCGGCGATCTCGATCGGAACGCGCCAGTACAATTTCAGCTTCCGGATAAACTGCTGATAGAGGTCATAGGACGCAGGCGCCCGGTCCTCAAGCATGGCGATGACGATGAACCCGAACGGGCCGGCAACGGCCAGCAATAGCCACCCCAGGGAACGCTGCCGGGACTTGAGCACCAGATAGCAGGTGAACGCCCACAGGGCCAGAGCCAATCCAGCCATGGTCATCAGTGCGCCTGTTCGGGCGAGTTCGAGCAGCCGGTAGTTGCGCACGTAATCAGCGCTACCGCGCGCCATTTCCGGATCGATCAGACGGAACAGAACACCTGAGGCAATCACGACCGCAGGGATTAACAGGTAACAGAAAACGGCCAAGATGTATTGCCGTTTTGGCATGCGACACGCGTGGGTTGGATACTGTGGATTCATGCGCGTTCCATCACGTGGCGCAGGCCGAGCCAATAGCAGCAATGACGCCAAAGAGCCGAGTGCTTCGCATGACTCTCTCCTTGATTGTTGTGATCGAATCGTACACCGCATTCGGTATTGCCGATACGCCCAGCCGATTGCGTTGCAATATGCCCTGATCTGGAAAATCCAATCCAACAAATGACCGCAGTTGACCACGCGCAATCTGGGGGTGCTGCTCGAGCCTTAGTGTTCCACCGCACGGACCACGCGCGTCGGCGCGTGGTATACAGTTCGTCCCACTGCAGAGTCGGGCCTTGCGGGGCGGGTCGCGCCAACCGCAGGCGTATGGTCCACCATTAACATTCCACCCTGTCGAGTGGAAAACCGGAGGATTCAAATGAGACTAGCGTTAAGCTGCGCGTTGCTGGCCAGCGCATTACTAGGCCTGTCTGCCTGCAACAAGGCCGAATCTCCCGAGAGGGTTCAAGAGAACGTCGCCAAAGCCAAGAGCGATGCGGCCGCAGCGCCCGCCATTTACCGCAGGCGGTGAACGCCGTCCAACTTGGCGAAATTCCTGTCAAATGTCGCGACCGGCAAGTGCCCGGCTTTTCTGGCGATCTCAAGTACCAGGCAATCTGAGAAATCGACCGCCGACCGCGTACGGTAGTGATCCAGTGCCGAGGTGACTACTTCGGCGTCCTGAAGGGTCAGATCCCGATGATTGAGCAGCATCTCGACAGCGGTTGCGATTTGCTCGCGCGAAAGCTCGTACACGGAGTCGAGAACCCAAAGTGTCTCAGCCAGCACGAGATGGGATATCCAAGCCCCCTTGCTGACGAACTGTTCAGCCGCGCTAACTTGATCCGCATTATCTCGCGCCACGAGGCGAACAAGGACGTTCGTGTCAACCGCGAGCATGCCGCTGTCGAATGTGCCTTCGGATTGCGGCCTTCACGTCAGGCACCGGCTTGGCCGTTGGGATGCCCTTTGGAAACAGAACCTGATGCATGTCGGACGAGCTAAAACGGCCCGCCCTCCGGACGACTACACTGCCGTCCTGGTCATGCCACTCGAGCACGGAGCCCGGACCTATGCCAAGTTTCTTCCGCACCTCTGCCGGAACCGAGATCTGGCCCTGAGCAGTGACTTTTGATTGTGCTATCGTCATCAGTTCACATTACCCTGGTAATGTAACTTTGTCAACCCGCCTCGCACGGGCTTGGGCTCCCTTCCGCGGCGCTCGCGACTCGCTGCGACCGGTCGAATCCAGTCCAAAACGCGCCCGATATGCAGACGGGGGGTACCGATTTGGAATCAGCTCGCCTTCGCCTCTGTGTCGCGCTTTCGGAAGGCGGCTTCTCCAGCGTCGGACACCTCGACCCACTTCGTGTCGGGCGAGGCCTCGGCGCCGTAGTTGTCGTGCCAGTTCCACCACTTGTACGGCGGTGTCTGGGGGTAACCCTCCGGCGAGTCCTCCCAGGTCTCCTGCCGGCCGAGCGGCGTGATGTCGAGGTAGCTCCAAGTGGTCCCCATTGCCTCATCGCCGCGGCCGTTGACGAGGTATGTGCGGAACACCTTGTCGCCGTCGCGGATGAATGCATTGTGGCCGTGCCACTCGTCTACGCCGAAGTCGGCGTCGAAGCTGTCGGTGATGGTGTACCAGGGCATCTTCCAACCCATTCGCACCTTCAAGCGCTCGATATCCTTCTGCGGCGCGCGCGAGGCATACGCGAGCGTGGTGTCGCGGACGTTCAGATGGGCCAGGTGGGCGACCTGATCGGCACCCAGGGAGCAGCCGCGGCAGGCGTGCTCGGGCCAGCCGAACACCCCGGGCTCGAAGAAGGCGCGATAGACGATCAACTGACGGCGGCCCTCGAACAAATCCAGCAGGCTTACCTTGCCGTTGGGTCCGTCGAACTCGTACTTCTTGTCCACAGCCAGCCAAGGCATCCGCCGGCGTTCGGCGGCCAGCGCGTCACGGGAGCGGGTCAAGGCTTTCTCCTTCACGAGGAGCTGCTGGCGCGCAGCCTCCCACTCCTGCTGCGACACGATCCGGGGTGTATTCATCGCGACACGCCCTTTCCCGTGTTCGTTGGCTCTCTCTTTGCTTGTTGCCATCTCATTTCTCCTTTGTTTTCTGAAACAGACCGAGACGATTCGCTCTGAAAAGTTTTCTGAACTTGCCGATGCACACCGCCAGAATTCCTCCCGTGGATCCGGCTCCGGCGATCATTACTGCTGCGCTTGCGATGCATGCTGGGCACATATGTCCCTCCTCATTTCGGGTTCTCCATTTCCAAATCTTCGATCTTCATCGCTTTCTCTCCTCTCGTCCGGTGTCCTTCGTCGTTCGTACCGATCTTGATATCGCGTGCTGGTGGTGCTCGTGAGATAGATTAGGACCGGGCCATCGAACAGTGGGAGTGACAAGTGTGGCGGGATTCAGATGGAGGCGTTAATCGCGGCCGCCGCGCCCTCCGCCCTCAACGGACGCTGGCTGGCCGCCGACCGGCCGCGAACCCAGGCATCCATTAGGTTCGGCAAGTCCGAAGACACGCAATTCTGGCCGGCGCCGCACTACGCGACAGCGCGATCTCCTCACAAGTATCGATCGCGCTCTCGCGCTTGAGATTCTAAAAAAGCTCTGAGCTCTCGCGGTCGAGCGGACTGAAGTCGCAGAGGGGCGCCGTTATCCCTGAGCAGTGGCACGAACAATAATCTCGCCCACATCAATCTCGGGTGGCTGCTCAATCGCGAACGCGATGGCGCGAGCGATGGCATCCGGCGGCATCGCGAACTTGTCCATTGACGCGACGATCTGGGCCTTCACTTCCGAATCCGTCATGGACTCTGCAAAGTTTGTTCGAGTGAAGCCGGGTGAAATGACCGTCACCCGCAGCTTGTCACCGGCCTCTTGTCGCAAACCCTCGGAGATGGCGCGCACGGCGATCTTTGTGCCGGCATAAACGGTATATGCACGCCGATATAGCGCGACGTTGGAAGATCGAGGAACTCGCGTCAGCCGTCGCGATGTCGCGTACGACGTTCACCGAGCGCTTCAAGTCGCTCGTGGGAATGCCGCCGCTCAGCTACCTCATACGATGGCGCATGGCCGTTGCCGGCGCCGCGCTAAGGACGGGCAAGAGTCTTTCCGCGATCGCCGAAAGCGTCGGCTATGGCTCAGACGTCGCGTTCAATTCAGCGTTCAAGCGGACAACCGGTCGAAGCCCTGGACGCTATCGATCGGAGAACGACGAAAATGTGGCTGGGTTATCGGATCTCCCCTAAGGGGTGTTATCTGGCAAAGGGGCTTGGGCGCTTTGGCGCTCGCGTCGTTGCATAGTCCGCGGGGTTGAACGCGCGTCTCTGGCCCCGCAGCGGGCCGCCGTCGATGCGCTCGGCCAAGCTCTCGAGATCCGACTTCGTGACGCCGCACGCAGCAAAGTGCTTCCGCCATCCGTCAACCGCCCTTGTGACACGAACGACTTCGGCAGCGGCCTGCGCCGGCGTGTAGCCAAAGAGCTCGCATTGCGACATGGCGTTGGAAAGTGTTGAATCTCGCTGGGCAGCACCGACAATGAACTCCTGATAGCCTTGACCTGAGTTCGTGGTCAGGATGTCGTAGGCAGGTGCCAGCCGATACCGGCCCTGCCGCGTCGGCGCGACCACTTGAAGCGCGTGGTTTTTCTCATGGTCGTCGGTGTTGTCGATGAGAATATTGAACACCATGCGGCGGAAGAGCTCCTGCATATCGCGTAGGTTCTGATCCTCGTCCGTCACACCGGCGCGGCGCAGTAGCTGAGCCAGGCTCGGGTAGCCCAGTTCCGGCTCCTGCTCAGGCGTGGCCTGCGCGCGCAGCGCGGTTCCGGCTGAAATGCAATGAATGCGCCGGGCGCCGTCTCGATCGTATCGGCGCACCGCCAGCGCGTTCTCACCGGCAAGCGGGACCACCCGCGTTTCGGCCACTGTGATGCCGGCCAATTTCGCGAGCGTCATCGATGCGTGCTCAATGAGCGGTACGTCGATGGGCTCATTATCGAAGAACTTGATGACCCACTGCACTCCGCCAATGTCGATGAGCGCCTTCGGCTTGGCCCCGCCGAAACTGCCGCCGGCGTTGAGCATCTGCCGTTCGAGGGTACTGACCGGCGCCCTGGCGCTGACCTTGTGGACGGCTTCGCTTAAGTGTTGCGCTTGCTGCAACCGTGGCAGCGGACTCTGAGGTCGCGGAGCGTAAGCGGCCTCCGATGTCGATACACCGAGCGCACCAAAACGGTCGTCGCCCGCATAGTACAGATACTCCATCAGGGAGAGGCGAGCGGGCTTGTCGAGGTACTGAATGACACGCTCACCCCAGCGATCTGGGCGAGCATCGTCAACGGCACCGACGGCCATGCCCTTCCAGCGCGGCAGCTGCTCGATGTCGGTGAGCACCAGGTCCTCGCTTAACGGGAAGCCACCGGCCAACCAGTCGGCTCCATACTGCAGGGAAACACCCTTGCCGGCCTCGACGAGGCGCAACCGGCCAACGTAGCGCGGCGCAGCGGGGTCGGCCAGGAACCATAGATACAGGTCGTCGTATCTCATGATCCCTGCACCGGTTTCTCCGGCTCATGGACTCGAGCGGCGTCCGGTTTCCGACCCTGCCGCTGGGTCGCTCTTTTCAACTTCGCTTTGGCCGTTGCACGCACGCGTTCCTTGCCCAATGTTTCGGCTTGGCGCACGTCGAGCTCCAGTGCGCCGCGGTCTTCCTTGGGCGTGGCGAGAGCCCCTAGCGCCGCATCGCGGCCGATCAGCCAGAGCGCGGTCGCAAGCACGCCCAGGCTGACGCTGGGTTCGCCGGCTTCAAGTCGCAGCAAGGTCGGGACACTCACGCCGAGGCGTTTCGCCCAGGTTTTGAGTGACTCTTTGCGACGAAGGCGGGCGACCGCGAGGTCCGCCCCCAGCTGTGCCAGCGCCGCGAGCGTCGATGGCGGCATCTGGGTGAGTGCAGTCGATGCTTTAGTCATAACATATAGTTTACTGTAAAGGCGTATTACAGTCAAGTATATGTGTACTTCAGCGCTTACACCTGTCCCTTGCTCGGCCGGACTCGTGGGCGATACAATTTGACGCGCCAAAAAGGTGCCCATTGCCGGTTATTTCTGGGAAAGGCCGGGTATCAGTCGTACACCCCGCAATAGATCGTCGAACCGCGAGTCGCGCCGCAACGTGTCCAATCGAGGTTAGATGCACGGAGACGCGCAAGCGATCGTCCGCCCGTTTGACCCTGCCCTCGAGGATGGTATCGACGTTGAGCCGTCGGCCGATCTCCCGCGCATCCAGATCCTTGCCCTTGAACGAGAACGCCGAGGCGCGGGCGACGACGAACAGCCGCCGGATTTTTGTCAGTGCGTTGAGGAGTTCTTCGGCCAGACCGTCGCAGAAGTATTCGTTGCCGGGGTCGGTGCTGAGATTGAGAAACGGCATCACGGCTATCGATGGCGTATCCGCGATTGACGCAGGGTCAGTTGCAGCTGCCGCGTCCGCCCATTGCCGGTGCGCATCAGCAGCCAACCACAGCAGGCGCTCGCGGGCCGCCGGTTCATGCTTCAATTTGAGCGCCGGCAGAAATCGCGCGTCAACATTGGCGACATTGGGCAGGCGCAGGTTCTGTTCGAGGCGGCTGATTTGGGCATCGCTGCAACCGACGGCGATCGACAGGTCAGTCTGTGTAAGGCCGGCGCGCCGACGCAGATATCGCAGCAATTCTCCGAAGGTCGCGAGTCTCTCCAGCGTCTGTGAGGAAATCGAACCGGTCATATCCATTGGCCTTGCCCGTGTTCTCCGGCCCCTGAGATAGCACATTTTTTTGTTTTGGAGAAATTTTGGCCGGAAATGTCGGGTTTGCCTGGCGCCTGTGCTTGTACTGGAGGCAGCCAATTTTTCACACGCTGTGCACACACATCAGCGCTTCAACCAAACCCTCTGCAAACCCCATGGACTAGAATGGACACCAATCGCCGCAAAGGAGGTGTGCAACATGCTTTCTCCAACCAGTGTCCGGAAGAGACCCACTGCGGCGGCGCAGCACCGAAAGCCGACGAGTCTGGGAGACCCAGCCGCGCATTTGTTGCCAACGCCGATAGCATCCGCCAACATCGCCGCACGGCCCGCAGGATCGAGATCGCGATGACGGAGATGAACGTCAAACCAATTGCAGGAGAAAGATCATGGGAATTCGGGAAGATTATCAGGCGCTGATGGAAAAGCAGTTGAACGCGTGGAAGGCGCAGACCGAGAGCTTCAAAGCTACGGCCGGGCAGATCGAGGAGCACGCCAAGGCCCAGTTTGAAAAAAATCTCGAAATGCTTCGCGCCAAACAAACAGAAGCATGGGAATACTTCCACAAGCTCAAAGGCGCCAATGAGACCGCATGGGCGCAGTTCAAGGCTCACGTGGATAAAGCCGGGGAAGAGGTAAAGGAAGCCGTCGAACGCATGACGACGAAATTCAAACCGTAGACCGACCTTTCGATGGCCACGTCTGGGGCGCGAAGACACGAAAGCGCGCCCCTCAACCGCTATTGTGCCGAGCAGATACCGCCCATCGTATTCTGAGCGGACCGGCGCTGCGACACGGTGAGCGACTGACGAAGCCACGAACGATATCACCAGAGGCTTCCCAGGTTGTTGTTGAAATCGTCCGGGCCGAACGCTCAGTCTTCGGCGGAGCGTCGCAGTGGTGGCACGGCTTTCCGTCTTCTGACCTCTGCGAGCTTCTCGAGCGCAGGCGCGACGACCTTGTTCTCGAACGCCGCAAGCAGGCGTCGATTTGAGCCTTCCTGCGTCCGGTGTTGGCCGGTCGGCGACCCGCGCCGCCGACCGGCGGTGCGCCAATCACGCGTCGGTTTGGTCGGCCACTTCAAGCGCGTCATCCAATTATTCGAAGAGCGGTTTCATCCTCGAGTCGAGCCCCAGTCCACCGTACAGCTCGAACCCTGCGTCGAGCCACTTGCGCAGTGTGTCGTCACCGTGTGCCAGCAAAGGCAAAGTACTGACACTCGCAACCCAGTGGAAGGCGCCCAGCGCAATGTAGTCAGCATAGTTCGGCGCAGTACCGCCGAGGAAAGGATAGCGCGACAGCTGCGAGCGCAGTGGCATAAGTGCGTCTCGCAGAGCCGGCAGAATGGCCGCACGATCAGCCGTGAACTCCTCCAGCGAAGTGCCCTTGAGGTACCCCTCGCGACTTTGTCGAAAGTAAGGTCGGTCCTCCGGGCGAGCGGCGTTATGGACATCTAACACGTACAGTCGGAACATCCTGCGCAGGATCTCCGCGGAGAACCACGTATCCATCAGCCGGACCATGGCGTGCTCGGCAGGACCAGAGAATAGCGGCGGTTGCCCGGGAAAAGCGCGCTCCAGATAGTCGGCGATGTCCCAGCTCTCAGCCATGATCGTGTTGCCGTGCTCGATCACAGGAACCGTTTTGAATCGCCCATCGAAGACTTTGGGAATCTCGGTGAAGCCAATCGGCGCACTTTCGAATGGCACGCCCTTGTGGGCCAATGCATAGCGGATCCGCCACACGTATGGGCTTGCCGAACGCCCATTTTCAAGCACCAACTCGTGTAAGCGAACCTTGGCGTCTGTAGGTGTGTCCATGCCGTCCATATCGCAACTCCAGATGGTTTAAATAATATACTCCGCCGTCGCATTCCGCACTAATTGGAGCGGCGCGCGGTTGCTCATCTGGCAACTAGCCGCCATTGTGGGTGACTCCTTGCAACATGCACGAGCTCAGTAGACCCAGTGCCGTATCAATTCCCTTTCGGCACGGTGCAGGACTGCTTACGATGCGGGGTGCGAGTTCGGCTCTTCAGCCGCCGAGGCTCTGTAACCAGCGCGCGGTCTGCATCCAGGTCTGGGTACCGGCGACAAAGACAGCGACGAAATTGATAAGGAACATCGCGAGGCCGCCATAGATGTAAGCCTTGTGTGGCCGAAGACCGCGCCTCCAGTCGTAGACTATGGCAATGACCACTAGAAGCGCTGCTACGCCGGCCGGCGGCAGCGCGACGAAGGGCGGTGGTGGACCGCCTTCCAAGGCTCCGGGCGGCGCGAGAGTCGCCAAGAACACGCGCGCGAGCGCCGGAATCATCAGGCCGGACATCAGCACGTACATCAGTCGCTTGTGCACCTCGGGTCTTCGGACGTTGGCGATCGCGAGAGCAAAGATGCCGATCATCACTGGCAGGGAGCAGAAAGCCACGGCCGAGAACCGCCGGCTCGCATCGCCGAGTCCGCGTGCGTCGTCCAGCCGGATAATCGTGATCCTCAATATCACGATCGAGCAGATCACAAGAGTGAACAGGGCGATTCCGGCCGTCCCCC
>WNFR01001708.1_pt1 | contig 22974 bp, 27 predicted proteins | sample 5400221 | NCBI WGS metagenome assembly WNFR01 (sample SAMN13153357, study PRJNA577476) | soil metagenome | isolation source: 40 cm soil under Madrone tree | place: USA:California | collected 2016-06-14 | reverse complement strand
GGTGTTGTAAGTTTAGGATCCCATCTGTAGCGACAAAAGCTCCGGCCATAATGCTAGAAGCGTGTACCTTATGACCAGGCCGGCACACAGGGCAACCAAGACGCTGCATAAGGAGCCCACCAGGAAGTATTCCGCAAATTCCCGCTCCTGGAGTTCCTCTGACCGAATTAGGCCCTTTGCTGCGACGAGAAAGCCCAACGCCGCATAACTCCCCGCAACCACGACCAGGGTTAGAACCAAGCGCTCCAAATTTCCAATCAGACGGCCGCGGTTCATCTCCACTAGATCAAATCTCTTCGTTCCGGTATCGCTATCTGCTTCCGTGCCGCGCAATGAAAGTTGCGGAAGGGTCTCGGTTTTGCGGAGACATCCGCGGACGATGTATGTTCCACCTCGAATGACGAATAGCAGGACACCGCTCACAATGGAAATTGCCGATATTTGTTCTCGAGAGATGGGCAACGAAAGATGGGCGTGCATGTGTAGATCGAAGTGTCTTATGAAGGCAAAGCCAAAAAGTAGATTTAGAACCACTACTACTGTCTCGAGTTCGGCCGTCCACTTCTTGGGACTTCGGAATCGGAACCACGGTTGAATGGCGATCAACGTAGCCAGCCAAGCGCTGACAATGACGGAGTGGCAGATCCAATAGGAGAAAACTGCTGCGACCACGACCCTCAAAAGCAGAGCCCAGCGCCAAATTTGCCATTTGAACGTGACTCCGTCCACATCCTCGGGCAGGGGATCGGCCGTGATTCCGTAAGACACGATGGACCACAGCGCGACCAATTCGGACCACATCAAAAACTGATCGCTAATGATGATTCTTGGCACGTTTTTTCTCTAATGCTGGATTTACCCATTTTTCGATAAAGACTCGCCAAGCTTGTTCTGCTTCGGCATATGCTTTCCAGCCATTGACTTTACCTGTTTGCTAACCGCTTGTCGGCTGATCTTCAGGTGCTCCGCGGCTTCCAGTTGAGTCCGTCCTTCGCGCATAAGTTCAGCGATGCGAAGCTGTTGTTGGGTAAGCTCGGAACGGTGGAAGGACAGAACGGGCATTCGAAGCTATGTCAACCTAATAAGGTTGCCTAAAGCTAGAGCAACCTATTCTGGTTGCTAAATACATATACAACCTAATTTGGTTGCCACACTAATTTGGTTGCCACACATACTCCCGATGATGTGCACAGTGGGGGAAAAAATGAGAGGTTCGGGTAGAGATGAATCTAGCAAGTCTTTTGGAATCAGAAAGAATTGGTGGACGTGGCCGGGATCGAACCGGCGACCCCCCGCTTGCAAAGATTGGTCGCACGAAGAATCAATAACTTACACTGAGTGGGATGAAATGCTACGGATTGCTACAAATGCAACGATTCCTGGCACTTAGCGAAGCGGTACCGACACCCGGTAGGGTTTGGTGGTGGGCACAAAATTGGGGACAAATTCTGGCTTCTCCGAAAGCGTGGAGAGTCGAATGAGTGATGTTGCGCCGGAAATCCGTCGCCGTGGTAGTTCCGCGCGAGCGTATGCTCCTGATATCCTCGGATAGGATCAGAGTCACGACGGTTTTAGCTACACCAAGTCAGGGCAAAAATGCGCGACGACGACCTCGTTTTGAAGATACAGCAATCGTCGGTCAAGGTGGAGGCAAAGCAGATTCAACAAGAAACCCGCCATGAGGCAGGTTCAAAGAAGATCTTGACGGAGCGGGGTGGTCGCTACAATGCGGGACAAGCGAGGAGCAGTTGGTTTTCGAGCGGTGTGTGTAACGCGCAGAATTCGGGGCTTCAGGACTCGAATTCTCGAAGAAGAAACCCAGATGTTGGCCATTCTTCCCGAGCCGGCCGCTACGGTCGTCGCAATGGCTGCATTCACGGGAGCCCGCACGGGGGAACTACGAGGACTGACGTGGGAGAACTACGATGGGTCCGAAATACGAGTTATGAAGTCCGTATGGCGGAGCCACGTGGATGATCCGAAGCGTCCAAAGAGCAAGGCCGCTAAACCGGTCATCGCTCCCTTGAAAGTTCTTGTTGAGCGGCATCGGGCCAGATGTGGGAACGTTCAGCGCGGGTTTATTTTCGCAAATGAACAATGCAAACCGATGAACTTGGAAGCACTCGCCGCGGATGTCATACGGCCAGCCCTGGAGAAGGCAAAGTTACCATGGTACGGCTGGCACGCATTTCGGCGTGGGCTCGCCACGAACCTGCACAGATTGGGGGTTTCCGACAAGGTCATTCAACAGATCCTTCGACACGCGAACGTCACCACGACGATGAATATCTACGTGAAGACGGTAAGTGTGGACGCGGCAAATGCAATGAAGACCTTGGAAACAATGTGTGCAACAACTGTGCAACCAGAGAGGCTCGGGAGTTCGCAGCTGAGGTAAAAGTTGTTGGGAACTGCAGTCGGCAAGTCTCGACGCTAGATGCAGTTAGGGGAAATCTGGCCGAGAGGGGGGGATTATATTGACGCGGTTTTCGCAACTCCGTTTGTTTCTATCACTTCACTCGTAATACCTGCATTTTCTGTCGCTTAAGGCCGAGTCTCAGCAGTCTTATCCGTCTCAGCAATGCCCTCCAGTCTCTCCTATGGACATCGAAAGTGCTCAAAAAAAGTAACATGAGTAACAAACCCAGAACTCCTTTTGTCCCAGCCTCGGACAAAGTTTTTCGAGCGCCAGGGAAGTGACGGCATACTACGGCTCGTCGTCTTGATCCTCGGTCGAGTGAAGTTCGGGCAGCATGCCCTGATGCAAGATTCGAGAAACTAGAATGCCACCGCGCTCCTGGCGGTAAAACACGACGTGCTGGCCATGCTCCAGACGAAGCAAGCCAGGGCGAACCTCATCACAGAGTCGGCCTAACGCCGGATTGTCAGACAGCGTCTGGCAACAAACCTCAAGCTCCCGGAGGTAACGGGCGGCTTGGGCTTTGCCCCATGTGCGAAGGGTGTAATCGCCGATGCTCCGCAAGTCGGCCTCACCACGACGCGAAAAACGAAACGCAGCCACGGTTAGCGCGGCGACACAGGAAGCTTAAGGGCCCTACGGACACGCCCAAATACGTTGCCCTCGGCGATACCGCTGGCGTCGCCAGCGTCAATAGCCGCTTTCAGCGCGGCAATTTTCGCTTTGTATTGCTGTTCCTCGCGCTCCAAAGTCCGCAACCCAGCGCGCACGACCTCACTGGCGTTTTCGTAACGGCCGGTCTTAACTTTTTTAGCGACGAAACGATCAAGCTCGTCGGTCAAATTGACGTTTCGTGTAGGCATGACCGAGGCCCTCCCCAGGGATGTAGATTTCGAGTTCACTGTAGCACGGCTGGCAAAGATTGCCAATAGTAACAATTTTGCCGGTTTGTTGGGGAACTCTGGTCCGCCTCGGCGAATTCGTCAGAGACAACCCTTTTCCTGCCTGTGCTTTTTCGACATTGAATGCAGTTAGTCGCTCAAGCCGGCAAAAAGGGCACAAGAGGGACATCAGATGTGCGGAGCCTGTCGCGCACCAACTCTTGTTGAGCTCATCGAACCACCAGCACCGGCAAGTGCCAACGCGTTAAACACACCACACTAGATTTCAGGGCTCGATCTGTGCAGTTCTGCATCGTCGAAGAGTGCTTGTCGGAACAACTTGTCTCCGGCGACCACGAATACACAAGCTCGCGGGAGCCGAAGCGTCAGTGCCCAAGCGGGGAGCGCACGTCTCACCAAGGACATGAGTGAGGTCGTCGCCCACTGCTGCGGGCTTTTGTCTAATAGCCACCACAGAATAATCGCCAGGTGTACTAGATAAAGGAGTCGACCCAATGCTGCTGCAACCTCTGGCCGAGGCGCGTCGGTCGCGCCGACCACGGCATCTTGGAAGACCTTGTGCACTCGCTGTCGCGAGAACGCTGTGGCCGGCGTAAACAGCCCCTCATTCGCGTCGCCGATCAGCACCGGAACCAGAGCGGCGAGGGTGCTCCGATGAGGACTCAGAACCTGCAAACTCGTGGTGAGTGCGAACATGAACCGGTCGCGCCACTTGCCGATCTTAATTTCCGCCGCGCGAGTGGCGTATTTGGCGGAGAGTTCGTCGTATAGCGCAAGGATCACCGCACGCTTGCTCGGAAAGTAGCGGTAGAGAAGGCCGACGCTGACGCCCGCTCGGTCCGCCACGTCTCGTAGTGTCGTCGCCTCGTAGCCACGCTCGGCAATCAGTGCGATGGCCGTGTTGTAAAGACTGAGCCTTGCCGCAACGCCCTGCGGTGTTCGCCCTCGTGGCCGGCCCCGCCCACGCCGATTCGGGGTTGCTTCCGAGTTATATGGCTCCTTGTTATTTTCAGTAAACATGTTTACTATATTAAAGCATGTCAGCGTCAGCTTGGCAAACGTCGATCTCACCCGGAGGCGAACACTTGGTTCTTTACGATGGGGTGTGCGGACTGTGCAATCGTCTGAATAATTTCGTGCTACCGCGTGACACCCGAGCCGTCTTCGATTTCGCATCTCTCCAGAGTGCGGTTGGTCGGTCTACTTTGGCAGGCTTCGGGAGAAATCCGGAGGATTTGAACACCTTTTATCTCGTGACGAACTACCGCTCCGAATCACCGGCACTCCTCTCCAAGGCCAGCGCGGCGCTGTTCGTGATGAAGAAGCTTGGCGACCCCTGGCGTTGGTTGGGGCTCTTCGGAATCTTTCCAAATGCGTTGCTGGATCGGGCCTACGACCTGACTGCCCGATACCGCTATCGGCTCTTCGGGCGATACGAGAGTTGTTTGATGCCGAGCGCCGAATATCGGAAGCGTTTCATCGACCTATGAAGCTCACCGCTGAAACTCTCATCAAGTCGGATCGAGACACCGTTTGGCGTCTATCGCAGACGCCGCACCTTCACGCGAGATGGGATCTCCGGTTCACCGACATCGAGTACCTACCTCGCGAGTCGGCGGCCGAGCCCCAAGGCTTTCGCTACGCGACCCGCATCGGATTTGGCTTTGCAGTGAAGGGATGGGGTGAAACGGTCGGCGAGCCTGAGAGCTCGACATCAGCGCTCAGGTTCGGTTCAACGGACGCCAAGTCCATCATCCGGGAAGGCACGGGTTCGTGGACATACAGCGACCGAGCCGGGACAGTTCGCTTCAGCACCGTCTACGACTATGCAGTCCGCCACGGTTGGTTCGGGCGTGTGCTCGATCTGTTGTTTCGCCCACTCATGATTTGGGCGACCCGATGGAGCTTCGATCGACTACGCATCTGGATCGAAGAGGGCGTTCAACCCGAGACGTCTTTCCGGCTATGGCTCCTCAAGGTGGTCGCGCGCTGGGCGTTGGCGCTGACTTGGATTTACGAAGGGCTGATTCCGAAAATCCTGATTCAGCGAGCGAACGAGATTGCTCTCGTTCAGCAGGCGGGTCTGTATTGGCGCACACCTGGTCATACGCTCGCCGCGTTGGGCCTTGCAGAAATCGCGTTCGGACTCTGGCTTCTCTTGGGCCGCTTCGAAAAACTTGCCGCCATCCTCTCTACTATCGGCATCGTTTCGCTCGCCACTCTCGTCACATCGCTGCGCCCGGCAGTTCTAGCCGATCCGCTTGGTGGGATTTCCAAGAATCTGGGGCTTCTAGCTTGCGGGCTAATCGTCTGGGGCCTGTCTGATATTTCGCCCTTGGCTTCTCGCGCGAAACCTCGACAGCGTCACGAGACAGGGGATGAAGTGCGGTCGCCTTTTGCCGAAGCCCTGCGCGAAGACCTTCATCTCGCGGCGCCGCTTGTGCGCGCACATCTGACGCCAGAGCTGGGAGTCCGCACGTTCCAAGGCACTATGAAAAGCGTGTGGCGCATCGAAGGGCTCCGCCGATGGCTCAGCGCTCCGTTTCTGTGGGTGGGGAGCTGGACGCAAACCCTGTTTCCCGAGACTGGAGACGGAATCCCATTCCAGGTCGTGAATCGGTTCTTCATCGGAACAGACGGTATCGCCCGCATGACGTTCGAACGCAGGTTTCATTTTCCGGGCGTCGAGCGGTGCTTTGAAGCGACAATGCGATATGACGAAAAAGCTGATGTGATCCTGGACGCTCTCGGCCACCGACGTCACCTTCTGGTCGAGCTCGTTCCGACGATCGAAGATCGCGCCATCACGCTCCGATCGCGTCGACAGTGGCTCACGCCATTTGGGTTGCCAATTCGAATCCGTTTACCGCGGTTCCTCGCCGGTGAAGCCACGATTCACGAGTGGCAGGAGAGTGAAACATCGTTGGGCATCCGCGTGACCATTTCTAATCGACTGTTCGGCGCGTTCTTCGGCTATGAAGGATCATTCGAACGAACCGACGGTGTCGCCAAGAGTGTTCCACGGGTAGTCGCCACTTCGACCGCGGATCGGTCTCTTTCAGTCGCGGCGCGAGTCACGCTGATTCTGGTTGCGCTCATTGGAACCGCAGCCTACGGGACGAGCTTTGGGGTTGGCACCATTTCGAATTGGGCGAGAGTCTGGGGCACTCGTGTCGCCTTAGCCGCTGGACTTTCGTGGCCCCTGTTCGGGCTTGCGTTGCTTTTAGCGCGTCGAGCTGGTAGCGCCTGGGAGTGGTTTGATACCTGTCTGCGCACGATGGCTCTAGGGATCGCGGTGTTGAGTTTTGCGAGTGTAGTCAACCTAGCCGTGGCTACTACCGCGTCGCGTAGGGGAAGCACCGCTTTCGTCGCTGTGCATCTCGGGCTCCTGCTAGTATCGGATTTATCGATGGCGGTCTACTTCACGCGCAAGGCGCTCCGCCTGGGGATGCCACTGAGCATAGCGGTGGTTCTGTGGGTTGGAGTATTGAATGGCGCGTTTGCGCTCTTGCTGGTCCTGCCATGAAATTCGAGATGGTCGGTAGGATCGACGAGTGTTTTCTCTTGTCGTACGGAATTGATCCCGAACAGGCAGCGGGGCTTGTGCCAGCGGGGCTCGAGCTGATTACCTGTCGTCGGGCGGCGTTCTTCAACATCGTCATCTGTCACGTGGATCGGATGAGGGCGCGTTTCACGCCACGCGCGCTCGGTGTGACGTACTGGCACATCGCGTATCGAATTCAGGTTCGAGCAACTCTCGCCGATGATCGGCCGATTGAAGGGCTATATTTTCTGCGCAGCGATATTGATCGTCCGTTGTTCGGCGTCATTGGGAACAGGCTCACCGACTTTCACTTCCACGCCGCGAGGGTTCGATTCTCGAACGACGACGCAGCAGCTTGGAGGCTCCGCGTGGAGCCAACGGCGGGCGACGCACTGGCGTCCCTTACGGTTCGACGCGCCGCGAGCAATTCGTTAGCGCCAGGTTCACCGTTTGCGTCATTGGAAGAGCGCGAGCGAGTGCTGAAGTACGCGCCGTTTGGGCTATCGGTTTCCAACTCGGGGCAATGCCTGCGCGTTGCTGAGGTGATTCGCGACGAGGCGCTGTGGAGAGAAGAGCCCGTCGAGGTGGAAGCTGCGGATTGGTCCTACCCGCGCAGCTTAGGCTTGCGCGACCTGCGGCTCGTGCGGGCGACCCGCGTGGCGTCGATTGACTACCGATGGCGAATCGGACGAACCGAACGGCTCGGGTCCATGTGAGATCGATTCGCATCCAATTAGGTCGCGCCGTTCAGCTTGTCCGGAGTCGAAGATTTTCGTTCATGCGCTTGTGTGTAGTTCGGTTTAATAAAGATGCGTGTCTCTTTCGCACGATGCGAAAACTGACCCGGCGATTGGCGCGAGATAAACTCATGGTTTCTTCGCCATTTCTGTTCTGATCATGCGGAGAAGGGTGGCTTCGAACCCCCAGATGCAAACGACGGGGCCGGCCGAAGCGCACCTGACCATCATGGCCTGTACTAGATTACTGGAGAGAGAACCAGTTGAAATTGCCTACCGTGTTGTAGTAGCCGCCGCTATCCATGACGAGTTGCAAGGTGTGCAGACCTTGCGGAAGTTTGACGGCAGGAACCTCGAGCGTCTGCCAGGTCTGCCATCCCTCGGTCTCCGGAACTGAGACCAAGGGTGTCACCCTGTGGCCGTCGACAGCGAGATGGAAGACACCGCCGCCAACTGCTGTCGCGACGCGCACCCGCAACGTATAGGAACCGGACGACGCAATATTGACCGTGTAATTCAGCCAATCACCCGGGTTGGTCTGGCCAACGTCGTACCCGCCGCCTGCGTCGGAGCAATTCTCGATGTACACCGTTTCGCCTGGCCGATAATTGGCGCCGCCGCCGTTGCTCGTCGCCCCATTCCAGTAGGCGATGCCCTTCCCGCCCGCGTCGAAGTCTTCTGCCTGAATCAGACCAGGCACCATTGCCGGAGAACCCGGGGACGCGGTTCCTAGCGTAACGGGCTGGACAGCGAACCAGTTAAAATTGCCCATCCCGCCGCTTGGACCATTCCCATCGAACGTGACCTGCATAATGTGTTTTCCTGGTTCGAGCATGAATGCAGGTGACACCTGGGTTGTCCAGTTCTGCCACCAACCCGTTGCCGGAACGAACAGGTTGCCGGTCGCGCTCTTGCCGTCGAACGAAACGTGATAGTACCCACCCTGACCCAAGGAGGCGACACGCGACTGCAGGTTCATAATGCCTCCCTGAGTTACGTTCACCGTGTACCGTAACCACTCGCCTTCCTTGGTGTACCCAACATCGTATCCTCCGCCGATATCAGTGGTTGGTTCGACCCCAACCGATGCGGGGGCTCGATAGGTATTACCGCTTGGGTCCGATGGATCCAGGTTGAAATAGCCGATGTAGTTGCCGCCGTTGTCGAAATTCTCTGCCTGGACCTGACCAGGGAACGTCCACGGTGTTCCCCCGAAGGGCGCCTCCGGTTCGCCGACGTTCAGTTGCACTGTTGAAGTCTGATCGGCTGCACCTTGCGTCCCCAGGATAGTGATTGGGTACGCACCGCTGGTCAGGTTCGGCTCCGAGTTGATGGCGAGGGCCCATTCGGTCGTAAACGGGATGCGCTCTAGGCCTCCATCTGCCCCCGCAGGCAGGCCCCGCACTTGCAGCGCGACGGGAGCATGATTTGATCCATAGTGATCGACGCCGACCTCGAAGGCCGTCGAACCTCCCGGAGCGATCGTTCGCGACCCGGGCCCGGCGGTTACGTCGAATGTGTTGCCGGTGTAGCCAGCCCACTTTAGTGTTGCAACCGCCCCCGCGGGCAGCGTGTAACTCACGGTCTTGCCCTTCCAGTTCAGCGAGAAATCACTTGGCGTGGTGGCCGCGTTGTAAACGAGGACAGCAATAGAGCCGTCCGGATTCTTGAATGCGACGTCCTCAATGCTGCCGCTCCCGAAGCTGTTCGAATCAATCCGGTAGGCTCCCGTTTCGACAAATTTGGCAAGATGACCAAGCGCGTAGTACTCGACATTGCGCGAAACAGTCGCGGGAGTCGTGCTGGTGTCGATGGTCACGATACCGCGGCAATTGCCGCAACCGTGCTGCACCGTCGGGCCACCAGTGGGATCGAGCGCCATGTTCCACATCACGACGGTCTTTCCCCAGTTGCGCAGCACGTTGATCATTTGTCCCTCGATGTCGTTGCCGAGGTTCGTCGCAAAATCGGGAGCCCAGTAGCCCCCTGTGCATTCGGTGAAATAGATCGGGGTTCCGGGATCGAGGTCGTGAACGGCGTTTTGTGCATCAGCTACGTTGCCTGCGTAGCAATGAAATGAGACGCCGGCGAGATACGGACCAACCTCCGGGTTCTGCAGAAGGAATTCCGGATAGCGAGGATTATCCCAGTTGTGTTCATAGCCCAGGATTCCGGGCGTGGCGTCGCCAGGGTCCTCGTTCTGCTCGCTGAAGTTCCAGTTTTGGTTGCGAAAGTGACTGTTTCGAAGTTCCGGTCCGAGGTACTCGGCGATGAACCGGCCCTCATCAAGAGGATTCATAAACATGGTGGGATAACCGCCTGTCTCGTAGAGCGGTTCATTTTGCACTGCGACGTAATTAATGGGGACGCCGTTCGCCTCGTAGGCGGCAATGAATTTCGCAAAGTACTTGGCAAGAGCTGGAAAGTTCGCGGTGTTGAATCCTCCCCCTCCCAGAGCGTGATTTGTCTTCATCCATGCTGGAGGTGACCAGGGCAGCGCCATAACCTTGATATCGGGATTGGCACCCATGGCTGCGCGAATGGTAGGCAGGATGTACGCCCGATCGTGAGCGATTGAGAACTGCTCCTGATCCGGATCAGTCTCGCCGGGTGCCAGGTCATCGTAGGTGTAACTGCTCAGTGCAAGATCGCTGGCGCCCATCGGCTGCCGCAGAAAACTCAAATGAATGCCTTGTCGATTAAAGAGATCGTTCATCAACTGATAGCGCTGCGCAGGCGCGAGCTTGGTCCACACCAGGTATGCAGATGAGTCGGTGAACGAACCGCCTACACCTTCGAGCTTCTGATAGCGAATCGTGTCATTGATGTTGATCGATAATTGTGCCGCGGTTCCGGAAGCAAAGGTCAGCGGCGCCTGCGGGGCAAGCAGCGATGTTTGATCGGGAGTCGTCAAAACCACGTTGACCGATTGCGCGAACGAGGGCGTGATACCTTCTGCGAACAACAAGAAAGACATCACAAGTATTGGGAAACTGACAATCGCCTTGTATCGGGGGAAGAGGGAAGTCACCGGTGTCCTCCTGGAAGGGGCCTTCAGAGGCGACGTATTTTTTACCACCGGCGCAGTTGGAGTGTCAAACACGGTCATTCGACCGAAATGGGAGTTCCGGGAGGATCGTGGCCGATCCGTCAGGGAGGATCGTGGCCGATCCGGACATAACCCCGATTTTGCGCCGTCGCCCCGTTTTCTTTGTTGACAACAAAGAGGGTTAAGATTTACCAATATCAATGGAAATTTCTTAGGCTAGCTGGGCTCCAATGCCACCCTCTCCGCCAGAGTTTCCTAATCGTTTCGATTCGAGTGATACTAAAGCGTTCGGGTGTTAACGCACTGATTCGGAGGACGCGCCCCGTGAACCCCTGTGGGAAACATTCTCCAGCAGTGCGCAAGAAGGTGCCGCCCTTGTGCTTGTGGCTTGGCCTACGATTTGTGGCTATCGCCCCAAAGCCTTCAGGCACTATCAGATAGGGATTCTTACTCTTCAAGTTTTACATGGCCAGGGGATTGCTTCATTTCATGGATAGATTTGTTTCACGGGTATTTAAGAGTTCACGAACCGGAGAGAGACCATGGCTGAAGCTCCCTACACAGGAAGGCGCGCCAATCCGCGCTTCTCGTTTTTCGCAGATGCCGAAGTTACGCTTCGCGACGGAGTGGGGGTTCGCGCACAGCTTAGCGAATTGAGCTCGCGTGGTTGCTATATCGATACGCTCGAACCCATACCCGTTCGTACGAAATTACGTCTCTGCATCTGCGATGGCATGAGCACATGTGAACTGCACGGCAAAGTGCTCTACATGCATTCTGGCGGTGGCTTCGGAATTTTCGGCATGGGCGTGCTGTTTGAAGAGATGAGTGCCGAACAGCACTCCACAATCGACGCTTGGCTGCGCGTACTCGCCGGGCGGGCTGGGAAAGATCTCGGAAAGACCTTCTTCTCTCAGTGCAGTCACATTTCAGGCTAGCTCACGTTGGAGTGAACTCCGTAAGCTGAGACAGTTTTTAATACGCTAATAAATCCTTTGAAGCAGCATGATTTTATACACTTATTAGTATATACTAAGTAATTAGTATGCAGGCATTCGCAGGGCAGTGTTGGGATGAAAACAGACCCGCTGAGTTAGCTCCCAGTGGCAGTCTGAGCAGTGCGGAGAAGGAAAACTTCGAACCCCCAAATATGAGAATCGGAGGTCCTGCTTTTTCCTATGTTTAGAGTTTCGCTTCAGTGAACAGAACGGTGAAATTCAGCCGGAAAAAGTAACACGGAAAATCGCCCGAAAAAAAGTCTGCATTATCAACCACTTATATTTCTGGCGGAGAGGGGGGATTGAAACCTCCGTTGGTGAGCGGTCGGTGAGGGGTTGGTAAGCGTTGGTATGTCTCTTGTTATCAACACCACTTTTCCATTTGAAAGAAACGCCAGCGTTTATGCGGGTTCCGAAAGAGATCAAATTGACCGGAAGTAGCAGCAAGAGTAGTAGCAAAACAGACCGTTGCTGGGGGACCTTTTTCAAGACCGTGGAGCTTCAATATCGTCCTCCACGTCATCCGACGGCCGGAAAATGAGAGGCAAGCTTGCGCAGAGCTCGCTCCAGCATTCCACTGCCTTTTCTGGACCTGCGTTGAGCAATGGCGCTTCACTTGGCCTACGAAGAAAGCGAATCGGCGAAGGACCGAATGCCATCGAAGCGCACTCGTAGGTCTCCATAGCTGCGGGTGAAGGCACGCTCCACATCGCGAGCGAGGACGAGGTTGTCGCCTTCCGGATGTTGGTACCGGAATGCAATAAGATTTGTGGGATCGAAATTGTTCGCGGACCATTTGCACTCGATGGCTGCTGGTCTCTTTCGCTGGGTCGCGATGACAAAGTCCACCTCGTGCCCGCGCTTGTCGCGCCAATAGAACACTTCCCGGCTCTGCGAGCGCGCCATAATTTCATTCAGTACGAAATGCTCCCACAACGTCCCAAGGTCATCATCACGCAAGTCCTGCCAGCCTCGGTAGTAGCAAATGAAGGCGGTATCGAAGCCATAGACTTTAGGCGCAGCGACTATCTCAGTGGGCCGACGAGTGCTGAAGGGGCGAATGACATGAGCGACGAAGGTTGCCTCAAGAACGCGGAGGTAGTTTGTGATGGTTGGCCGGCTTACCTCGCAAGGGCGGGCAAATCGAGTTGCGTCAAAGATGCCGCCGCTTTGTGCCATGACCAGCTCAGTGAATCGCTGGAACGAATCTCGCCGCTCCAGACGGAAGAGTTCCTGGATATCCTTAGCCCAGTAAGCGTCCATCCATTCCTGAAAGTCGCGTTCCGGGTGTTTCTCCGGCAGAAAGAAGGGAGGAAGGCCGCCCCGCAGAAAACGGTGCTTTAGATCGGTCTGCTTCGCGTCGTCCATGTCGAGAAGGCACATCGGCGCCAGCCAGAGGTCCCTCTTCCGTCCCGCCAACGTGTCTCTGAATTTTTTCGAAGCTCCCAGAGTCGAAGAACCAGTCGCCACAATGTTTGTGCGTGAATGATGGTCGGCTGCAATTTTGAGCAATTCTGACGGGTTCTGCAGCCTGTGGATTTCATCCAACACGATGCGCTTGCCGACCAGACCGTCGAGAAAGCTCTCCGGATCAAGCATCATGCGGCGAACCCGAGGGAGTTCACAGTCGAAATATTCAACTTCGGGGAGATCCTGACAAAGGCAGGTTTTTCCAACCCGCCGCACGCCAGCGAGCCAGACGACGGATCGCTCCTTCCATGCGCGCTCGAGCAGTTTCAGCCAGAATCGCCTGTGTACCATACGAAACTATAGTTACACATAGTAGCACCAAACGCAACTGCATTTGCAGCGCGTCGTGAGAAAGATTGTATCGATAGGTACTAGCGGCATCGAAGGTGCTTGCGTCTTGGAATTGTCGTGCATGATCGGATAACGGGGTCGACCTGCCGGAAGTATGCCCTGATAGTCGAGATCGGGAAACTAGGACATCATTTTTCCGCGCGCTAACAAATTTCGCGAACCGTGCCCGCAGTAGCCCGAGCGATAAATTAAGAGACTTGGCCTTCTCAACGTTGGCCACGCGTCTTCGATTTGGTTTTCGATGTGGGCAGCCAAACACATTGTGTGCAGGCATACACGAACCGGGAAGAGGAGGCTTGTGAAAATTCCCGTTATTTCTGAGAAAAAAGATTGGCGCCCCATCTGCACCGTAGTCGCGCGACGTTCTCCAGGTTATAGTGACTTCCGATCGAAAGTAACCCATGGGTCAATCACGGAAAGTTCCAGTGCGGTGGATTGCAGTTGGAACATTTGTCCTTCTTGCGCTTGCAGCCGCCACGGTCGGCTGGCGGGCTTCGCGGGCTCTGCGACTCTCCAAGGAAGAAGTCCATTCGGAGCGTGAGATCCGTTTTCTGGTTCGCCCGCTAGCGCTCCCCGGAAACGTAAATTTTGCATCGATTACGGTTACTGCGGAGTGGCTCCCAGTACGAATGCGACCATGCTACTTCTCGGGGTTGCAGACGCCAGCAAGGCGGCGAAAGTTCTGGAGCAGGCCGCCGCTGCCAGCGCGACCTGTAAATGAAACAGCGAATCTTTGCCACAAAAAATGGAAAGGGGCGATTGCCAAGAGCAGTCGCCCCTCATTTGCGGTAGGGGTTCTACCTGATGTCCGCCGATCTTAAAAAGAAACTGGAAGAGCAGGGACGCATCGAAAATCGTCTACGTCGTGAGGAGCGAAAGCTCGCCAACTTGAGAAGGGCGATGAAGGAGCAACTCCTTGCCGGAGCGTCCATCGAATCCGGAGACGTTTACGCTGAGCTGCGCCTTCTGCCCGGTCGAGATCCCTAAAGCACAAATCCGGACGATTACGACCTGATCCTATCGTACGTTTCCTAAGCGCCGGCCATCACAATTATTCAACAGCGATGTGGGTGTTCGTGTTTCTGACCCCTGCCAGCCTCTGGACCTTATCCATCACTAGTTTGTTGAGCTCGTGGGATTCTTTAACTTCGATCACTGTGAATATGTCGTGCGAGCCCCAACACGCATCGGCCATCTTGACTCCAACCAGACTAGCGATCTGCCGAGCCAGCTCGCGCGCCTTGCCAGGTTCGGCTGTGATGACGACGTAGGCTCTCATCGAACTTGAAGCTCTCTTTTGGAAGATGGTGCAGATCCACTTGAAAACGTTTCAGCGAGGACAGAGAGCCTGCCAACACGGAATTTGCGCTGCACCTTGCGTCGCGTGACCGCCACTTAAAAAGGTGCAAGTGCTCAACCGTTTTTGAGGCTAGGGCGGGGTCTAGGGTGCAGGCTACTTGCTCTTGTTGCGAGCGATGATTTCTTTCAGTGTCAAACTACGGGTAGCTGGCGCAAGCACGGCCACGGGTACCGGGACCGGCTCTGGCTCCGGCTGCCCATCAGGCAAACTCATAAAATATTCCTCCACCGTCTGGTCACGCACGAGTTCGGGATGTTCGAGCGTAGCTAACCTATTCCCAGTGAGACCAGGCGTTACCCTGCTCTTCGTGTTTCTTTCTAGCGAGGGCTTCCATGCGAAGGCGCTCCGAGCACTCGTCGCAGATGGTGATTTCCGAAGGCTTGCCGCACATATTGCAAACGTGGTGTGCGTGTTCGGGCTGGGGGTCGGATCGCAGGGGTATCTTCATGCTTCGCCTCCTTTCTAACTTATCCATCGAAGCAGCAACCTTGCTCCGCACGGGCAATTCGCCACTCTCTGCTCCGGAGTTGGCATCAGCTACGATTCGCGGCTCAAAGCCGAAAGGCAGATGAGCTTGCTCGTAATGGTCACTCCCTTCTGGCGTCGACCCAGAAACCTAATCGGCCGACAGCAATGTCATTGTGGGTGCCTTGGTCGAACACAACGTACTCGCCCGGAGATAGTGTAGTCAGCTCCTTAATGCGAATGTTCGCAGACGCAAGGTCGCTCACCGGCTCAAATCTGCGGAAACTTCCCTCGGGTTCTTTCTTCAGGATCTCAAACGGAGAATGCATGGACGCCTCCCGCTTTGCATGGTGTTGTAAAGCAAATTGAAGGAGGGGAAAAGGTGGTCACGCTAAGGTAAGGACTTGGCGCCGGAGACCAGCAACTAATCCTAGTGGCTCCGACAATTTGCTGACTGAAGTATGGCCGCTGGTTTCGCGAAAGTACAGTCTATTCGGATTTCAGCGCAGCTCGGATCCATGCCGCAGATCGACGCACGCTAGTCGGACAACGCGGTGCCGGGCGAGTCGTAACAGGTCAGTGAAACGCCAGGACAGCCCTTCGCGTGTCTCCGCTCTTCATTGAAAGCGTGCAAGAGCTTGACTTCATCATGGTCGCTTTGAACAAATCGTCAGGCAGGGTCACTTCTATGTGAATCTCCGGCCCGCTGGAAACGTAGCAGAGCACTGCATTCTTGGATCGCGCAACGCGCGCGGTCTCGCGCTTTCTCTTTGGCACATCGGGAATCCCCATAGAGCCTCCAAACAATGGTCCGTTGAAGAGTGAACATCAACCGGCAAGGCTAGTCAACAATGAGGTAAAATCACTTCCCCACCTCTGCCCGCAGTCAAACCACATTGTGGGTGCCCTCATGGACGTACAACGGAAGTACGCCATTCTCTTCGCCGCAACAATCCTTTGCGCGCGTAAGCTCATCGAGATGGAACCCGGACCTAACATAGGAAACGAACCGTGCCAAGACTCCGCTGGTTTGCGCTGCCCATTCTCGCGGGGCGTGGCAAAACCCTGTCCGTTTCGATGTCTGCAAGTACTTCAGAATCAGCAAGTACGTTAAGAGTGTCGCGGGCGGGGCGAATTCACCAGGTTTTGCCGCGCTGGGGCCGCAGGATTGTCGATGAAGCTATACCACCGGACGACTGCGGCCAGTGCCGAATCTATTCTGCGTGACGGGTTCAAAGACGGCACCGGCCACTATTTGACGGGCCAATTGCACTCAGTCGTGTGGCTGTCGAATGAGCCGCTCGACATTAACGAAGGAGCGACGGGCGAGGTTCTGCTCGAAGTCGCGCTCGATATGAGGGAGGATGATCTGGCTTTCTATGAGTGGCCAGAAGAGGGAAAGCCCTATCGTGAGTGGCTGATTCCTGCTCCCATTGTCAACGCGAGAGCGACAGTGCGGATTGTCGAGGACGAGGATGAGCTTCCTTCGCGGTTTCCATTGGACGGACTTTAGGGAGGATTTCAGACCGCCAAGGGGAAAAGTGGCTTTCACGCTTAATCATCACATGCTTCCAAGTGAATCCGCCCAGCCCCACCATGAGTGAATTAGTTCGCTGCTGCTTTTCGGTTCTCAGGATGGATTTGCTCTTTCAGAATTTTGGTGATTTCCGTCGCAGTTAAGTCCGATGAAGTACGCAGCGGTTCGAAAACGACTAACATTCGCCTGTAACTATCGAGAGATAACGGTAGATGCGAATTCAGTTCACGACCTTTGAATTCACCAAATCTATCTAGCTCATCAATCAAAAATCTGGCGATGCTTAGATAAGCGGCCTCGCCATTTCCGTCGAAGCCGGTGAATTCGACGAGCGTACCGAATGGTGCCGCTTCTTTTTCGACCCGCGCTTTGTCGTCGGGTGAGAGACTTTGGTCCGCCCTTTCGATGAAAGACCACATCTCTAAGATATCCACGACCTCGGTTACCATATCAGGTGTGGGCTCAAAGCCGTGAAATATACCAGTAAATTCCCACTGCAACCCCCACAGGTTTCCACTGAAAATCGCAGACTGCACTAGCTCTGAATCGACTCCGTTTTCGATTTTTAACTTCTGGTGAATTTCACTGAGCATTACCAAAATCAATTTCTCGCCATCGCTTAATTTCATAGCTACATCCTTTTCCCGCTACGGTGATTATACCACGCGCAGAGGAAGGAACTTGACCGACGGGCGAGCGCGGCGGGTACAATCGTCGCACCATGCCCACGCGCCTACTGCTCGGATCAATAGGCTTCCTGAAAACTAAGAATGGGGCGGCCTTCAAGAGAGTGTGCCGCCAAATCTTCGACCGGAGCGAAGGAAGTAGTGACCAAGAAACCGGACATTCGCATCGGCACCTCAGCATTCACGGCTGCCGGATGGGAGGGCAGCTTCTATCCGCCCGGCATGAAGCCTGCCGACTACTTGAGCTTCTACGCCACGAAGTTTGAAACGGTTGAGTTAGACAACACGTTCTACCGGACGCCCGCCGTCTCGACCGTGAAGGGGTGGAATGCGAAGACGCCGCCCGGCTTCATTTTCGCTGCGAAGGTCCGCAGTTATGTTGCGATGAGAATTATGTGGCACAACGATTAGAAAGGCAGTGTTTCCGAACTGTTTTGGACTTCGTGGGCCACATGATCTAACGAGACTCCATGCGGTCAGTAGGATTCACAGACCGAGCCGCTCGGAGAAACGTTGGTGCGGTCGCCTTTCGGAATATGGTACTCTTCCGGTCACCGAACAGGATACTTCGCCAAGCCGGTACTCCCTGCCGTGCTGTGCGCGACTATCTACGGGTCAGACTTTATTCCACAAGGAGTTTCCTGTATGCGACTCCATTCGCCCGCTTTGCTGTTCGCCCTCACTCTCGTGACTAGCTGCGGCGCATCGGATGCCCCGCGGAAGTATGAAGTGCAGCCGGCGTTCGAGTTCTTATTTCAGCGGCAGCAGATCAAATCCGACTGTCTGGACAGGATTCCTGGTCAAATGCGCGCGACCGGGAATGAGTCAGGCGCTATCTTCGTGGCCAGCAGCAACGAGGCCCCGTACTCGCTGACGCGCTCGGAAGAACTGATTCTTTCAAGTGCTGATGCACCGGCTCTGACAATCACAGCCGATCCGTCCAACAATATTTTCGTCAGCGGGAGCGATAGAAGCGAATCATCCATGCGATTTTGCGCGCGTGGTGACGGCGATAGCGAGGCCGATGCGCGCGAGAGCCTTCGACAAGTCTCCATGACTCGCACGGGCAGTCTGGTGTCGATCAATCGCCGCGGCCCGGTTAACGGGCGGCAGACAATGAGTTCTTTTCTTCTAGAAGCGCCCGCGAACACGCCAACGGTCATTCATGCATCCTATGCACCTGTCGAAGTTCGCGATATGAGCGGTCCTGTACGAATCACGGCCTCCCATGCGCGGGCCAAGATTCTAGGCACAACAGAACAAGTAGACGCGGAGGCGTTCGTAATCGACTACGCGGGGTCACGTGGCAAAGTTACCTTAAGCGCCGAGGCCGAGATCAATTTGCGGATGACCGCCTGCAAATTCGAGGGAACGCTTTTGGCATGGGCGCAGCGACCCGTCCGGATGCTTGTTCCTTTCGGGTTCGTGACGCCGTTTCAGGCGGTTGTGAACCGTTCACAAGATTTTGTCTGCCGCGCGGACTTTTGCTCGAACGTAAAACATGAAAGGAAGAACGGTCTTTACGTATTCACCTATGCGGGTGATGGCAGTGCGGCCCCCGAGCGCGTGCACCTGCGCTCTGAGCAATCGACAGTCGTGATTGACAATGTTGGAGTAAAGAACTAGATCTCGAACAACGTCGCGAACCCTCGACCTTTTTCTTCGGGCTTTCTAGTCCAAATACCAAGTTCATTTCTTGGCGTTTATTTTGCCATAAGAAGAGACATGAATCGCGGTGTGCAATGTACTCGTCTCTCCGGTGACCATGTTCTTAACCGCAATCGCAAGCCGATAATTTCCCGGAGCGATAGCGGCATTGAATTGACAGTCAGGCGGATACTGCGCGGAATTGCGTCGCCCCTCGGGAGAAATCTTGCGCTCAAAGGTCTCGACGACCCATCCCGACGGCTTACTGATGCGGCCGAAAACCTCGAACCCCGTCGACGAGTCCCCGTCATTGCTTGGAGAACTCGGTTGCTCACTTGGCAGGTAAACCAAAATGCGTGCCAATGTCGTTGCGTTTGTTGCTTTGGCAAATTCAATTCGATAGCTGAAGCGTACCTGGTCACGGACGATCCGCGAAACTACCATCGCTTCCAGATCTTTGAATTGCACCAGAGGTGTGGGCGCCGGGCCTATATAGAGTTCGAATGACTGAGCCGATTCCGCAGTGACTCCTGCACGACTAGAGCGACCTAGGTTGTAGCGGGGAGCAAAAATCAGCTCATCCTTCATTTCCGCTGGCATGGCGAGGTGATAGTCTCCGGACTCGCTCGGGTTAACAAATTCAAGTTCAAGATGTTCGCCCACCCCCTCGAGATGTCTGTAGCGCCACACTTCAAAAGAATATTGGTAGGTCTCAACTCCGTCTTCGGGTGGCCTGCCGGTTTTTTCTCCGGCTCGATGTGATTCAATGGAATCTGGTGGACCAAACGTGACGTAAACTCGACCTCGGTCTGTCTTCCACCCGGGCGTCTGCGTTCCGTATTTTTCGTCTGCGAAAGCAATCCGTTCGTAATGTGCTTGTTTGAAGCTGTTGTCCAACAGTGTTGGGTCGGGGGCGCGTCTGGACCAGAATTGTTCTATGAATTGACTTCGCTCTTCGTCTGTTGCCAGCTGGAGAAAGGCGCAACGTTCCTCGGGCGAGATAAGGTCGACAACATCCTCCGTCAACCAAAATCGGGCGAACTCGGGGAGATTCGCAAACGCCTTATCTTCGAGTTGCTTGCTGCTCGCCCTATCAATTGCCTCGAAGCATGGAACTGTCCTGGGTCCAGTTTTTCGTCGGTCTGATTCCTGCTGCTCTGTACTACTCCCCGTTATTTGCTGTTCCTGGGCGACAACAGCGCTCTGCCAGCAAAATCCGCACAGCAAGGCGACACTCCAGATGGTCGATCGATGTTGCTTCATTTCCGCCGTTAACCATCACAGATTCATCGCCCCAGCGCTAGGTTGCCCCCATTTTTGGGGAAACCCCTGGTTAGGGGGATAACCGGAGATTTCAGGTAGCTTGTAAGGACTACCATGTGCTGCGGTTCGCCTGCGAGGAGCGATCGTAGGCCATCACTTTCGGCACGTGAAATTTATTAAGACGCGTCACTACCTAGTATCGGAGAACTACCGATGGAACCCCTGCGCAACCTCGGTCTATAATTTCTCGGTGTTGACGATTTCCTGGCTTCCCCGGAAGGGGGCGAATATGAGGCCGGTAACAATCGCATACTTCCTGATGCTTCTTTGTTGGCGAGCTGGTGCTCAATCGCCGCCGCCGCAGCCGACTGACACAGCGAAGAGCCAGAACAATGAGAAATGCGCAGTTGCAGGAACCGTCGTGAGGCTAGACACGGGGGAGCCGCTAAAGAAGGCCACGGTTATCCTTCGGAGTCACGACAGTGTGGAGCAGTCCGCGTTCGCTATCACGGATGCTCAGGGGCGCTTTCAATTCGACAAGGTAGAGCTTGGCACATATTCCCTGGACGCGTCGCATAACGGCTTTGTGAAACTCAGATATGGGCAGAAGAAGCCCACGGATCCAGGGGCTAATCTCAGCCTCGCGGCCGGTCAGAAGATAACTGACCTTGTTTTCAAACTACCCCGGACAGCATCGATCACAGGCCGCGTGATGGACGAGGATGGGCAGCCCCTGCCGAATGTTGATGTGAAGGTGTATCAAGCATCCAGCCGAAGTGGGAAAAGCCAGCTTGGCGCTGTCGGAGGGGCGTCGACGAACGACTTAGGCGAATATCGCATTTTTGATCTTGCGCCTGGCCGCTATTATGCTCGAGCTAACTATCAGGGATGGAAAGACGTCATGGGGATTAAGCCATCCTCGTCCAAGAGTTCGAAGGAGAGTTATCCGCCAACCTTCTATCTGAATACCGCAGACCCGCTGAAGGCTGCGGCAATCATTGTGAACCCAGGAGACGAAATCCCGTCGGTGGATTTTCTATTGAAGCCCACGCATGTTGTGACCGTCCGCGGAAAAGTGCTCAACACAATCTCGAGCCGTGGCGATGGCAATGTCAGCGTAACACTAATGTCGCGTGGAATGGTGGGTAATGACCTGCCATCAGAGAATGCAGAGGTCTGGAACAAAGAAGGACGATTCGAATTTCGAGACGTGTTTCCAGGTTCGTACATCATCGGGGCCTCGTGGAGTGTTAACCAAGAACATTATGCGGCCCGACGAGAGGTGGAGGTCGGTGACGCGGACGTCGAGGGAGTTAACCTGACAATTGCGCGCGGTGTAGATGTGCCTGGCCACGTTGCCTGGGAAGAAAAGCCGCCGAGCGAGGTACAAAGCGTCCACGTGGCGTTGCGGGCCTCCGACCGAGGTCCCTACTACTGGAACTCCGGAGCTTTCGAAGCCAAGCCGGACGGAGCTTTTGTCATCAAGAACGTTGAGGAAGGCATCTACAAGCCACACGTCTTCACCGGAAGTTGGGATTGTTTTTTGAAGTCTGCCGTATACGGGGGGGCGGATGCCACAGATGGCGGCCTGGCCGTTCACGCAGGCACAGATGCGGCGCTCGAACTAAAGCTGAGTTGCCGGGCCGCACGGATTGAGGGCGTTGTCCTGACGCGAGATTCCGTTCCCGCGTCAGGGGTATACGTGGTGGCGATTCCGGACGCGCCGCATCGTGACAACGAATGGAGGTATCGCGCAGAGCTGACTGACCAAAATGGGAGATTCTTATTGCGCGGCATGGTGCCCGGAGAATACCGGATTTTTAGCTGGGATTCCGACGTCGATCTTAATTGGTACGATGCCGGGCAACTCAAGCCATACGAGAGCAAAGGTGTCGCTCTGAGCGTAGCAGCAGGTGACCGAAAGACGGTGCAGCTCAATGTGATCGAAACGGAGAACACGTCGCAAGCAAGGCAGTAGAATATTCGGCCTGCACGGACAGATTTCAGCCGAGAAAGCAAAGTGATGGATGTGCAACGGATACGGTCGATCATCGGCTAAATCTTCAGTGCCCTCCATTCCCTTCCAGAGTGAATGTCTAACTCGTGGAGTCTCCTCAGATTATGTGGCCCACGAACTCGAAAACAGTTCGGAAACGCAGCCTTGCTGATCGTGTTGCCACATAATTCTCATCACCACATAATGTGGAAATGTTGTCGACCACATTTCCGCAAGTTATCACGCACGAAAAGGTGCTGGTCGATTGCGAGGATGATCTCAACCATTTCCTGAAAACGATGGACGCGCTAGAGGACAAGCTCGGCCCCCTGCTTTTTCAGTTTGGCTACTTCAACAAAACGAAATTCAAGAGCGGCAAGGAATTCCGGCTCTGAGCAGGAATTCGTAGAAGCCCAATAGGAGAGCGGGTTTCCGTAGAGGGGCAGTTCGGCTAGACTCGCGGAATGCGAGACAACGAGTTCACGAGAATTTTGGATTGGCCGGGTTACCGAGTGTTTCGACACGAAATCGATGAAACAACCAAGACTCT
>WNFR01001707.1_pt1 | contig 22980 bp, 21 predicted proteins | sample 5400221 | NCBI WGS metagenome assembly WNFR01 (sample SAMN13153357, study PRJNA577476) | soil metagenome | isolation source: 40 cm soil under Madrone tree | place: USA:California | collected 2016-06-14 | reverse complement strand
AACGTGAGATAGTTGAGTTCGACCCGACCACCAAGCCGGGAGGTGAGATTGAAGCGATCACCCCAGGCAATCGTGCCACCGAACACACTTGCAGAGTTGCCGGTGCTCGGGTTGACGTGCGACAGCTGGCCGCCGATGGCGCCATACCAGCCGTGCACCACGGCATAATTGAGCCGAACGCCAAGCGCGACACCCATAGCCGCGCCGCTGCCCTGGTCGATGCTCGTCAGATCGAGCCCCGGCTCGAGCGCGATTTTCCGCCCGATCGGGAAGATGGCGAATAGCACCGGCGGCGTGGGCGAATAGGCTCCCAGTCCGGGGAGCGAGCCGCCAACTCCCGGCGCGCTGAGGAACACAAAATCGGGCCCGCCGACCGCGTGAACACGGGAATATCCCGCGGTGAAGCCGATCGCCCGCGACCAAACGCTGTTACTCGTACTGGAGCGCGCTCCGCGGGTCGTCGCGCTGCTGCGGCCCGTGCCCCCGCTCAGCGGCGCGGAAACGCCGATCAATGCGGAATACGCGTTGAACGGGCCCGTCACGTTGTCGGAGTTCTTCGTGGAGACCCATTGACCCTCGATGCGGCCGTTCAGCCCCTGGGTCAACCGCAGCCGGTACCCGAGACCGAGCTGGACACCGAGTTGCGTCCCGTGGGTGCCGCTCGCCTCGATATAGTTAAGGACACCGCCGGCTGCTCCGTAGAACTTCGGCGTGATCGCATAGTCGATCCGCGCCCCAATGCGCGTTGCCGTGGCGCCGCTCGCGCCCGCCTGAAACTGGCTGAACCCCCAAGTCGGTTCCACAGCGATCTTGTTGCTCCAGGGAATGATCGCGTACAGGGAGCCGTAAGTCAGAAGTGGAGCGACGGTCGAGGCGCCGGGCAGCATGATGAAGGACTGCGCATCACTGGCGCCCGTCCCAGACGGCTTCACCTTCGTGTACCCGGCCTGGATCCCGATCTCCGGTTCCCAGGATCTTTGCGCTTGGGCGCTCGTTGCGAAACCGCCCAGCAGCGCGAGGATTGCAAACGTTCTTTGCACGGAACGCCTCCAAAAGTTTGAGGGTTTGAAAAAGCGCCCCAATATTGGAGTTACGTCCCGAAACGCAATGGCCTTACGCCGGTTGCGCCCCCTTGGAGGGCTCCCGTTTTGTGGTCCGCCTTCTATATTCACGGCTATTGTGAAACAGTTCACAAGCGACACCAGCAGCGACACTTGTCCCCAGTTCCCAGCCCCCGGAGGAGTCCCGCAATGCGCTTCGCTTTACTCACCACCGTCGTCGCCATCGGCGCGGTCGCCTGTGGAAAGAAGGACCAGAACCAGACCCAAACGCAGAGCGCCCCCCCGGCGGCGCCCGCCGCCGCGGCGCCGGCCGGCCCCGTCGTCGAAGTGAAGATGACTGGTAACGGCAGCACCCGCGCTGCGTTCGACCCCAGCACGATCACCGTCCCTGCGGGCGGGACCGTGCGCTTCACGAACGTGTCGGGCGGACCGCACAACATCACGTTCTGGTCTGACTCCATTCCCGCGGGTGGCGCGGCGGCTCTCCAGGCCGGCATGAAGAACACCGTCGACAACCTGTCGGGCCCGTTCCTGGTGCAGCCGAACGAGACGTACGAAGTGTCGTTCGCCAATGCGCCCAAGGGGACGTACAAGGGCTTTTGCACACCCCACCTCACCCTCGGCATGAAGATCGCGATCAAGGTCGAGTAGTGAGTGCGTGGCAAGACACCAGCGGCCTCGGCGGAATGCCGGGGCCGTTTTCTTCTTCTAGATTTTCACTGTTGGCGATGGTAGTCTCATTGCGGATCTGATGGTGACGGTATTGGAGCGCCTGGACGTCACCGCCCCATCCGGTGTCGTGCTCGATGGCGTTCCCTTTTCTAACATCACTGCCGCAACGGAACCACTGGTTCGGTGAGGGAAGTCTCGATGCCTCCGCGTATGTTCGTGGTCGTCGCCGCGCTTCGCTTGGCCGCCTCGGTCTACGCCGCGAGCGCCGATCCCCTCTCGCCGCCGGCGTCCTCAGACGATTGGAGCGCGCTCGAGCGCAGCACCATCACGAAAAACCCGGAACGCGACGAGCTCGTCCTGGAACTGCCGGCTGTGGATCTCCCGGCGGGTAACGTCGTCGATCAGGCGGCGTCGGTGGGGGAGTTCCCGGTCAATGGCTCGATCTACGCCCTACACGCCGAGCTCGTCGACGAAACCGGGCGCCGTCTGCCCGCCGGTCTGCTGCATCACATGAATGTGATGGATCCGAGCGAGCGTGAGTTGTTCCTCCCGATTTCGCGGCGCATCCTCGCGTCGGGGATGGAGACGGGCGAAATCCGATTCCCGTGGCTGTTGTTTGGCTCGCCGATCCACGCCGGCCAACGGATCCTGGCGAACGCCATGGTTCATAATCCGACCACGGTGGATTATCACGGCGTGCGCGTCCGGCTCGTGCTGAGCTACGTGCCGGACCATCGGCCGTGGCCGTTTTTCTCCGTGATCCCCTGGCAGCTCGATGTCGCATTTCCCGTGGGTGACAAGTCGTTCGATCTGCCGCCCGGACGGAGCGAGCGGTCATATGAAGGAAGCCCGGCGGTCGACGGGAAGATCATCGTCATCGGCGGCCACATGCACGAGTACGGCAAGACGATCGAGTTCTGGGATGTGACGACGCGGAAATTGCTGTGGCACGGAGAACCGGCTCCCGCGCCCCGGGGCCAGCCCAGCGCCGTCCCGATGGGCCGGCTCTACTCCCTGACGGGGATCGGACTGCGCATCACTCCCACGCACCGCTACCGCGTGCGTGTGCTCTATGACAATCCGACCGATCGGACGATTGCCAATGGGGGGATGGGTGTGACGGGTGGCTTGTTCATGCCGGATCGCAAAGTCACGTGGCCGGCGACGAACCAGGCCGATTCACTCTACCAGAAAGACCTGCGTCACTTCATGGGGCCCGTGGGTAGATCGGTCGCGGTGCCGATGTCCCACATGCAGATGGAGCACTAGACGCTGCTGCCGGACTCCACTCGGTAATCGGCGACCGGCAGGGGCTGCCGCGCGGTCGCTTCTGCGGTCTGCATGACGCCGAGCATCATCGCCGCCAAGATCAGCCCGGCGAGCGCGTCCACGGCATAGTGGAATTGTCCGTAGACGACCGCGAGGATCAGGCCGGCGGTGAAAGGCAGCAGCACGAGCCCCAGCTTGCGCCAATAGCGCAGTGCCATCCCCGTTGCCACGACCGAGGCGGCGACGTGCGACGAGGGGAAGGCGGCGCCCCACGAATCCCCCCGATCCAGCAGCCAGGCGGCGAAGCGCGCCGGCGCGACTTCGGTGGCCGCATTGTGCGCCCCGTCGAAGGCATAGCGCGGTCCCGCGACCGGGAAAAAGAGGAAGGCGACGTAGCAGAGGTAGAACGTCGCCATGACGGCGAAGATTGTGTGCCGCGACGCGTCGCGCCGGCCTACCATCCAGAGCGCAAAGGGCGCGGCGTACAGAATCGGGTAGTACGCGAGGTAGCACGCGTGGACCACCCACGAGAAGATCAGATTGGGCGACTCCCGAATCCAGCGATAGGAGATTTGCGAGCCGAAGACCCACGTCTCGAGTCGCTGGATGAGAAGATCGTTCTGAAAGCCGGCGCTCAGCGTGAGGATGCCGATCTCACCGTACAGGGCCGGGAGCAGCAGCATCGGATACCAGTCGCCCAGGAACCGGCCGATGGGTCCCGAGTTGCGGGCGCGCGGGGCTAGCAGCACCAGCGACAGAATCAGGGCGTGGGCTGTCAGGACCCACGGCCAGCCGGGGATTCCATCGCCGCGGAAAGAGAGCAGAACGGCGCCGGTCGCCACCGCGATATAGGCACCGGTCGCGAGGTCGATGGCGGTGTAGCCCCGCCATAACCCGTCGGTCCCGCTCCATTTCCAGCCCCGGCCGTTTACAGCCATCCCACCTCCCGATACCAATTCGCGGCGCGCGGCAGCCCGGTTTCGAGTCCGATCTCGGCCCGCCAGCCGGTGTCTCGCGTCAGGGCATCGCTCCGGCAGGTCCAGGCCGGGGCCAGGTATTCGTTGCCTTTATCGGCCGACAGCAAAGTGGCGCGGCCGGCCAGATGCGCAAGGGTGCCCGTCACCCAGAGCACGCCGCGCACGACGAGAGGGGGCATCGGAATGATGCGCGGGGTGGTACCAACAGCCTCTCCGATACGGCGTACGAACGCGCGGCTCGTGATCGCTTCCGGATGTGTCGCGAAGTAGACGTGCCCCGCCGTCCCCTTCGTCACCGCGGCGGCAATCAACGCCCGCGCGAGATCCTCGGCATGAATAACCGACAGTTCCTGCGATCCATCCCCAAAGACCGGGACGACGCCGCACCGGGCGAGCCGGAAAACGGTGAGCGTGCCACGGTCCCATTCCCCATACACCACCGGCGGCCGCACGATCGTCCACTCCATTGGCATGGCCCGTACGAGGACTTCCGCCGCGAGCTTCGAGCGTCCGTAATGCGTAATCGGCGCAGGAGGCCGCTCTTCGTCGATCGGGTGGCCGGGGGTGGTGGGACCGGCGACGGCGAGAGACGATATGTGCACGAAGCGTCGCACGCCGGCATCTCGCGCTGCTTCCAGAACATTGGCGGTGCCGTCGCGGTTGGTCGCCATGAACTCGCCGGCCGAGCGCGCCACGATTTTTCCGGCGACATGAAATACCACCTCCGCCCCAGCGCAGCCGTCCCGGAGCGCGTTCTCGTCGTCGAGATCGCCGCGCACGACGCGGATTTCTGGTCCCCATCCCAGCTGTTCCGCCAGCGCCGGTCGCCGCACCAGCGCGGCGACGGCATCACCGCGCGCACGCAGCGCCTTGACCAGGTGAGCACCGACGAAGCCGGTGCCACCGGTCACAAAGACGTTCACAGCGGCTTGTCGTAGACCCGGTAGGTCTTGGAGACGTTGAATCCAAGCTGCAGCGCGGCCTTGGTCATCGGCCCGTTGTCTTCCAGGATCCATCCGCCTTCGCCGTTCGGCATGCCGTGTTTGACGCAGGCCTGCCAGACCCAGTCGTACAGCGTTCCGTCGATCCCTTTGCCGCGCAATTCCGGGACGACGCCCAGCAGCAGGACGCGCGCACGGTGGATCTTGCGGGAATACCACAGGATCTTGAGGATCCCCGGGAAGAAGCGGCCCGAGCGATTGTGCAGCAGCGCCAGGTTAAAATCGGGCAGGGCAACGCCAAATCCTACGACCTCACCGGCGCGCTCGGCGAAGACGACCAGATCCGGGATCACGATCGGCTTCAGCTGTTTGGCGAGGTGATCGATCTCCGCTTCCGTCAGCGGTACAAACCCCCAGTTCTTCTCCCAGGCCTTGTTGTACAGCGCCTTCACGAGCTCGACCTCTTCGGCGAACCGTTTCTTGTTCAGCGGGCGCAGCGTGATTCCCGCGCGCTGTGCCACGCGCTGGGCCAGGCGCAGGAACCGTTCCGGCGGCTTCGCCGAGCCGCCCCCTTCAAAGGCGAGCAGGTCCTTCGCTTTCGTGAAGCCGTACCGCTCGTGGAGTGCTTCGTAGTAGGGGGGGTTGTACGGCATCATTAACGACGGCGGCATCCCGTTGTTTTTGATCAAGAGACCGCACTCGTCGTTGATCGACGGGCTCATCGGGCCGCGCATCGTGTCGAAGCCGCGCTGTTTGAGCCACACGCCAGCGGTGTCCCATAGCGCGTTCGCTACGGTTTGATCGTTGATTGATTCGAAGAAGCCATAGAATCCGACGTGATCCTGATGCTCCTTGTTGTGCATGTCGTTCTTAATCGCGCCGATTCTACCGACCGTCCGGCCGTCCCGTCGCGCCGTCCAATATTGCGCTTCGGCGTGCTGGAAGAACGGATTCTTCGCGGGCGACAGCAGCGTGTGCATGTCGCGGCGCAGCTGCGGCACCCACAAGGGATCGTTGCGGTAGTGGTCGTACGGGAAGGCGATGAAGCGATCGAGACCCCGCCCGTCCCCCGCAGGGACGGGCGTGATCTCCACTGCGGTCAGATGACCCCCAACTCTTTTCCGAGGCGGCCGAACACCTCGAGGGCGAGGTCGATCTGGTCGGCCGTGTGAGTCGCCATCAGGCTGGTGCGCAACCGGCACTGCGAGGGCGGTACCGCGGGCGGCACCACCGGGTTCGTGAAGACACCGGCGTCGAACAGCTTCCGCCAGAACAGGAAGGTCTTCTCGAGCGGCCCGATCAGCACGGGGATGATCGGCGTCTCCGTGGGACCGATGTCGAAGCCGAGCGAGCGCATCCCTTCCTGGAGCCGGCGCGTGTTGCGCCAGAGCTGCTCGCGCCGCTCCGGCTCGCGCTGCAGCACGTGCAGGGCCGCGAGCACGCCGGCCGTGTTGGCGGGCGGCAGAGCCGCGGTGAAGATCAGCGGACGCGAGTGATGCCGGAGATAGTGGATGACGGTCTCCGATCCCGCGGCGAACCCACCGATCGACGCCAGCGACTTCGAGAACGTGCCGACGATGAGGTCGACTTCTTCCACGAGGTCGAAGTGCGCCGCCGTGCCGTCGCCGTTGGGGCCGAGCACGCCGACCGAGTGCGCGTCGTCGATCGCGAGGGCGGCGCCGTACTTCTGGCAGACGCGGAGGAGGCCGGGAACGTCCGCGATGTCGCCTTCCATCGAGTAGATGCCATCCACGATCACCATCGTTCCGGTGCCTTCGGGCAGCTTCTGCAGTTTCCGCTCGAGGCCGGCCAGGTCGCCATGATTGAATCGCATCGTCTCGCCGTGCGACATCTTGGCGCCATCGACGATCGAGGCGTGGTCCAGCTTGTCCAGGAAGACGACGTCGCTGCGGCCCACGAGGCCCGAAATGACGCCCAAGTTGGCCTGGTACCCCGTCGAGAAGACGAGGCACGATTCCTTAGTGAAGAACTCGGCGAGCTCGGTTTCGAGCTGCTCGTGGAGATCGAGGGTTCCGTTGAGGAAGCGGCTGCCGGTGCAGCCCGAGCCGTAGCGCTCGAGCGCGCCGCGCGCTGCCGCCAGCACCTCAGGGTGATGCGTGAGGCCGAGGTAGTTGTTCGACCCCATCATGATCCGCTCTTGGCCTTCGATGATGACGACGGTGTCTTCGGAGCGGGAGATGGGTTTGAAATACGGGTACAGCCCCGCAGCTTGGACCTCGCGCGCCCGGGTGAAGTTCTTACACTTGTCGAACAGCGCGATATGCTGCAGGGTCTCTGTGCGCAATGCAGCCTCGGGTTGCTATGAGTAAGCGGTGGTACAGCTTAGCCCGGTGGTCTCGAAATCGCAAGGCTCAATGTGAGACCTGCCACAGCTTTCGAGGCCACCGCGGCCTAGCCTAGATTGCGGCATTCGCGCGGGGTTAGGCGTTCCTCCCGGAGGTTGAAAGTGGCGTCATACGTTGTCCGCTGCCTGGGCGTTACAGCGCTCGTGTGTTCACTTTTTTCGAATGTCTCAGCCGCGCAGGATCGACGGCATCCTCGTTGGGAAATCCCCGGATTTGATTTCCGCAAGGACGGTGTCTTGCGGACCCAAGCCCGCGCCGTGCGCGCGCGGCGAGCGCAATTGCGAGCCGCGGGACGATTCACCGAGCTGAATGCGCATGTGGCGCCTGTTGCGCCGATGGGTCAACTCAGCGCTCCACAGCCGTCGCCGACGCAGGTCAATGGCGTGCTCAAGGTACCCGCCATTCTCTTTCGCTATAAAGACTCGCCAGCGCCGGTATTCGTCGCCGCTGATTTCGACGCCGTGCTCTTCGCCGCAACTCCGACGGGCGGGCGGCCGTACACCTATCGTTCGTTTTACAACCAGATGTCGAACGGCGTGTTCGACATTCAGGGCAAGACCTACGGCTATGCGAGTCTCGACAGCAACGAGGTTTACTATACCGGTGGTACGAACCCGGACTGCGTCGCGGCGAATCCATACGGGTCGACCAATTGCAACGGGCTCTTCGACGATGTCGCAATCAGCCGGATGCAATCGGCCCTGACGCAGGCGATTGCCAAGCTGGACCCCCAGATCGACTTTTCCCAGTACGTCGATCCTACCACCGGCGTCGTCCCCCTGGTGCTCTTCATGCATGAAGCGATGGGGGGGGAGTGCGGACCATCGAGCGCGCCGCAAAATCATCTGTGGGCTCACCGCTTCGCGCTGAACAACGTCCCCACGCAGGATGACTGGCCCGGCCATCCCGGAGTGAAGATCAAGATCGCCGACTACATTCTGCAGCCCGCCGTGGGTGGCTCGACCTCGTGTAACACCTCGCAGATCATGCCGATCGGTACGGTCGCGCACGAAACGGGGCACGGGTTTGGCTTGCCCGATTTGTACGACACACAGGGGCCGACTGAGGGCATCGGGCAGTGGGGGCTGATGAGCTCGGGCAGCTTCACTTCGCCGTTGAGCCCGGCGCGCATGGAAGCGTGGTCGCTCAATGAGCTCGGCTGGATCACGCTCGCGCCGCTGACCTCGAACGGCACCTATTCCTTCGATGCCGCGCCCCTGTCGGACACCGCCTATTACGTGAACGTTCAGGGCACCAACCCACGGGGGGAGTATTTTCTCCTGGAAAACAGGCAACGCCAGCAGTCGGACAGCGCGCTGATTCGAATTCACTGCCAGCGCGCAGGAAATCCTCCCAATTGTGGCGGTGGGCTTCTGATTTGGCACGTGGATCAGACAAAAATGACCCAAGGTGGCAACGCCTTGAACTCAGGGACGCCCCATGGGCTCGAGTTGATGCAGGCCGATGGGTTCGGCAACCTCGACGCCTCGGCATCGGGGAACTCCTGCCCCGGGACGTCGATGTATTTGGGTTGCTCGAATCGCGGCGACGCCGGTGATCCGTTTCCCGGCACAACCGTGAATACGGGCTTCGTTTTTCGCACCAACCCCGCTTCGCTCAAGAATTCGGACGGTTCGTTTTCAGGCGTGGGGATCGATTTCATCAAGCAAGTCATCACGGACCGGACAATGTCGTTCCGGCTGCAGTTCGGTTCTCTCACTGTCGCCCGCGCGAGTGATACCGCCGCGACAATCCAATTCGACACCGCGACCTACAACGTCTACCGCGATCTCCTGGACCAAGGGTCGACGCACACCGTGGGTTTCGGGAGCGGCCAGGTGTCGAGCGACGGCCGCACGCGCTGGTATTTTTCGTCCTGGTCGGATGGCGGCGCGATCAGTCATACCATTACGGGAAGCCTTGCCGGCGGCACGCTGACCGCGAGTCTCGTTCGCCAGTTCAAACTGACTGCCACCTCGACGAGCGGCGGAACGGTCACCGCGGATACGGCGATCAATCTCTCCGGTGACTTCGTCCCCGACGGACGAGCGGTGCGGCTCACGCCGACGCCGAATACGGGACTCCACTTCTGCGGCTGGACCGGTACTGATACGACAACGGCGGATTCGCTTCTCACGTTGCCGATGCAGCATCCCTACACATTGACCGGCAACTTCGGGACCAGCGCGACCATTACGTCCGCGAACGCGCGCCCCAACGGCGTCATGGGCGCGACGTATGGGGATACGCTGCGCATCTCGGGCGGCGGCGGCGTGACCATCTGGAGCGTGACGGGCGGGGCATTGCCGCAGGGCCTCGCGCTCAGTGCGAGCGGTGTCGTATCAGGATTCCCACGGCAGAGCGGCAACTTCTCGTACACCGCGACAGTCTCGTCGTGCGACACGAGCAGCCGCACTTTCGCGCTGTCCGTGACGGTGCCGACGCTCGCGACCGCCGACGTGACGGCCCAGCTTCTTGGCCCGACCTCACCACTCAATGCCGACCAGATTCGCTATCTCGATTTTCTCGGCAATAACAACGGCAGCTTCGATATCGGAGACTTCCTGGCCTGGGTGAAAGCCACCGGCGCACCGCTGAGCGCGGCTGCGCTGGAGGCGTTGCAGCGGAAAGGAGGCCCGCGATGAAACGGCTTTTGGGAGCGGCATTGCTCGCGGGCCTGATCGCGGTCGGATTGAGTTGCGGGGGTGACTCGACGAGGGTCTCGGGTCCGGGCGAGCTGAAAGTCCGGCTGACGTCGCCCAATTCGGGGCTCGACTCCGCCATCGTGTTCACGATCACGGGTCCGGCCGCGCTGACGAGCGCAGTGCCGGGCGCCGGCCTGCGGCTCTTTCAGCAGCCGTTGGGCGGGACGTCGACGCGATTCGCGTTGATCGGACAACTCACAACCGGCGCGACGATCCTGACGATCGGCATCCAGGACCTCGGCGAGCTCAGCCAGTACAACGGCACGATCAGCGGTGTGGCAATGCCGAACTACACCCTGCGCATCCTACCGGGAGGCTACGCGCTCGCGTTGACGCGCTAGTCGCCGGCTTGGGCCGTCGCTTCAGACGTGTCCCAGGCGCCCGCCAGGATCTCTTCCAAGCGGCGCCGCAGGTCCTGATACGATGCGAGTAACCGGCGGCATTCATCCGTCAGCGTCGTGGCGCCGCCGCCGGGGCCACCGGCGCGCGACACGACCATCGGCCGGCCGAGTGCCTGTTCCATTTGCTGAATGGCACTCCACGCCGTGCGGTAGCTGATCCCCGCCTCCGCCGCCGCATCCTTTATCGAGCGCACGCGATCCACCGCGTCCAAGAGCCGCGCTTCGCGCTCGCCGATGACCTCAACGCCACGCTTGGTCAGCATGACCATCACGTGGGGGACCAAGTCCGGGAACTGCATAGCCTCCTCCTACCGTCCGGCGACCCCGACCGGCACGGCGCACTCGCCCTGGAGCGGCGCGAATGCCGCCGCGCCGTCGGGTAAGTGCACCGCAAGCAACCGGGGGCGCCAATTCGCCATCGCCCAACTGCTGAATTGCAGCGCGGCACTATGCTCCGCCGCCGAACGAATCACGTACATCGTGTATGGATTGCCGAGCGCCGTGTCGGCAGTGAAGAGGACACGTAGATCGATGCCGGTTAACCGCGTGAACGTCGGCAAATCGGCGAGCGCGTACGCGGCCCGCTCGTCGGCAATGCGCAGGGTGGCTGCCTGATCCCCGCCGGCCTGCACGTACCAGGTATTTCGAGAAGCGTCGGGGGTCACGCCCGCCGCCTTCCACAGCGACAATTCCTTGAGGTGCGTGCCGGACGAGTCCGCGCGCGATATGAAGGAAGCGCGTACATCGGCGATGCGGTGAAATGCCTCGGCCGCAGTGCCGGCCGTCGCCACCTGGGCGCGGTCGGCAGCCGGCCCGACGATCGCGAAACGACTCGTCACAAACGGACAACGGAGTGCCGCGTGTCCCGGATCGATCAGCAGTCGTTGCTCGAGATCGGGCGCATGGGTGATGACGACGTCCAGATCACCCGCGGCGGCGGAGCGCAGGATCGTTCCCGACGCGCCGACGACGGCGCGGACGGGAATCATCGGGTGCAGTGAGTCGAGGAGCGCCAAGGCACCGGACTGCTCGACAGTCGTCGTCGTGCCGAGGCGCAGCGGGGCTGCTTGCGTGCCGCGGGTGCATGCTGCATGCGCGGTGCAAACGAAGACAAGTGCGAGCGTGGGTCGTGTCATGATGCTTTCTCCATGTGCGGTATTCCCGAGCGGCGGAATCGTTCCAGTGCATCGCGAATGTCGCACGCGCGCAACATGAGAGCTAATTCCCAAGGTGGCGCTCCATCGCGTGATTGATTTTTTTGAGACGCTCTACCCGTCCCACGCTCGCGTACCTATTTTCGTTGCGGGGGCGGTAGCTCAGTTGGGAGAGCACCTGGTTTGCAACCAGGGGGTCGTGGGTTCGAATCCCATCCGCTCCACTGGTGCGTGGGTGCAAGACTTGCGGGTAAGGCGTCACTGGCCGCCGCACGAAACTGATTCCATTTTTCTCTCCGTCGCTCACCCTGGCCTCGGAGAGTCGCGTGATTGTCCTCTTGCTTCCGGTCGTCATTCTCGCTCAAGCAACTCCCCCGCCCCCGCCCCCGCCCCTGCGCATCGCGGCGAGCAGCCTCGCGTCGGTGGAAGTGCATCTCAACGCGCGTCGCATTGGAAACCAGTGGTACGAAGAGGATGCGAGCCTGTCCGGTCCGTCGCGCATCGCCGTCTCGTATGGGCAACCGCACGCGCGCGGCCGCAAGGTCGAAGGCGGCCTGATCCCGCTCGACACCGTGTGGCGCTTCGGGGCCAACATGGCCACGACGCTCCACAGCGATCTCGACATCACGCTGGGCGACCTGAAGCTGCCGCGCGGCGACTACTCGCTCTTCATTCTTTATACTCGCACCGGATACGCGCTGATCGTGAATCGCGGAACGGGGCAATGGGGTACAGACCGCGATGCCTCCAAGGATCTCGGCCGAGTTACGCTGACGAGCCGGACCATGGCGGAACCGGAACCTTCGCTGTCGATTTATCTCGTACCCGATGCGCCGGACCCCAAGACCGGGTATGCCGAGCTCCGCGGCGCGCTGCGGATCAAGTGGGGGACCACGGAGTTGACCACCAGCTGGCGAGTCGACCAGTGACCGACGAGCGGTATCCGATCGGCAAGTTCACGCCCGTGAGCGCCCTATCGACGGCGGAGCGCGCGGCAACGATCGAGCAGATCGCCGCGGCGCCGGAGAATTTCCGGCGCGCGGTGGCCGGGCTCGATGACGCGCAGCTCGACACGCCGTACCGCACCGGTGGATGGACCGTCCGGCAGGTCGCGCATCATCTCCCCGACAGTCATATGAACGCGTATATGCGCTTCAAGTGGGGCCTCACGGAGCACAATCCGGCGATCAAGACCTACGAAGAGAAGGACTGGGCGAAGACGCCGGAGATGCGTGCTCCAATCGCGATGTCGCTCGATCTATTGACGGCGCTGCATCGGCGCTGGGTGACGCTGCTCCGAGCAATGTCGCCGGCCGATTTCGCGCGCACGATCAAACACCCGCAATGGGGGGCGCCGTCGCTCGATACGATGCTCGCGTTGTACGGGTGGCACGGCCGCCATCACACCGCGCATGTCACGTCGCTGCGGCAACGCATGGGCTGGGGCGACTGATGGTCGAGTTCGCCGATGACAACCTCGACGAGGAGTTTTCACTCGGTGACGGCACTGCCGATACCGAGGGGATCGTGATGTGTCCCTACTGCGGCGAGCCGAACGAAATCGGCATCGACGCGGGCGGAGGATCGGTGCAGGATTATGTCGAAGATTGTCAGGTCTGCTGCCGTCCGTGGCGTGTCACGGTCAACTACGATGAGGAGGGGAACGCAGAGATCTCAGCCTCACCGCTCGACGAATAAATCCCTCTCGTCGGTAAATGCACACTTCCGAATGTGATTGCGATCTCCGTCCGAGGATCTAAACCCAACGATTCTCACGGCGGCCGGACGTGCCACGTTAATGTGACAGGTGCCTTCGATCCTATTGGTAGACGATGATATGGATACCCGGCTGGAGCTCAGGGACTTCCTGACGGAGGCTGGGTTTGCCGTTTACACGGCGCGCGATGGTCAGCACGCTCTGCAAACGCTCGAGAAGATGGATCCGCCCGACTTGATCCTGCTTGATTACAAGATGCCGGTCATGGATGGGAAGCAGTTTCTTGGGGTCCAGCGCCAGATCCCCCGCCTCCACGGGATTCCCATCGTCATCCTCTCGGCGGCCACGCGCGAGTGGTCTGGAGCTCAGCTCGAGGTCGAAGATGTGCTGTCGAAGCCCGTCGACCTCGAGATGCTGCTCACTACGGTGAACCGAATTTTCGCGGACCGCCTATAGGGCCGCTGCGTACCGGCGCGCCACTTCCTCCCAGTTCACCACGTTCCACCAGGCCGTCACGTAGTCCGGCCGGCGGTTCTGGTATTTGAGGTAGTAGGCGTGCTCCCACACATCGACGCCGAGGATCGGGACCTTGCCGTCCATGACGGGGCTGTCCTGATTCGGCCGGCTGCCGATCTCGAGCTTACCGTTCGCGACCGTGAGCCACCCCCAGCCGCTGCCGAAGTGGGTCGTCGCGGCGTTGGAGAGCTGCTCCTTGAGTTTCGCGAACTCGCCGAACGTCCGCTTGATGGCGTCGGCGAGCGTGCCGCTCGGTTCGCCGCCACCGCCGTTGCCCGCGGGTGCCATGATCGTCCAGAACAGCGAGTGGTTGTGATGTCCGCCGCCATTGTTGCGAACGGTCGTGCGGATGTCTTCGGGGATTGAATTGATGCCGCGCAGCAGCTCCTCGAGGGTCTTGTCGAACAGCTCGGGATGCTTGTTCAGCGCGTTGTTGAGGTTTGTGATATAGGCTTGATGATGCTTGTCATGATGGATCTGCATCGTCTGCGCGTCGATATACGGCTCGAGCGCCGCGAAGTCGTATGGCAGCGGGGGAAGCGTATGTCGCGTTTCGGTACTCGCCCTGCCGGCATTCTGCTCTGTGACTGGTGGCATCGCGTCCAATCCTTCAGGAGTGTGGGTCTCAAACCCCGCATTGCGCGGCACGGTTCCCTCCATATCTTGGCGTCCGCGGACGTCTGTCCTCTCCCCCAACCGGAGGCGCTCGTGGCGGAGTTTCTGCTGCGCTGGCTGCATTATCTGGGCGGCATTACGTGGATCGGCCTCCTGTACTACTTCAATTTCGTGCAGGGGCCGTTTATGGCCGAGGCGGACCCCGGTGCAAAAAGCACCGCGACGCAAAAGTTGCTGCCGCGTGCTCTGCGCTGGTTTCGCGGCGGTGCGATCCTGACGTTCCTCACCGGTATCGCGATCATCGGGAAGCGCATCGGCGAATCGCCGCTCGGCGCCGCCGGCTGGTCGACGCCGTGGGCCATCACGATTCTCACCGGTGCGCTCTTCGGCACGCTGATGTTCTTGAACGTCGTTCTCGTCATCTGGCCCAAACAGCAGATCGTGATCGCTTCGGCGAAGGCGGCCGCGTCGGGTGGCCAGGCGAACGCAGCGGCGCCGGTGGCGGCGCGGCGCGCATTCCTCGCGTCGCGCACCAACGTCGTCTTCTCGATCCCGATGCTGTTCTACATGGGCGCGGCGTCACACTTCACGCTGCCGGGAGGCGGCAATCACGCCGCGTATTGGGCGAGCGTCCTTGTCGTGGCAGCGCTCCTCGAGATCAACTCCCTGACGGCGACCACCGGAGCGACCACGAAACCGATCGAGAAGATCCCCGGTGTGATCGTGACGGGCTTCGTCGTGTGGGCCGTCGTGTACGGGCTCGCGCGGGCGTTCCTATCGCCCTGACGGCATAACGGATGGCGTCGGTCACGCTCCGCCGGCTGAGCAAGGTCTTCGACGGCGGCGTCCAGGCGTTGCACCCCCTCGATCTCGACGTGCGGGACGGGGAGCTGCTCGTGCTCCTCGGCCCGTCCGGATCCGGCAAGACGACCGTGCTCCGCTGCATCGCCGGGTTAGAAGAGCCCACTACCGGTGACGTCGTGATCGGCGAGCGCATCGTGACGCACGCCCCGCCCGCGGACCGCGACGTCGCGATGGTGTTTCAAAGCCCCGCGCTGTATCCCCATCTCACGGTCCGGGAAAACATCGCCTTCCCGCTCGAGATGCGCGGCGTGTCGGATGCGCAGATCGCCCGTCGCGTGCTCGAGGCGGTAGCGCGTCTGGGACTCCAAGCGGTGCTCGACCGCGCGCCGGAGAAGCTGTCGGAGGGGGAACGCCAGCGCGCGGCGCTGGGCCGCGCCATCGTGCGCGGTCCGCAGGCATTTCTCTTTGACGAGCCGCTGTCGCGGCTGGACGCGACACTCCGGATCGAGCTGCGTGGCGAGCTGCTGGCGCTGCATCGTGCCCTCGGCGCCACGATGATCTATGTGACGCACGATCAGACCGAGGCGATGACCATGGGTCAGCGCATCGCGGTGCTGCATGAAGGGCGGCTGCGCCAAGTCGGAACGCCGGAAGAGGTCTACCAGCGTCCCGCCGACGTGCACGTCGCGCGTTTCGTCGGCACGCCGGGGATGAATGTGCTCCACGGACGGGGAAGGGGGACGGGGGAAGGGGAACGGGTCATCGAAGCGGGTAGCCTGTCGATTCCGATCGAGCTGTCGAGCTACGAGGGGGAACTCCAGGTCGGCATTCGTCCCGAGTTCGTGGATCTCTGCGCGGTCGACAAAGGCGTCGGTAACGCAGACGTCCTGGTCGTCGAGCCGCTCGGGAGCGAAACGCTGGTGCACCTGAATACGGGTGGCCAACCCCTGGTCGCGCGCCTGCCCGGCTTCGCCGACGTACGCGTCGGGACCCGTGTGGGCGTCAAAGTGGATCGACGCCGACTGTATCTCTTCGATGCCGCGGGAGCGCCGCTCGCGTGAATTCGCGGGTCTGGGCCGTTGGTGCGTCGGCCGCCGCGACCGTCGCCGCCGCTCTGGTCCTCATCGTGGTCACGACGGCGCAACGGCGCTACGAGCGGGCGTTCGCGTTTCGCATGGCCGGGACGACAGCGGCCTACATCGCCGCGGTCACGCCTCCCCCGCCCCCGCCCGCGCCCCCACCGCCGCCGCCACGTCGACGAGCGGGACTCCGCGGCCGCCGCCAGACTCCGCCACCGCAACCTCCACCGGCGCCTTCCTCTCTCTCGTCCGCTGCCCGCAGCTATGACTTGCCGTCGTTGCTGACGCAGGCCCGCGCGCTGAGCACGCTGCCCGGCTGGTCCTCAGATGTGGAGGTGTACTTCGGGACTGCGCCGCTCGTGGATGCGACCGCACCGCCGCTTTCTCCTGACGATCTGCAGCACCTTGCTGCCGGTGGACGCTGGCGCAACGGCGTCGCGCTTGTCCCGCTGAAGGACCGCGACGGACAGGAGGTCGTGGGCGCCGTTGCCGTACAGCCGCGACCCGCACCGCACGGTCCGCTCCCCGGCGGCTTCGGATTCGTTTTCCCCGCCGCGATCCTTGCCGTTGGCGCGGCCGCCACGATCGCGTTCCGAGAGCACTCGCTGCGACGTGGCGGCTATGTCGGCGCAGCGCTGCTGCTCGCGCTCGCGGGCTATCTCGACGTGCGCGCGGCGGCGCGCCAGAGCACAGACCGTTGGCTGGTCGACACGCGCCGCCTGCTGCAAGAGGCGGCGACGCGACTGCCGCCACCGCGCACGCGCGTCGCGATCACTGATCTGGCGTCCATGGTCCGCGGTGGAGAAATCGTCGCCGGCGAGCCGGGGGAGTCCGCGCCGCGCCGCGTGCGGATCGACGGTGAGCTGCGTGCCGTCGTGGCGGTGTTGATCGGGTCGGGCCGCTGGATCGAGCTGCGCTCGGTGCCCGCCGAGGCCGAAGCGTCCACATGGCTGATCCTGCTGGTGCCTTGTGCCTTGCTGGGGCCGATGGCGATCGGGGCGCTGCGCTGGGCCGAGCGCACGCCGGCGCGCAACCGGCGTGAAACTGCGCTTGCGTGGGGGTTTCTCGCACCCGCCGCGTTGCACCTGATGATCTTCACGATTGGTCCCGCGATCTACGCGATCTATCTGGCGACCCTGGCAGACTTCCGCGCGCTCCTGCGCGATCCGTTGACCTGGAATTCGTTTGTCACGAGCGGGGCCTACACCTTGTACGTGCCGATATCGGTTGCGCTCGCGCTCGGCGCGGCCCTGGCAGTGCACCGGTACAAGCGGAAGGGGAGCCGCCTCTACCGCGCGGCGTTCCTGCTGCCGTATGTCTCCTCGGTCGTCGCCGCCGCCTTGCTGTGGCAGGCGATCTATGGCGCCGGTTCGCTGGGGCTGGGGCGTGCAGACTGGCTGAGCAATCCGAACACGGCGCTCCTCGCATTGATGCTGGTGTCCATCTGGGTGCACGTGGGCGGTCAGATGCTGGTGTTCCTCGCCGGCCTCGACGTGATCCCGCAAGCGTACTTCGATGCGGCGCTGGTCGACGGCGCGGGGGCGTGGCGCCGCTTTCGGCGCGTCACACTCCCGTTGCTCCGACCCGTGACCTGGTTTGTGTTTCTGACCGGCGTGATCAGCGCGCTGCAAATGTTCACGCTCGTGTTCGTGCTCACCCAGGGCGGCCCATCGCCGTTGCACGCGACCGACGTCGTGGTCCATCGCATCTACCGGACCGCATTTGGACCGCAGGCGTTTGGCATGGCGAGCGCGCTGGCTCTGATGCTCGCTGTGGTCCTTTTGGTCTTCAGATGGCCGCAGCTCGCGCTGCTGCGGAGGCAGGCGCGACATGCGTAGGCTCCTGCTTGCCGCGGTGGGTGTCCTCATGGTCGCTCCCTTCCTCTATATGATCTCGGTCTCGTTCATGGGCGAGGGTGAGCTCCTGCGCTGGCCACCGCCATTGCTTCCCGCGTCGCCTACGACTGGTAACTACGCCGCGGCACTCGAGGCGTTGCCCTACACTCGGGTCCTTGTGAACACGGCAATCCTCGCCGGCTGTGTCATGATCGGCCAAGTGCTCACGAGCGCGACGGCGGGATATGCGCTCGCGCGGCTGCGCTTCCCAGGTCGCGACGGGATCTGGACCACGTTGCTCGCGATGTTGGCCATCCCGGCGATCTTGCTCCTGATTCCTCGCTATCTGATGATCGACGCTCTGGGCTGGGTCGACACCTATCCCGGCTTGATCTCGACGGAGCTGGTGTCGGTGTGGGGCATCTTCCTGATGCGGCAAACGTTCATCATGCTGCCCCGTGACGTGGAGGATGCCGCCCGGTTGGACGGAGCGGGGGAGTGGACCCTCTTCTGGCGCGTCGCGCTGCCGCTCGCGAGACCGGCGGTGGCCGCTGTGGCGGTGCTCGCGTTTACGGACCAGTGGCGCAACTTCCTGTGGCCGCTGGTCGTCACGCGTACCGCCAGAATGGAAGTCGCGGAGGTGGCGCTGACGCACTTTCACACCGCGTACGCCGCCAATTGGCCGTATCAGATGGCGGCCGCGGTCCTGGTGACGTTGCCTGTCCTTGTGGTGTGCCTCTTGGCGCAGCGTTACGTGACACAAGGAGCGCGTTTCAGCGGTGCGCAGGTGCGTCTCTAGCGCCTCGCGCTCGATCTGAAGGTCACGGACCACTCGACATCCGCCCCAGTCCCGGCCGGCCATTCCACCACGCCGTGTCCGCTGGCGAGCCGCTTCACCGTGCATGCGACGTCTGACTTGCACGCTCTGACGCGCATTCCGCGAGGGACCGCGATGGTGACGGCGTATGGGCGGCCGTCGAGATTCACCGACTTCGCGTAGAGCGTGCGCGTCCTGACGTCCCACCGCTCCTCGCGAATGTCGATCGTGCCCTGCACGACGTGCCGCGTCGAGCCGATGATCTGCGGCCGCGTGACACTTGGCCGCAATGCCACGACCAGGGCGGAGTGTGGCGCTATCGTGGCGCCGAGTGTCTGTGAGACATCAGTCATCGGCCGCTCTGCCCAGACGTCGTAGACGACAAAGCGGGTACCGGCAATCCCCAACGCCGCCAGGCTCTGCACAACGGTGCGCGGCTCTTCCTCCCAATTCACCAGCGCGAGCGTCCACCAGCGGGGAGCGCCTTCGACAATCCATGTGGATGCCGGCCGGTCGCGTGTGACGCTCCACAGCCCTCCGGGACCACCGGTATCGGTGACGTGCACGGCAAGAACATTGTCCCCGCCCCAGTTGAGCGCGGCCGCCGGGACGGCGTATTGGCGGTAGCTGCGCCAGCCGCTGGTGCCCCCGACCTTGATGCCGTTGATGAATGTCTCGTCGACATCATCCACCTTGCCGAGATCGAGCCGCACCTCGTCGGGAGGGGTGGGGGCGGACGGCACGGTGAAGTGTGTGCGATACCAGGCCGAGCCATCGTAGTCGGGATGACCGGATTGCTCCCAGGTCAGCGGGACAGCGATCATCTCCCACGTTTCGTCATCGTAGTCGCGTGACCCGTATCGTACGTCGTCGCCCGTACGAAGACGCCACGGCCCACGCAGACGGACGATCGTCTTGCCGGCGGTGATCGCCGGGGCAATCTCGGGCTCGTCACTCTGCGTTCCAGCGGGACGCGCCGGAGTCGTCGTCTGGGCGGCGACGGGAATTGTCTTCTGCAAAATTGGCAACCGCTCAGCCGGCAGCTTGGGAAGATTGTCCGAGAAGATGCTCATCCCTCCAGACATCGCGACCACGGAGGCCCACACGCGCGCTTCCTCGAGAGTGAGGGGCGGCCGCACGACAAGGCAATCGGGGTCGTTGAGCCAGACGGATCGGTGATAGAAGCTGCGCAGCGCCGTAGCCCGCGCCGGTGATTGAATGCCGTTCCAGCTCGCGTCCACGTCGTCGCCGATCCGCATTCCGTCCACCAGGCCGGCCGCATGCTGCAATGGCGCCCCACACCCGAGCAGAAAGGCCTCCGTGCCAAGTCCTGCGCGCAGCGCAGTGAGTCCGCCGCGGTAGGCTTCGGCGCGGGTCAGGCCGCCGTAGTGGGTCACGCCGCCTGTCGCCCATTCGAGAAAATCGATCTTGAGATAGTCGTAGCCCCAGTCGCGCACGACGCGGCGTGCGAGATCGTACAGCCATTGCTGGACGCCGGGGTGCGCGCCATCGAGGGCGACAATCCGGCCGCCCCAACGCTCGCGCGTATCCACGACAAGGGGAGTCCCGTCGGGCGCCGGGAGGGGCCCCTTGAGGAGCCAGGATGGATTCGCTCTCGCGATGTCCGATTGCTCGGCGACCGCGAAGGGCGCCACCCACAGGCCTGCCTGAAAGCCCGCGGCATGCACGCGATCGGTCAGCCACCGGTGGCCATGGGGAAACTTGCTGTTCGTATCCCAATCGCCCGCGGCGCGCTGATAGCCGTCGTCGAGCAGGATGTAGCGAAAGAAGCGGCGGTCGAAGTGCACGCCGCAGAAGCCGATATTCGCCAGCATATCGCCTTCGGTCACATCGGCACCGAGTTCGTACCACGAAGACCACCCGGTGGGAACCGACAGCGCCGCGACACGTTCGCGGTCCACGGACGACGGAGGTGTTGCGGCGGCGGTCAGCGCCCCCAGGCCGTCGCCCGCAGGCATGTAGGCAAGCCGCAACGTCGCGACGTCGCCGTCCGGTCGCACAGGACGGGCGGGCGACCATTCGCTGACTGCCTCCAGCTTCCCATCAGCGGCAAGCCTCACTTTGCCTTCCCCAGCCTCACCGGGGTCCCACACAGCGGCGAAGCCGCGTCCTGCACGAGTTACGCCGATCGCGCCAAAGCCAGTCGCGTCTGCAGGCAGCGAAGCTACGTGGCACGCGCTCCACGACTGGTAGCCGCTCACGAGGGCAATGAGAGGTCCGTCACCCGGAAGACCGGGAAGGAAGTCTGGCTCGGAAGTTGCGAAGAACCGTATACCGCGGATCGTAGCAAGCACGCGATCGGGATAGATGCTGACGGTGATCGCGCCGCGAGCAACAGAGTCCAGAGCAAAGAACTCTGCCTCGATCCAAACGCTGCCGGATGCGGCACCTGCCGGAGCCGGGGTTCGTCCCCGGATCACAAGGGACTCGCCGCCGGGTGGGCGGCGGTTCCCCACGCTGACGTCTTCCAAGTCAGCCAGGGTGGCGAGTGTATCGCCGATCCAAACGCCCAGTGCTGCGTTTCGCAGCAACGGGACGGACCGATCGGGACCGTTGTACCACAGCGACAGGCGACGCTGGTCGTCGAGATCGAAGCGCAGGTTGCCGAGCGCTCGCAGCGGGCGAGGGCGCCGGACGGGCAGTACAGCGGCCGCACCAGTCAGGAGCATGAACGTGCGACGGTCCATCGTATCAATGTTGGTTGCCCTGGCAGCTTTGTCTACGACGCTCGCCGCGCAATCGAATACCCCGCAATCGGATAGCGCGCAATCGACCAAAGTGCGCCGGCACGCCATTAGCTTCGGGTTCGTAGCGACGCTCGGTGCATACTGGCAGATCGAATCAGCCGAGATCGGTTACGTGCGCCGGCCCTCGCGTGGCTTCGCCGCGCTGGGGCTCGCTGCTCGCGTGGGCACATTCATGAACGAGAGCGCCGTGCTGGGTGGTCAGAAGGGCGCTGTGTTCGCGGCGACACTGTCCGCCCGGACACGCATGAAGTCCATCGCGCAGTTCGGAGCCGATGAGCACGGCACCGGGATTGGGTTCGACCTGACCTTCGAGCTCAGCGGCTACACTGCTGCCGGCTCGCCGATGTCGCTGGGATCCCGATGGGTGGGGGTCTCGGTGCTCCCGGCGTTCAGCGTGGGCAGCGGCAACGCCCCGCACTTCGCCATAGTGATCGGTCCCACCGCCTTCCTCAGCGGCGGGAGGCCGGTCATGCGTGGTCTGCTCGCGTTCCGTGGGGAGGCGCCGCTGGCGCGCGGGGAGCGGCATCCCTAGGTTAGCGACCTTATGGTCGCGCCGACGCTGACCTCGGATCATCCCGGTCTCGAGGTCCTCGCCGAAGTCGCTAAAGTGCTGGCAGCGGGCCGGCCTGCCGAAGAAGGGCTGGCAGGGGTCGTCGGCGTGCTGCGCCGCGGACTCGCGTTGCGCCGCTGCCGCCTCTGGCTGCGCTCCCCGGACGGCTCACGCTTTGTCCCCATCAACAGCCCCGAAGATGAAGCGCAGCTTCCCGGCTACGATCCCGCCGTCGCCGGCTGGGTAGCTGAGGGACCGCACCGCGAATCGGTCGCCGGCGGCACGCTGCTCCGCCTCCCTCTGGTCCACGAAGACGAGGCCCTCGGGTGCTTCGAGGTCATCATTCCGGAGGGACGCTACGAGCGGATGGCGCACGACGTGCTGGTCGTCGTGGCCCAGATGCTCGCGCCCGTGCTCGCGGCGAACGAGTTGTCCCAGGACCTCGCCTCGGAGGTCGCCCTCCGCACCCGAGAGCTCGAAACACAGCGCAACTTCGCCGCCCGCATCATCGACTCGATGCCGGTCGGCTTGTACGTGATCGATCGGGCCTATCGCATCCGCGCCTGGAATCGCAAGCGCGAGGCGGGGACGCAGGGTGTATCCCGCGAGGACGCGCTGGGCCGCGAGGTGTTCGAGGTGCTGGACCGCCAGCCGCGCGAGCTGCTCAAGCGCGAGTTCGACCGCGTGTTCCAGACCGGCGAGATCCAGACCGTCGAGATGGACTCCCAGGCGA
>WNFR01001706.1_pt1 | contig 22980 bp, 20 predicted proteins | sample 5400221 | NCBI WGS metagenome assembly WNFR01 (sample SAMN13153357, study PRJNA577476) | soil metagenome | isolation source: 40 cm soil under Madrone tree | place: USA:California | collected 2016-06-14 | reverse complement strand
CAACGAACGCTGGGCGATTACGCTGAACCTGCTTGATCTATCCGCCACCGGCAATGTGTTCTTCACTGACGGTAGGCCACCGCAGTTCGTGTCGTGCGACGCGCAGAGTGTCATTCACAATCTGCCGAACCTCACAATCATGTACCGGTGCTTCGGCAGCGGCTCAGCGCAGACCGTCTTCGATTCGAACGACTGGCAGTTGATCGGAGACAACATCCCTCTTCCTGCCTCGTTCTTCGGCCCCACGCCCGGTCCATGCCAACTGTCGGGAGCGTCCAACGGCCCAAACGCCGCACATGCCAACTCCTTTTGGGATTGCACGGGCATCAACCCACCCGACCCTGTCGAGTTCGAGCTAGGGGTCTTCGATGACGGCACTGGGGTTACGGACCAAGGGGGTCGTTCCAGATATCATCGTCGAGTGGCGGCTGCGGCTTTGGCGAACTGAGCGATGGCAGCGCGTTCAGCGCATCGTACGCGCCTGACCGGGACGTTCTCAGCTTTCTGGTCGTACCTGCGGGGTTCAATTCGTTCTTACTGAGCGAGTGTCATCGGCAGCTACCGCAATAGTCCGACTGGATCGTGGCTGCGAGTTGCCCACTGCGGGCTGGCCGTCTGGCGTTCGATCCCCGCCGCCGCTCCTGATTCCCTGTTGCCATTCCCAGGCTCAGCTCCGGCGTGCGGATGTTGCGCCCAGTTTGCGCGCGGCCGTTATTTCTTCTGCGTCTTATAGTGCAGCCCGTCGTCGCTGTTGACCGTGTTCATCGTCGCGCCGATGCAGAGGCCGTCGCTGGTGACGATCTGGACCGTCGTCGCGACGTTCCCCGCGAGCTGCGCGACGACGCCCGTCGGCAGTGATGTGAGGCCCTTCGCGGCGTTGTTCTTGCCTTGGCCGGCGGCCTTGCCCCCGCCGGCCGTGCCGCTCTTGAAGTTCAGCTTCACGATGCCGTCGGCGACGCCGGTCTTGTCCTTGTAGGCGTAGCCCGTCGTGCTCTTCGCGACCCAGCAGGGCTTCCCGTCGCAGAGCTGCGTCGCGCGATCGATGACGAAGCCGCGAATCAAGGTGTCGTCGTCGCGGTAGAGGCAGAGCGCGACCAGCGTCGTGCCGTTCACCGGGTCGCCGAAGTCGGTCTGCGTCGTCGCCGTCGTGAGGTGGTTCCACTGCAGCTTCAACTGCTCCTTGCCAGGGCTCTTCTCGTTGTAGGCGAGCTTCGCTTTCGCGGCGACCAGGCAACCGGATACGGGCGCGGCGGCGCACGGTTCGAGCGTGCACGTCGGCGAACAGCCGTCGCCAGCCGTGGCGTTGCCGTCGTCGCACTCCTCGCCGGAGTCCAGTACTCCGTTCCCGCAGGTGCCTGGCGTGGCGGTTGCCGTTGGCGTGGCGGTCGCGGTCGGCGTGGCGGTCGCGGTCGGCGTGGCGGTCGCGGTCGGCGTCGCCGTCGCGGTCGGCGTCGGCGTAGCGGTGTCCGTGGGCGTCGCTGTTGCGGTGGTCGTTGCAGTCGCCGTACCGGTTGCGGTCGCAGTCGGTGTCGGTGATGCGGTCGCGGTCGGCGTCTCCGTCGCGGTCGCTGTTGCAGTAGGTGTCGCGGTCGGGGTCGCCGTGTCCGTTGCGGTCGGCGTGGCGGTTGGAGTCGGCGTGGCGGTTGGAGTCGGCGTCGCGGTCACGGTCGCCGTCGCCGTCGGCGTAGAGGTGCCCGTAGGCGTCGCTGTTGCGGTGGTCGTTGCAGTCGGTGTGTCCGTTGCGGTCGACGTAGGGGTTGGAGTATCAGTTGCCGTCGCGGTCAGCGTCGGCGTCGGAGTCGGGATAGGTGTCACCGGACACACGATATTCCCAGAATTCACAACCATATTGTCGAATGCGACCCGTACGTTCTGATGGGTGAAAATCCCGTCGTCACTGTGAGCATCTAGAACAACAAAGATATCTTCCAATGTTCCCGTGCCGTCCGCTAACTTAACCCATCCAGACGGTCCGAGGTAATATGCGGTGTATTTGTTGTCTTGGCGGACCTCGCGCAAGGTCCCTTGCGTGTCGGTCGTCGCGGTTATCCCTTGAACCGCATACGAAAATCCCGCGAGGTACACTTCTCTTGGGCTGCCTGGAAAATCGTTCGCGTTGCCGAAGCTTACGCGACCAAGACCCGGGGGATTGCCTGGAAACGGAGGAACAACACTCGATACGATGAGGTCGCAGCGGACGCCGTTTGCGCTCGGCCAGTCGAGCAATGCGAAATCCGCTTGAACGTCGAAGTCTCCGCGGAGCGCGCACGTGCTCGCATATTCAGCCGCGAACACATTGTCTGGCCCATTCACAGAGGTCGCGGGGACGCTTAGCTCGACTCGTCCATTCACCCGCGCGACTGACGGCCCCGTCCCCGCGATGACGGCAGACCAAGATGACGTGTCCGATTGACTGAAGTCGTCGCAGAATACTCCGCCACACGCTGCTTGCACTGACGAGGCTGCCAGACTTAGCGCTGCCGCCAATGCGAGAGGCAACGCTCGACAACGCGCAAATGACCTCATGGTTCGCCGTGAGTGCAGAAGGCCCCTCTACTTTGGTTGTCGATGGCGAACCCCCTCCTCTCGCCGTAAGGGCGATTCGCTCGGTGGGTACGAGTAGGGGGATGAGAGATCATCCCGTCGGGCGGGCCGTCCGGTTAGTGCGAACGATCCTCCGCTAGGGGGGGTCGCCTCGTCAACGAAAATCGACGGGTTCGATCACCTCATGTGTCTCAAGGCGATAAGTGACTGCACCAGCGACGACAAAAATAGGCGGTCGCTGCACCGAAATGGCGCAAGTTCGGCAGTTGCTCGCCCTCAGCGGCGAGGCGTACCACAAGTCGCGCCACAGCAAGGGGATCGTAGAGGCTTCCGCATTCGACGGGATTGTCGTTGGCGTTGGCGATCGCGTCGAACTGGAGGACTCGAAAGATACCTTCTCATTTTACGAATTTTCCTCGACCAGAAATCGATTTGGCTCAGCCCAGACGTGCCTACCAGCCCATAAGGCTGAATGAGGCGGAGGCTTGCTTGCGAAGGATTCGGTGCGTTACACGATGGTACACAACGCGTGCGCGCTTTCCGAATACTGCCTCTTGTCGCGGTGGTGCTTGCGAGCATCGGCTGCGCACCCCCGGTCCAGCAACGAGTGGCTCCGTATCCCGCCGCCGGGCAGAGCGCCTCGCAGGGACAAACAGACAGCATGGACTGCGAAGCGTGGGCTCGTGCCAATGCGGGGAGCGCAGGGGATGCCGCGCTCGCGGGCGGCGCTGGCGGCGCTGTCGCGGGTGCCGCGGTCGGGGCCGCGATTGGAGCAATTGCCGGATCTTTCTTCGGGGCAGCTGACACCGGCGCTGCACTTGGTGCAGCGTTGGGAGGGGCACAGGGGGGTCTCCAGGGGGCTGCCGGCGGGGCGAACGCCCAGGACCAACGGTATGTGACCGCCTACCAAAACTGCATGGCCGCCCGCGCGTATGTAGTAAACGGGACCGCGGTCATCCCCGTTGCCCAGCCACAATCGACTATCGGATCCTCATCAGGGAGCGCACAGCCCACCGTTGAGGATCGCTTGGTACGGCTGCGCGATCTGCGCCGGCAAGGGTTGATCAACGAGAAGGAGTACCGTGAACGACGGCGCGCGATTTTGGCGGACTTGTGATCGACACCTGGAAGCTCGCATCATGGTGAACTCGATAAATCGACTATCGATCACTTTATGCTTATTCATCTTCATAGCGGCCGCGTGCGCCGGGTGTGCGTTCGGGACTCGTCAAGTAAATTTAACCTATGGGCCTAGCATGCCTCCCGTACCACTCCGCCCGCCGGTGTTTGGTCAGGTCGGAGTTGCGCGGCTGGGCGATGCCCGTAAACCCGAGCAAGGTACCGGCGTCCTGCTCGGAACGATCCGGAACGGCTGGGGTATAACAACGGCCTCGGTGCTCGCTAATCAGGACCCGGTCATGTGGGTCACCGAAGGTGTGGCTCGCAGCTTGATCGCAGAGGGCTTCACCGTCCAGCGTTTGGCCTCGCCAGCCGATGGCGGCGATTTCCCGGTGATCAGCGGCACGGTGATTCGTGCGTCAGGCGGGCTGCAGGACTCCATGGACGCCCATGTGTCCGCGCTGCTGAATATTCAGCAGCGGGGTAACGTCGTCGCCAGAGTGAACTGCGACGGGTACGCGTCAAAGGTCGCATGGACCGTGTCAGCAGACGAGTATCGGACCGTGTTCGAGGCTGCGATGGACGATTTTGCAAAAAGCTGTGGACCAAAACTGACCAAAACTCTCACCGAGGGCACGCAGTAGGTGCGGCTCAGCCGTGGGCTATCCGCTGTGGCGATCATTTTGGGCGGCTGTAGTTACTGGCAGGCTCTTCCAGTCGGCGATACCGCTCCGCCGTCGTGGAACGGCCCTTTCGGGCCTACGAGCCGAGGTGCCCTAGGTAGCGTAGCGGCCCCGCAGGAAAGGGCGGCGACTTCTTCCGTTGAGGAGCGCCTCCGAAACCTCGAACAGCTGCGGAGGGATGGATTGATCGGGGAGCGGGAGTATCTGGAACGACGCAAACGGGTCCTCGCTGAGGAGTTCTAGAGGTTACCGACGATTCGCGCCCGCGTTTTACGGTATTCCTCTTCCGTGATGAGCCCACGGTCATACATGTCTTTGAGACGTTGCAGCTTCTGCCCCGCGTCGCTAGCCGCTGGTGGCTCGACACTAGCCGGTTCGCTGCCAGGGACAAGGCGTGGAACCAACGGAGCGCGTGGAGCTGTCGCCGAGGTGGGACCGGCGGGCGGCGCAGAGGACTGCAACTCAAAGTCGTGTTGTTCGAGGAAGGCGGTTGGTCCTCGGAACATGAACGGGATGCCAAACGCGAAGAAACCACCTACAATGCGCCCCGTCGCGATGCGAGTTCGCAGCGTGCTGGTGACCGGCTCGTATCCATCGCGCTCGATCCGAACCGGGATGCCGTCGCGAAACTCGGCGCGAGGGACTTTACACCTCACCGGCGACACGCCCACGAACTGTCCATTGACGTACACCTTGGCGTCAGGTGGAGACGTCCGTATCATCGTCGACTCCGTGCAAGCCGAGAGGAGTGTGGAGACAACGATCAGCGCGTGCGAGCGGCGCATGTGAAGGAAGGTATCACGGCTCGGGTGAAGGGCGTCAATCTCGCTCCGAGGTCTACGATGTCATTCGAGCCCTAAACGCGGCTGATTCGGTGGCGATGCACTACCGGAGACGGCCCTTCCAGGCTGCCGAGCGGGGCAAAGAAATGACGACGAGACGGGTTGGTCGTGCCGTCCATGGTGCCGCGCTTGGGTGAAGGTCCAGAAGCCGTTCTCGATTTTCGGCGAACGTACCCTCGCAACCGTTGGCACCATTGGCACCACTTTCGACGGAGGAGGATGAGGAGAACGAATCGCTAACTGCGGAAGCTACCGAGGGAACTTCGAGTGCGCCCAGGGTGATTCGAACACCCGACCTTTTGATTCGTAGTCAAACGCTCTATCCAACTGAGCTATGGGCGCGTGCGACCGACCATCTGTAACAAAGCAGGCCGGCAAGTCAACGTCGCACGCGCCGGATCCGATCTCTGCACCGCTCACGCTGCGCGCGAGCGGCTCGCAGTTACCGGTAGTAGCGCTGCGCGGCACGACGTTGACAGCCCTCGTAGGCGAGGCGCTCGATCGTGCGTCGCCGCTTCACTGGGTTGCGATGGTACGCGGCGCGGCGGTACTCGGCGTAGCGACACGGATCGTGGCGAACGATCGACCACGCGCGATCGTAGCGGTAGCCGTCGCGATAGCGGTAGTCGACGTGGCCGTAGCCTGACGAATCGTTCGAGTGCGCCTCGGCGGAGCGGGTAAACGCGGGCGCGCCGAGGAAGCACGCGAGCAATGCGACGGTGGTGAGGGTGCGCTTCATAGACGTTCCTCCTTGCCTCGAGTCTAACGCGGAGGTTGTCGGAACGTTGCGGTGGTGCGCGGCGACGCACGAAGGAGCGGAGAGGGAGGGATTCGAACCCTCGGTAGAGTGTTACCCCTACACACGCTTAGCAGGCGTGCGCCTTCGACCACTCGGCCACCTCTCCGGCGCGGGTCGACTCTCGATCGTTTACCGCACCAGCGCGCGACGCGCCAGTGATTCCTTGACAACGACGGGAGCGGCTCGTAAGCACCAGCGCGATCAGGCAGGAGGAGGTTTCACATGGATGTGATGAACTTGATCGAGTCGCTGTTTCGCTGGTTCCATGTATTTTTCGGTATCCTCTGGATCGGCCTTCTGTACTTCTTCAACTGGGTGAACGCGTTCTTCGCCGCGACGATGGACGCGGAGACGAAGAAGAAGGTCGTCCCGGAGCTGATGCCGCGCGCGCTCTTCTGGTTCCGCTGGGGCGCCGCCTTCACCTGGATCACCGGCGTGTTCTTGCTGCTCCTCGTCTACTACCACGGCAAGGCGGTTCTTGGGGCCGAGCAGCGTTGGACAGGGCCGATGCTCCTCATGATCGTGCTCGTCTTCGTCGCGCCCTTCATCTACGACTGGCTCGTCAAAGGTCCGCTGAAGGATCCGACGACGACCTTCTGGGGCGGGCTCGGCATCGCGTTCGTGCTGCTGCTACTGTTCGATCGCTGGGCGGGGATGAGCTACCGCGGCACCGCCATCCATTTCGGGAGCCTGCTCGGAACGACGATGGCGTTCAATGTATGGTTTCGTATCTGGCCGTCGCAGCGCACGATCATCACGGCGACGAAGAACGGCACCGCGCCCGACGCCGCGATCGTCGCGCTCGCGGGCTCGCGCTCGAAGCACAACACCTACATGTCGGTGCCGCTGGTCTTCATGATGATCAGCCAGCACGCGACGTGGGCAGCGTCGTGGACGCCGGTGATGCTGACGATCATCGTCGCGCTCGGCTGGGGGACGGCGTACCACATCTACGATCGTGCGAAGAACGTAAAGGGTTTCTGACGGGGGGCATGGCCGCGCGGCACGCTACGCTGCCGCGCGGCACGCCGCCGCGCGGCCACGAACCGATCGCGCGGCGACGACACCTGCCGCGCGGTACTCAGCCCGCGCCGAATGAGAACGTGACGGTCTTCGTCTCCTTCGGTCCCACCGTCACGTTGGCGGTGCGGGTCCCGAAGCGTTCGTGCCAGGCCTCGACGACGTAGGTGCCAGGCGGCACGTCCTTCAGCGTGAAGCGGCCGTCGGCGCCGGTCACCATGAAATACGGATGGTCGTAGACGCCGAGATAGGCCTGCATCCACGGATGGATGTCGCAGCGGATCGGGACGACGGCCTGCGGATCGTCGACGTCCACCGTACGCTCGGCACCTTTCAAGCCGAGGCTGAAGTTCCACCCCGACGACTTCGGCGGCGTACCGTGGACGTTGTGCGGCAGCGGATCGCTGTTGAGAAATTTGACCGGCTGGCCCGCCTGCGCGGCGGCGACGCGCGGCGTGAAGAGGCACCCGCGCTGGTCGACGGTGACCGACGTCTGCGGCACGGCGAAGACGCGGTCGCCGAGACCATCTTTGATCGCGACGATCGCGTTCTGCACCTTGCCGTCGTGGACGAGGACGTCATCGGTCTGCACGGCGCGCGGGTTCGACGCCGCGCAGTCCTTCGCGCTCGACATGTCGACGACCGTCGCCGCCGGCGGCGGTCCCGTGAGGCGCACCTCTCCTTCGATCACGCCGACCGTCGCCAGGTCGAGCGGTGTCGGCGCGCGGCGCTCCGCCTTCTGACTGCATGCCGTGATGGCGACGATCACGACGACGCCCCACCCTGCCGCTCGCATCCATTTCATCATAGGCTCCGCTCCCGTATGTCGCTGCATGCGCCTCGTCGCGGCAGAGTGCCAGACACGGCCGCGCAATCAAGGGCGACGCTGCGAATCGCAGCCCGACGACTGACGGCGCAACGAATCGCCGCGCTCGCGTCACTGCTCGTCGCGGTCGCGATCGGCGCTGCCTGCGAGCGCACGATCGACGCGCCCGACGCGAACCGCACGCCGACGCCACTCGACGCGTCGATGACGGGCGCGATCACGGGACACGTTCGATTTCACGGCACGAAGCCGCCACCGCGCCACGTCCAAGTCACGAGCGACGCGACGTGCGTCGCGGCGCATCCCGACGGTCTCGACGTCGAGGACGTCCGCGGCGACGACCACGACGTGCTCGCCGACGCGTTCGTCTGGATCGCGCGCGGGCTCGAGGCTCGCGTGTTCGCAGTGCCGGAGACGCACGTCGTCGTCGACCAGCGCGACTGCGTCTTCGCGCCGCGTGTGGTCGGGGCACGAGCGCGGCAGCAGATCGACTTCGTCAACAGCGACGACACCCTGCACAACGTGCACGGGACGCCCGCCCACTCACCCGCGTGGAACTTCGGCCTCGGCATCCGCGGCGCGCGGCGGACGATCACGATCGCGCATCCGGAGGTCCCCGTCGGCGTGCAGTGCGACGTCCACCCGTGGATGCACGCAGCGCTCGGCGTCGTCGACCACCCGTACTTCGCGGTGACCGCGCTCGACGGCGTGTTCACGCTCGCGGGCGTGCCCGCCGGTCAGTACACGCTCGCCGCGTGGCATCCCCGGCTCGGCAAGCGGCAGCAAGAGATCGAGGTCGCCGCCGGCGCGACCACGGAGCTCGATCTCACCTTCGCGCCATGACGGGCGGCCGCCGCGGATCTCGAGACGTGACTACGAAGCACGGCGCCCTGCCGCCGTGTCACCGCACCGACGACGCGAGCGGTCCCGCGGCCAGCATCGTCGCAAGCTCTTTCGCGTTCTGCACGGCGTAGTGGCTGCGGCAGTTGTTCATGAGCACGAGCACGCGACGGGTCTGCTTGGCGAGCCGCTCGATCCGCGGCCGCCACTCGCGGAGCTCGTCCGGCGTGTACTGGTAGCCGAACTTCTCGACGGTGCTCACGCCCTGGCGATTCCAGACGTCGCGGTTGCGGCCGTGGAAACGGACGACGGCGAGGTCGTCGCTCGTCGCCTCGGCGAGCGGTGGCACGCTCGCCGGCGTGCCCTGCGGCTCGTCGACGGACACGTACGCGAGACCGCGTGCGCGCAGAAACTCGAACGTCCGCTCGGCGCGGTCCTCGATGAACCAGCTCGGGTCGCGGAACTCGATCGCGAGCGGATACGGCAGCCGCGCGATGCACGATTCGAGATATGCGAGGCTCGCGCGCGAGCGCGGGAACCACTTCGGAAACTGCAGCAGCACGTAGCCGAGGAGATCCGCTTCGTGGAGCGGCACGAGCGCGGACGAGAACCGGCGCCAGATCTCGGTGTCGATCTCGATCGGCAGCTCGCGTGGGTAGAGGCGCGGCCGCCGTGCCAGCGGACCGATCGCCGTTCGCAGGTCCGACGGCAGCCGCGCCGGCACGAACGGATGTTGCGTCAGGGCCGCAAACGCTTTCACGCCGAAGACGAAATCGACAGGGACGCGGGTGACCCACGCGCGCGCCATGCTCTCCGCCGGCAGCGCATAGAAGGTCGCGTCCACTTCGACCACGGGAAAATGCCGCGCGTAGTAGCGGAGGCGATCGGCCGGCGCCGTCACGCCCGGCGGATAGAACGCGCCGCTCTCGAGCAGCGTGCGCTCGGTCCACGACGCGGTGCCGACGAGGACGTTGGCGACGCGCGCCGGCATCGGACCCGCTTGCAGCGCGGCGAGCGGCGGCGGGGTTTCGAGCCGTGCGACGGTGCGCTGAGCGCGCGTGGACGTCACGTCACCTACTTTGCGCGCGCTCCTTCGGCGGGTGCAACCGTCGCGGCCGGCGATCGATGACCCCGGCGACGCCACGACACGGAGGAGACACTTGACGCTCGCCGCCGATCGCGCGCACGATGCGCCATGCTCTTCGAACAGGTGCGCTCCGGCGGCTGTCTCTCGTACCTGATCGGCTGCGAGGAAACCCGCGCCGGCATGCTCGTCGACCCCGCGCTCGATCAGCTCGATCGCTACCTCGCGATCGCTGCGGAGAAAGGTGTCCGCATCCATTACGTCGTCGAGACGCACACGCACGCCGATCATTTCTCCGCCGCGCGCGAGCTCGGCCGGAGTCTCGGCATCCGGATCGTCATGCATCGCCTGAGCGCGGCGCCGTTCGTCGACGTGCGCGTCGACGACGGCGAGTCGCTGATCTGCGGCCGCCTGCGGGTACGCGTCCTGCACACCCCGGGACATACGGAAGACTCGACATGTCTCCTCTTCGGGGATCGCGTCCTCACCGGCGACACGCTCCTCATCGGCGCGACGGGCCGGACCGACCTGCCGACCGGCGATCCGGAGGCGCTGCACGAGAGTCTCTTCGGCAAGCTCCTCCGTCTCGACGACGGGACGCAGGTCTTCCCGGCGCACGACTACAAAGGACGCACGTCGACGACGATCGGCGCCGAGAAGGCCGCCAACCCGCGGCTGCAGAAGCGCGAGCGGGCGGCGTTCGTCGATCTCATGCGCGGGCTCGATCTCGCGATGCCGGAGCATCTGAGCGAGGCGCTCCGCACCAATCGATCCGGCGGCAAGACGGTCGCGCAGCTCCTCGCCGAGGCGGCGGAGGGCCTGCCGTTCATGGCGCTCGACGAGCTCCGCGACCGGCTCGATCGCGGCAACTCCGATTTCGTCCTCCTCGACGTCCGCGAGCGCGACGCCTTCGAGAAGTCGCACCTCCCGGGCGCGCGGCACATCCCGCGCGGCCAGCTCGAGCTGCGCGTCGACAAGGAGCTGCCGGACCCGACGGTCCGCATCCTCACGTACTGTCAGTTCGGCAAGATCTCCACGCTCGCCGCGGCGACGCTGCGCACGATGGGCTACATGCGCGCCGTCGCGCTCGACGGCGGCTTCGACGCGTGGGCGAAAGCCGGCCACCGCGTCGAGAGCAGCGGTTGACGGCGTCGGCCGGTGCCCCTACACTCCGCCGGATGCGACATCAGGATCTCGAGACCGCGGCACACAACGAGCTGCGCCGGATCATCCGCACCGTCGATAAGAAAGTGCAGCTGACGGTCCAGGACGGCCCGTCGCCGCAAGATCCGCTGCTCAACTTGCAGCTCGTCCAGGGGACGCAGCAAGCCATCATGGAAGTCTCGGTCGAGGAGATTCGACGCGCGGTCGAGAACGACCGCGATCGGGCGCGGCTACGCGAGCGCCTGAAGCGCACGCACGAGCGGCTGTGGTTTCCGACGAAGCCGGCGCCTCTGTCCAGCACCAAAGCGATCCGCCCCGGAAGCGAGAGCTTCGCTCACTTCCGTCCCTCCGGCGGACGTCGCTGATCGCGCCGACACGCCTCACGAGCGCGCGGCGACGTGATCGTCGCGCGGTCGCAGACGCGTGCGAGCGCGTGCGAGAACATCCGCTGCTGCGTCAGCCTTCGGACGGCGTGTTCAGCTGCGGCCCGCGAACGGCGCCTTCGGCGGCGAGATCGTAGAGGGCCTTGCGCGCCAACCGCGTCGGGCTGTTGTGACCGTTCTCCCAACGGTTGACCGTCGCGACCGTGATGCCGAGCCGGTGCGCGAACTCCTCTTGGGTCATACCGAGATTGCGACGCAGGTTGCGAATGTTGTCGGCTTCCATGAACACTCCTCGCTGAATTGCGCGGGACATCCGCGCTGGCTTGGACGGAAGCAACTGATATGCCACCTTGCACGAGTGGATTTCGCTTGCGAACTCGACGTCGCGATGCCTGGCGACTGTCAGTAAAGCGGCACAGTGGACATCCGCGTAACGCGCATGCGATAGCCAGGCGGGTATCCGGAGGTATGGTGACAATGCGACACCTGGCGATCGTGGCGGCAATCCTCATCAGCTCCGTCGGCTCCTCGGCGCACGCGCTGCAACGTCAACACTGCGACCACGTGCAGCGCACGGTACAACCGCAGCTCGATGCCGCATGCCCGTGCGCAACGGCCGAAAATCGCGCCGCCCACGCCCGCTGCGTCGGCGACAAGCTGCGCGAGCTGAGCGCGTGTCACCGCGGCAGCGACGGCAGCCAACAGTGCGGCCCAGTGCCGCGAATCTGCGTCTTCGCGTTCCGGCGCGCCGCGAACCGCTCCAGCTGCGGCGAGCCGGATACCGTCACCTGCTGCCTCCCCCGTCAACACGACTGCCAGAACGACCCCACCCCCGGCGACGGCAAGCAAGAAGGTACGTGCAGTCGTTCCCACAAGCCATGCGATACGTTGCGCGATTGCCGCATCCCGGTGTGCCGCCTGGCGACGAATGCCGAGCATTGCACGCAAGCCGGCGGCACCGTCGGCACGGGCAAAGATTGCAGCAACGCCTGCGCGCCCTGACGTCGCGCCCTCTCAAGTTTTCCGCGTAACGAACCGAAACCTTCCCCGACGGCAGAGCGGCGGGAGAGCTCCGCCCCGTCGCGACCTATGTTCACCGTCATCGGCCTCGTCATCGTCCTGGGTGGAGTGATCGGAGGGTACCTCTTCGAGAATGGCCCCCTGCACGTTCTCATCCAGCCCGCCGAGCTCGTCATCATCTTCGGCGCCGCGATCGGTTCACTGCTGATCGCCGCCCCCGGTAAGGCGTTCGGACAAGTCGTAAAGGCGATCGCCAGCTCGTTCGGCAGCTCGAGTCCGACGAAAGTCGAGTACCTCGATCTCTTGAAGCTGCAGTACGAGGTGTATCAGTTCCTCCGCAAGAACGGCGCGGTCGCCCTCGACGAGCACGTGCAGGAGGTCGACAAGAGCGCGATCTTCTCCAAATATCCCGGGTTCCTGAAGCGTCACCACGCCGTCGACTTCTTCCGTGACGCGCTCAAGCAGGTGGTGAACGGCACCGCCAGCGCCGAGGAGCTCGACGTGCTCTTGGACGCCGAGCTCGACACGCATCACGAGGAGTCGAGCATCCCGGTCGGTTTGATCCAGAAGACCGGCGACTCGCTGCCCGGCCTCGGCATCGTCGCCGCCGTGCTCGGCATCATCATCACGATGGGCTCGCTCGACGCCGGCCCCGAGGAGATCGGCCACAAGATCGGTGCGGCGCTGGTCGGGACGTTTCTCGGCGTGCTCATGTCGTACGGCGTGCTGAACCCGATCGCGACCAACGTCGAGATCCAGGGCGTCGCCTCGACGCGCTACCTGCGCTGCATCAAAGAGGGGTTGATCCCGGCGGTGCGCGGCGCGTCGCCGATCGTCGCCGTCGAGTTCGCGCGCAAGGCGATCTTCGGCACCGTCCGACCGTCGAGCGACGAGACCGACGAGGCGATCAAGGCTGCGAAAGCCGCCGTCGCGACCTGAGGCTACGTGGCCAGCGCGAAGCCGCAGGTCATCATCAAGATCAAGCGCAAGGCCGCGCACGGCGGCGGCCATCACGGCGGCGCGTGGAAGGTCGCCTACGCGGACTTCATCACGTGCATGTTCGCGCTCTTCATGGTGCTCTGGCTGCTGACGCAGGCCGATCTTCAACTGCGCCAGGACATCGCGCGCTATTTCCGCAACTCGAACGTCCTCTCCGGCGGCTCGCTGCTCGGCAGCGACACGCAAGCGGCGAAGAGCAAGAAGCAGCACGTCCTCGACGCCTCGACCACCGTCGTGCCGGGCGCGGGCGACGAGCTCGAGGTGCTGCGCCGGCATGCCAAGGTGATCCAGCAGGCGCTGCAGGAGAACCCCGGTCTCGCCGCGATTCGCGACAACGTCCGCATGCAAGTGACCGACGAAGGCTTGGAGATCGAGGTCATCGACTCCGGCGCCGAGGGCCGCAAGGATCTCCTCTTCGACGTCAGCAGCGCCGGGCTGAAGCCGGCGCTGGTCGGGCTGCTCGGCGAGATCGCCGAGAAGCTCGGCAATCTGCCGAATCGCATCGAGATCGGCGGCCACACCGACGCGCGGCCCTTCCCCGCCGGCGCGCAACAGAGCAACTGGGACCTCTCATACGCGCGCGCCAATGCCGCGCGGCAAATCATGGAGGCGCGCGGACTGTATCCGCAGCAGGTGCAGCGCGTGACCGCATACGCCGACACCAAGCTGCTCAAGCCCGACGAGCCGCTCGCCGACGAGAACCGCCGCCTCAGCATCCTCGCGCGCCGCACCGACACCCCACGCGCCGGTAACACCACGACCGATCGCAACGCTCGCGACGTGTCGCCCCGCCCGAACGCCGAGGCCGACGCGGCCCGCACCGTCGCCGACGACCCCACGCGTGGCGCCGCGGAGACGACGGCGCCGATCGTGAATCGCGGTCGTCTCGCGCCGCCGATCGTCGTTCCTGGGCTGCCGCCCGACTGATCCCCGCTGATCGCGACGGCGGCACGCGAACAGGAGTCCGTCGCGGACGACAAGACGTCCGCGCGCGAGGCGGGGGCGCGGTGGGTCATTCGCGCGCGAAGAGCGCTCGCGCGGGTTGCCGGACACGACTTAGAAGTTCCGTACTCCGCACCGACCAACTCGAAGTGGCTCGCTCTTTATGCGCGCGCGAACGACCCACCGCGCCCCCGCCTCCCGGGCCACCGCCGTGTCGACGGCGCGTCGAGCACGCGATGCCGAGCCGCGAACAACGCGCAATGTCGTGCCGCGCGCGCCGCGAGCGCTGAGCGCCGCGGCAGTGAACGCCGTCTGTTGCTGAGCGCCGTGGTTGGTGAGCGTCGCGGTCGGTGAGCGCCAGCGGCGCGAGCCGGAGGGCGACGGGTCGTCTGCGCGCGCATAAAGAGCGAGCCACTTCGAGTTGGTCGGTGCGGACTACGGAACGTCTAACCCGTGTCCGGCAACCCGCGCGAGCGCTCTTCGCGCGCAGACGACCCGTCGCCCTCCGGCCCGTGGACCTCCGCGATCCCCGTCCGCGGACGCCCGCGATCCCCGTCCGCGGACGTCCGCGATCCCCGTCCGCGGACGCCGCGATCTATCGGCCGAGCGTCAGTGGCTGCCGCTGTCGCGTCGCCACTCGCGCGCGCGCTCGAGGGTGCGGGAGATGAAGCGGCTTTTCCGATCCGAGTACAGGAGCAGGCTGTGGCCGGCGTCGCCGGCGAACTTGCGCTTCAACGACCCGTAGCGGCGCGCTTCGTCGGGGTGCGCCTGCAGGTAGTCGCGGAAGAGGAGATTGTGGTCCCAGAGGCTGCTCTCGTACTGCACGATGTAGAGGTAGAACGGGTGCGGCTCACGCTTGCGAAAGTACGCGCGTCCGGGAATCCCCGACTCGCCGAGGTACTCGTATCCGAGAGCGTTCAGCGCCCGGACCTGCTCCTCGCTGAGCGGCAGGTGAGCGACGCAGGCGATGATGTCGACGATCGGCTTCGCTTCGAGCCCCGGCACCGCCGTGCTGCCCATGTGCTCGATCGCGATCGCATCACCGAGGGCGGCGGCGATCTCGGCACGCTCGCCGGAGAAGAGCGTCGGCCACTGCGGATCGTACTCGTGGATCGTGATGTACTCTTCGGCGCGTCGCTCGGCACGAATCAGTCTTTTTTCAGATGGCGTCACGATTCTCTCGCTGGTCGTCGAACCAGATTGCGGGCTGCTCGAACGACCCGAACTTCACTTCAGCGTGCCCCGGTCGGTCCAAAGCGTCAATCACGGGTCCTGGGGTCAAAATAGCCCGGTGATTCGGGAGAGTCGCATCACCCGATGTAAAGGTGCGGCACCGCCAATAGAGGATTCGGCGTGGCCGGTCCGTTGCGTTCGCGCGCGGCGGCTGCATTTCGCAGCGTTTGCACGACAGCACACGTACCATGTCATATGGCACCGCCGTTCTCGCTCCCGGCTAGCTCAGGGTGAGCGAACGATGCCCGTGATTTGCTGCGGGTGATCTGACACGCGACGACGACAAGTGCGGTCAGCCCCAGTATGTCAGCGTGACGTTCAGGGGCTGGCCGATGAACGCGCCGGGGTGCACGAGCTCGGCTGCATCGAGGTCGACGCGGAAGATGCCCGTAGCGACGCAACCGTCGATCCCGTGGTTCTCGACGAACGCGGGAAACGGTGACGCCACCGCGTAACCGTTGATGTGCGCGCTCACGATGACCGACGTCGCCGCGCAGTACTTGTCGACGTCGAACGTCGCGGCGATCGCAACGATCGTCCGGTCTTGATCCTCCAGCGGGATCAGAGAAATCGACCCACGTCCAAGCTCGACTGATCGTCCGAGCGCGAGTTGGTGCTCGAGGACCGGTTGAACGCTCGGCGCCGCGAGTGTAGTCGCGGCCATCGCCAGGCAGCTCACGATCGTGAGCACCGCCGTCCATCTGCTCATCGTCCTACTCTCCTCCGTGTCTGATCTGCATCGCGGTTTCGAACGTCGCTGCCGCGATCAGCAAGCGGCATACCATGAACACGTTAGAGATTTCGATGCTCTTGACTATGAAATGCGCGGCGTTCTTGCGCACGAACGCAGCGGTGCACGAGTAGCAGGCGGCAGTATCCCGTCGCGGCGACTGAACGAGCGATAGCGCTCGCCCTCGCGGCGTGCCGTCGCTTCCGCTACGGTCGCGCCCCATGTTCGGCGCCAACCCGACACAGCGTGACGGACGCGCCACAAGGAACGTATGGCGCCGGTGGGCTGCCGTCGCCGTCGCCGTCGTCGTCACGCTCGGCGCCGTCGCGTTCTCTACGTGGCGCCTCACGCGACCGGCGACGCCGTGGGCGCCGCTCGGCCCCGCGGCCGGCATCATTCGCGCGCTGACGATCGACTCGCACGGATCGCACGCGCTCTACGCCGGCAGCAGCGACGCCGGCCTACTCGTGCGCGTTGCGGGTGACGGCAGCTGGCGTTCGCTGCCGCTTCCAGCGGGCGCGGGCGCCGACGTGCGTGCCGTCGCGGTCGATCCTCGCGATGCGGCGATCGTATACGCCGCAACCGCTCGCGGCCGGCTGTTTGCGAGCGCCGACCGTGGCATCACGTGGCGCGACACTGCGCTGCCCGGCACGAGCATCGCGACCGTGGTGTTTGCGGTCGCCATCGATCCACTGGACCCGACGCGCGTCTACGCCGGTACGAGCAGCGGCGCCATCCTCGCGACGGTGGACCGGGGCGCGAGCTGGAGCCGACTCGAGCACCCGATCGGCGTTGCCGACGTGGTCGCGTTGCTCATCGATCCGCAGAGCCACGACACGATCTACGCCGCAACTGCGGGCGCCGGCGTGGGTCGCAGTCGCGACGGCGGCCGTACGTGGGAGCCGATGAGCACGGGACTCTCGTCGCCGACCGTCGAGGCGCTCGCGATCGAGCCGCATTCGCCGGTCGTCTTGTACGCGGCCACGAGCGGCGGCGGCGTGAACGTCGCCGACGCCGAGGGCACGTGGCGGGCCGCCGGTTCGGGCCTTTCGAGCACGGTCACATGGTCGCTTGCCGTCGATCCCGCTCGCCCCGGTACCGTGTACGCGGGCGCGAGCGGAGGGCACGTATTCGTGAGCACGGATCGCGGCGCCCGCTGGCGCGCCCTGCCCGCTCCATCGATCGATACGGTCTGGGCGCTGGCGCTCGACGCCGCGGCGGACGTCGTGTACGCGGGCACGAGCGGCCGCGGCGTCTTCGCCCGACCGGCCGGCTGATCGTCCGGCCGAATCCGGGAGGTAATCGTCGCCGTGATATATCAATGCGTATAATATTTCGTCATTGACACGCCCTGTTGGTTTGGGCGTATGGTGTCGTTGGGTCGGACGCCGCTCAGGATCGCGTGCCGTCGACTGCGTCCGCCGGTCCATCATGCGTCTCGCTGCCATCGTCGCTGCGTTCTGCGCCGTGCTCGTCGCGGGCGCGCGCGCCGAGGATTCCAGCCGATCGATGCCGGATCCGGCCGCGGCGTGCCAGACCGAGCTCGCACACGCGAGCCGTCGGCTCGGCGACGGCGTGCGGCTGCAGGTCGGTCGCTGCATCGCTGCCGGCATGCGCTGTCTCACCGCCGACACCGCCGGCGTCGACACGTGCTGCGCGGCCGCGGCGCCGCGTTGCCGCGCGCAGGAGGTGAAGCTCAGCCGCGCCGCGCTGCGCTTCGCCGCGAGCGTCGCGACCGGCCGCTGCGCACGCCTCGCGCTTCCGATCGTTCTCGACCCCGCGGGTCTCGGTTTCGCGAGCGCCGCGGCCACCTGCCAATGCTTCCCGGCAGCGACCGACGTCATCGACCTGCACTCCCTCGGGACGTGCCTCGCGCGACTCGTCGACGCCGAGACGACGCGCCTCCTGGCGACCGTCGAGGCGCCGCGCGCCGCCGAGGCACTCGCGTGCGTCGGCCTCGATCGACACGTCGAGACGCTCGTCGAGAGCGACGCCGTGGCCGCATGCGACAGCGTGCGCGCAACCGTCACGCCGACGCCGCTGCCGACGGCTGCTCCCAAGCGCACACGCCGCCCGCGCCGCACCCCGGCGCCGACCGTCACCCCCGGTCCGTCCGGCGCGACGGCCGCCGTGACCGGCCCGACAGCGACCGGCGACACTCCGACGCCCGTCCCCACCACCACGCCGGTCTGCGGGAACGGCATCGTCGAAAGCGGCGAGGAGTGCGACGGCGACGAGTACGACGACGACAGCTGCGCCGACGTCTGCACGTGCGAGGACTTCTGTGACGACGTCGGCGGCACCCTCCGCTGCCGCCGCGACTGCACGGTCGACTTCAGCCGCTGCACGGCCGGCGGCTGCGAGTTCTGAAGTGACGCTCGCACCGCGGTCGCAGCCTGCGGAGACACGCGCGGCGTCGCCCACTGCACCCCGCGTGCGCAAAAGGTTCAGTGCGCACAACGGCTGCTGCGGGCGACGCCGCGCGTGTCTCCGCAGGCTGCGACCGTGAAGTTCAGACTGCGGGGGCCGGCCGTTCAGTCGGTCGGCAAGGCTTGCGTGCTGCCGCGGAGGCGGGCGCGAGCGTGTTGGATCGCGTGCCGGTACGCGTCGAGCGTCGCGCAGACGACGTCGTCCCAGGTGTAGGCGGCGACGCATGCGCGGCGCTCGGCGCGGCGGGCTTCGTCGCGCGGGCGGCGATACGCGGCGAGGACGGCGTCGCGTAGGGCGCGCACGTCGCCGGGGTCGCAGTAGCTCGCGGCGGGCCCGAAGTACTCCGCCTCCGCGGATCGGTCGCTCAGGACGAGCTCCGTACCTGCGGCGGCGGCCTCGAGCGCGCTGAGCGGCGCACCTTCGCACCAGCTCGGGAGGGCGAACACCCGCGCGCCGGCGTACGCGGACGCCAAGAGGTCGCTGTCGTGCGGCAACGACTCGATCACGTGGACGGCGGCGCCGCCGTGGCGACGCACCAAGGCACCATATGCACCGTCGGCGACGGCGCCGAGCAGCACCAGCGGCACACCGCTGTCGCGCAGCGCGTGCGCGAGCATGAGCTGGTTCTTCCGCGGCTCGACGCGCCCGACGCAGAGCACGTAATCGCGGATGTCATAGCGGCCCGCGAACGCAGCCGGCGTCGCTGCAGCGAAGCGTGCGACGTCGACGGTGTTGCGGACGAGCGTGAACGAAACGGCGCGCGCACCCGCGGCGGCGAGACGGCCGATCTCGACGTCGCTGAGCGCGATGACATGATCGGCGAGACCGACCATCTCGCGCACAGCCGCGAAGAAGCCGGGGACGAGCTCGTGCCGATCGGCGCGCCGCAAGCCGTCGATCGTGAGCGAGCCATCGGCGATCGACGCGAGATAACGTGCGAGCTCCTCGTCCGACGACGCCTGGTCGAAGACTGTGGGGATCGCGCGCTGCGCCCATGCCAGCTCGGAGAGGTCGAGATAGATCGGCGAGAAGACGACGGGCACGCCGCACGCCCGGAAGTGCCGCAGCTGCGCCAGGGCCGCCTCCGGCTCCCACACGTTGAAGACGTGCGCGACCGTGTAGCCGCGCGGATCCGGAAGCGCGCTCGTCGTGACATCCGCGTCGATACCAAGCGCGCGGAGCTGTGCCTGCAAACGCGGCACGCGCACGGATGGACCGCCGCCGGTCTCGCTCTCGGGCGCGTGCAGCGCGAGGAGCACGCGCAACGACGCCGGCCGTGCGGCTCGTGACGGAATGTCGGTCGGTCGATCATCCTCGTCCGACGTGGCACCCGCCGGCGGCGGGGCGGCGAACGCGGGCGGCGACGCGGCGGGCGCCGGCGACGCCAACGACACCGGCCGCGCGCCCTCCGGTTTGTCGCGCTCGCAGAGTATGCGACGAAAGATCGCGTCGTGCGCGCTCGCCCACGCGTCCCAGCTGCGATGCTCGACCGACGCCCGGAGCACCATGCGCCGCGCGACGAGCTCGCGCAGCACCCGGCGCAGGTCGGCGACGTCACCGGTACGGTACGCGATGTGGGGGTAGTCGGCGACGAAGCCGACCGGCGGCGCGATCACCTCCTTGCCGCACGCGAGCGCCTCGAGGAGCGGCATCGGGCCGCCCTCGTAGAGCGACGGCACGAGGACGTAGTCCACCGTGTTGTAGAGCTGCGGCATCCGCTCCGGCGGATGGTGCTCGGCGGGTCCGGGCCATCCCGCGCCGGTGAAGTGCCACTCGATACCGGGTTCGTCCATCACCGCCCGCACGAGCGCTTCGCCTTTGCGACCGCTCGGGTACGTCCGTCCGACGACGGCGATGCGAACGACGGGGCGGTAGGCGTCGAGATCCACGCCGGGCGTGATCTCGTACACGTCCGGCACGTCCACGTCGCGAAGACGGTCGGCGTAGAGCCGCGACATGCAGATGCACGTCGTCATCGCGCGCGCGACCTCGAAGAACCGTGCCGCGGCCGCGGGCACGCGCTCCTCGACGTGGGTGAAGAGCGCGATCTCGATCGCGGACGCGCGCCCGCGCCAGGCGGAGTAGTTCACGTAGTAATTGATCGCGGCGCTCGCGTCGGCGGTCACGCCGACCCGCACATACGGCAGCCGGCGCTCGAGCTCGCGCCCGCACTGCTCGAGGATCCATCCCTCGTCGGCAATCACGACGTGGACGCGGCCAGGCACGCTCGCCCGTCGCGGTGCCGCGACGTTGCCGGCCGGCGCTGTGGCCGCGCGGGTCTCCGCTGCCGGCGGTGCCGCCGGCAGGGGCGCCGCTCGCGGCGGTGCCGACGACGCCGACGGCTGCGTCGCGTAGCGGCGGGCGTCGCAGAGCGGCTGGATTGCGGCGAGCCGATCGCGCACGCGCGCGGCTTGGCGCTGCACGGTCCAGCACGCCTCGACGTCGGCGCGCGCGCGTTCGCCGCGCCGACGTCGCTCGCCCGCGTCCTCGTAGACGCGGCGCAGGAGCTCGGTCGTGTGCGCGACTGACGGCTCGGCCCACAGCTGGCCGGCGTACAGCGGGTCGTCGTGGAGCTGCTCGTCGTCGACGGGCTGCAAGCCGTCGACGTCGATCAAGAACGCGTTCTCGTCGTGCATGAAATCGAGGTTGCCGCTGGCGCGTGTGGCGATGGTCGCCTTTCCCATCGCCATCGCCTCGAGGTACGGCATGCCCCACCCTTCGCCGCGGCTCGGCAGGACGTACGCATCGCACGCGGCGTACAGTCGAGGCAGCAGCGCATCCGGAATCGACGCGTCGAGGAGCACGATGTCGGCGCAGCGCTCGGGATCGTGCCCGAGGCTCGCGATCGCTTCGCGCAGGCGCGGCGCGGCGCTCGCGCCCGCGCCGGCGTATGTACGGAGCACGAGCCTGACGTCGTCACCGGCGCGAAACGCGTCGAGGTAGGCACGCAGGAGGACGTCCCATCCTTTGCGTCGCGTCCATTGGAAGACGCTCAGGAACGTGAAGCCCTTGCCCTCGTCGATCGCGAGCGGCGCGACGCGCCGGGGATCGAAGCGCCGCGCGTCGACGCCGAGGGGGAGGACGTGCAGCTTGTCGGCGAAGACGCCGTTCGCCGCGAACGTGCGCGCGTTGAATGTCGACGGCACCCAGATCTCGTCCATCGCGTTTGCCGCCGTCGCCCATCCGGCCGGCAGCCCCGCGGTCTCGAACATCGTACTGCCGACGTAATACGGGTGCCCGGGATTCGTGCGTCGTGCGATCTGGTAGAAGTCGACGGCTCCTTTTGCCGGAATCATGTGCATGACGAACGGAGCGTCGCGTCGCGACACCGTCGCGGCGCAGCCGAGGAGCCGCTCGATGCTCGCGGCGTCGACGGGCGAGCGGTACTCGAACAGGCGGCCGTCACCGAGGCGGAGAAAGATCGTCTGCGCCTCGCCCGCGGGTGCCGCACGGAACGCGGCACGCACGCCATCGGTGCTGCCCGCGAGCGGGCGCAGCTCGACGTCGGCGGGGATCGTCGCGATCGGGCGGATTTGCGCGGCGCCGGCGCCCCACAGCGGCTCCGCCGTAACGTGCACGCCGAGGTCGTCCAAACCGAGCACGATGGCACGTGCCATCGTCGCATAGCCGCTCAAGTCGAAGAGCGGCCCCGCGTAGGTGAGCGCCAGCGTTGGGCGGTCGTCCGGCGACGGCATTGCTGTGCGCGATCGCAAGAGCGGTGCCACCCGGCGACGCGAGCTGTCGCACGCGATCCCGCGCCGGCACGGGAAACAGCGGCGAAAATCGGTCCGCGCGCCCGCCGATCATGCGCCGCGGCGAGGGACCCCTGACATCCGGCGCCAATCGTCTGACGGTCTGCTCGATCGGATGCAGCGTCGCCGAAACGTTCACATCGATCAGTGCGTGGTTGCGCCCGAGCTCTGATCGCCGAGCATGCTGAAGAGCTTCAGCAGCGCCGGCAATGCGGCCGCGACGCCGGTCGCGAGCGCGATGCTCCAATTGAGGGCGTCCGGCTCGGCCGTGAGCAGATAGGCGGCGACGATCATCGCCATCGCGACCAACGGCACACGCAGCCGCGCCCAGCCGCTCTGTCCTCCCGAAGCTTCCCACGCCGCAATCGTCTGCGGCATCTCCGCCGCGAGAACGAAGCGCGCGAACGGTCGCGTCACCAACGAGAAGGCGGGATCGCGACGGAGCAACAACCGCTCGCGCAAACGTCCCGCCGCAGGGATGCTCGTCGGATTGAGGAAACCCTCCTCGGCGAGCTGCCGGAGCGCCAACTTCTCCGCCCGCGTGCACTCACGCCAGAGCTGCCAATGCCG
>WNFR01001704.1_pt1 | contig 22991 bp, 16 predicted proteins | sample 5400221 | NCBI WGS metagenome assembly WNFR01 (sample SAMN13153357, study PRJNA577476) | soil metagenome | isolation source: 40 cm soil under Madrone tree | place: USA:California | collected 2016-06-14 | reverse complement strand
TCCGCAGCGCCTGCTCGTCGGAGGCGCCCCAGATAAAGCCGCTGCAGTCGTTAGCCGCGAGTCCCGCGTTGGTCCGGATCGTGTTGTTGTCCTGACACTCGCCGTACTGGCTCGCGAACGCGGCCTGCTGGCTGAAAATAATCGGGTCGACATTCGTGAACTGCTGCGTGAAGCCGGACCAACCGGCAGACACGGACACCGTCGGGCCGTAGCTCGATTTCGCGGCGCGCACGCCCCAGGCCGCCGCGCCCTCCCGTGCGCGCAGGGCCTTGAGCGCGGGATTCTGCTGCTCGGCCATCGTCATGAGGTCCGGCAGCTGCCACGTCGGAGGCTGCACGCTGAACGAGTCGGTCAGTTGGATCGCCGCCACATCGATCGGTGGCGTCACACCCATCTGCTCGAAGAGGCGCAGCTTTTCCGTGCTGACGAGCGTCTGCGCGCGCAACAGCGCAACCAGGGCCTGACCGCGAGCCACTTGCGCCTGGCGCACGTCGATCAATGTTGCCTGGCCCACCCCGTAGCGCGCCTGCGCGAGCTTCAGGAATTCCTCGTTCCGCTCTAGCGTCTTCTGCGCCAGCTCCGCCTGGGCACGCGCCTGCAGCACCGTGAGGTATTGTTGCTTGATGCCTGTGAGGAGCGCGTTTTCCGCTCCCGCGACATCAGCATCCGAGGCGCGCTGTTGCGCACGGGACAGCCACAACTGCGACAGCGTGGCGCCGGAAAACTGCCACGACAAGCCGAGATCGTAGAAGGAGGAAACCGTCGACACGCTCTGCGTGAAGCTCGACGTCAAAAACGTCTGTGAGCCCGGTCCGGTGTAACTCATGCCTGCCGAAGTGGTAAGGCTCGGGACCAGCTGACCCCACGCGCTCCGGACGCCCCACGCGGCGGGACCCCGATTGTTCAGGGCTTGGCGGTAGGCCGGGTTCCGTTCCCGTGCGAGCGCGATCGCGTCTTGGAGGGAAAGGCCCGCGTTAACAGTGGGAACTGGGGTCTTGGGCTGCTGCGCAACGGCAACGGCGGCGGGGCCTAACAGTAGGCCTGCCACGATCAACACCTGTTTCATGGTCGTCCTTGAAAAGATATGTCGTGCGGTCGAAGCGCCCTACGCGCTAGTAACTGCAGCGGTTTCGGCCTGCGACAGGAACCTAGTCGGGGGAACTAGAGCAGCAAGGTCAGCTGCCGGCGAGGCGCTCGGCGACGAGGTGCCTGGAGGGTATATCGACTTTCATGAGGCGGCCGCGTTCATCCAGCCAGACATTGACCGTCTCCTGGCCCTCGACGCCCAGGGTGATGTGCCGCAGTCGGGCAGGGTCCCGGTTCAAGGTCGTCGAGGCCAGTCCGAGGTCCTGGATCTGGACGACGTCGCGGCGGAGGCCTCGGGGATAGATGGCGGTCAGCGCGGAAGGCTCAGACGCCGCCCGCCAGCCCGCGAAGACGTACAGCGCGAACACTGAGTCGTCGAGTACCGCTGTTCGGGGGCCGGTCGGGAATTCCCGCGCACGCTCGGTGGCGCGCGCGACGAGCCGCACCGTGAACCGGCCCCGACCCAGCTCGCCGAGGATGCGCGATGGCTGGCGCGGATCAGCGACGTCGTACTGCAGGGTGGCGGGCATCGTATCGCTGTTCACTTCGAGGATGGGGGCGAGCACGATGACCGGCCGCGCGCGATCGTAGCGGATGGTCGTGGCCAGTGTCCAGCCGGCGTCGCCGCGCGACAATCGTCCGTGCGTCAACCGGAACGACTCGCGCGCGACCTCGAGGGTGTCGACACGCACGACGAGCACGCCCTCGTCCACGGGCGTTCCCACTCCGACTTGCAGTAGCGCCAGGGCGACCAGACACGCGCTCATGCGGCTACCGCTCCCAAAACTCGCGTCGCGATGCGGTCATGAATCATCTTATACAGGCGTGCGCCCTTTTCGGCTGACGCGAGGCTGGGCCGCCCCACGGAACCGGGCGAAAGGGCGGGGACGGAGCCGGCGGCGCGCCGCCGATACCGCTCGATCTGACGCTCGGTCAGGAGATAGTCCTGCGCGAGCTCCATGCGGACCAGGTCGGGCGCCAGGTGCAGCATGAGGGACGTGTCGAGCTCACCGCCGTGGGTGGGGCCGGGGCCGCCAGGGTCTTCGAGATAGCCGGTGAAGTCGAGCGCAAAGATGTCTACCGTGAACACGCGAGCCCGCCGGGTGCGCAGCGTCGACAGGGCCTCCTGGTGGGGATCGTGCCCGTGCGCGGTAAGAATAATGAAGGGGTCCATGCCGCTCTGCTCCCAGGAGCCCAGCAGATCGTTCATCCAGCGGTGCAGCGTCTTGCGACGCACCGGGGCGTTGCCGGGGTAGGGTCGCTTGGTGGCGGTGTTCACGCCGTACGGCACGGTGGGTGCGCGCAGGATGCCGAAACTGGCGGAAAGGTCATCGGCCAGCCGTTCGACGATTATCGTATCACAGCCCAGCGGGAGATGGGGTCCGTGTTGTTCGCAGGTGCCCACGGGCACCAACAATCGTGAGTCGCGCGCCAGGGCGGCGCGCACCGCGTCGGGGGTGAGAACACTCAGGTGCAGCGGCAAGGTCACGTTGTAATCGCCGGGTGCTTCGTGAGTCTCGCGACGGCCGAGTGGCTCCGCGGCGGTGCTGCCGAGTGGGCCGCGCTCGCGGGCCTGGCGGGTCTTGTCGCGGTCGCGCTCGCCGTCAGGCGACCGGCCCCGCGGCACAAGATGAGTATGGCCGCCGCGCTCGCCAGTTTGCTACTCGGTGTGATCCTAGGCGTCGGTGCGTTGCGCGTATGGCGCATCGAGTGCTGCTGGCCGGCGCTCCGCGAGCAGCGCGTGACCGCCGCGTCGCGGTCCTTGCGGACGGCGCTCGGCCAGGCAACCGCGGAAGCGCGGCGAGTCGCCGAACGCGGGGCGACGGCGGCGGCGCTGCCGCGCGAATCGGTATTCGATCGGCTCACCAGCGCCGTGGAGGTCGGCCCGGCATTCGAGCGCGGCGCCGCTGTGCTCCAGAATGGCGAAGAACCAACCTTCGTCGCCTGGGCAGGACGCCACCGCACCATCCCCGTGGGGCAGGATACGATCGAGCTGCAAGCGGTCATGACTCCATTCTACGCCGTGCTCGAGGCGCGGCGCCAGACACAGACCGCCACGTCCGTCGGCAGCGTGCTCTTGTCGGCGACACGGGCGATCGCGGATGGCGATCAAAGCCTCGCCGCACAGTTCGCACGCGAGTATGGCGTGTCGCTGCGCTTGTTCCCCGCGGGCCAGGGACCGCGCGACTCGAGCGTCTTCGAGATTTGTAATCCACGCACGCCGCCGAACAAGCCGTGCGCTCCCGGCGACACGCTCTTCTCCGTTCAAACGATTCCGCCATCGCAAGGAGACGCGAAACTCGCGGCGCTTGCCGATACCGCGCAGCTCGCCCGACTCGGCCTGGTGCTCCTGCTTGCGGTCCTGTTGGCGACGGCGACTCCCGGCCGCTGGCGGTGGGCCGTGCTCCTGGTCGGGGCAGCGACGCTGCTGCGCGCGCCCGTGGGGCCGTCGTTGTTGTTCTCGCCGGCGACGCTCTATCGACCTCTCGTGGGAGTCTTCGGTACCTCGGCGGGCTCGCTCCTCGTCGCCGGCGTCGTGGTGCTCGTGGCCGCCGGTGCGCTCTGGCGACGCGGCGTGAAGCGAACGTGGTGGGGTATGGCAGCCGCGGCGCTACTCATCCTCTGGGCGCCATACGTCGTACGCTACTTCGGCCGCGGCATCGCGCCGCCGGCGAGTGGGGTCAGCCTCGAGCTGTGGGTGTCGTGGCAAGCTGCGCTCGCCGTGACGGCGATGGGGTTCATTCTGCTGGCGGCCGCGTTGGTGCGGGGCACGAAGGAACCGGAGCGTGTCTCGTGGGCGCCGCCCGCCGCATGCGCATGGGCTGCGCTTGCGGCGATCGGCGGCCTGTGGCTGTGGAGCCCGCACGGCGCGTGGCCGGAATGGTACACGTTCCTCTGGCTGCCGGCGCTCGTCTGGGCGATCCTCCCCGCGCCGCGGCGTTGGGCGCTCGTCGGCATGGCCGTCGTGGCGGGGACGGCAGCCGCGCTGATCGCCTGGGGCGCCGCGGTCGAAGGACGCTTGTCGCTCGCCACCCGCGACGCGCAGCGGCTGGGTCACGAGGGCGACGCCGTCGCGGTCGCGTTGCTCGAGCGTCTCAGCCAGCACCTAATCACCTCCTCACAACCCCCGCCGCAGACCGCGGGCGATCTGTACGCGCTGTGGGTCGAGTCGCCGCTCGTCGCGGAGGACTATCCCGCGATGCTCGAGCTCTGGGGCGCGGGGCCCGAGGGACCGCTTCTCGCGGAGCTGCAGCTCGCGCAACTCGACCTCAAGCCCGGCCTGCTCTCTGCGCTCGCGCGCTCGGCGGTGGACGGCCCGTGCATCGAACGGCTGGAGGCCATCCCCGGCGTTCACTACGTCCTGGTTGTCCCGCTCAATAATGGCACCGTGCTCACGGTGGCGGTCGGTCCGCGAACGCGGTGGCTTCCGCCCAATCGCGTGGCGCGGTTTCTCCGCGGCGATCCGGGTGTTGTGCCGCCGTACACCATCACGCTGTCGCTCCCGATTCACGGGTTCGCGGTTGGCGGCACCGTTGAATGGCGCCGGGAGGGATGGGCAGCGCGCGGCGAACGACAGGTCGATCTTCCCGACGGTGCGCGTCACGTCCACCTGCGCGTGGCGCTCGGCGGGCCGTGGGCATTGCTGATCCGCGGCATTCTCGTCGTGGGATTCGACGTGGCGCTGCTGGCCGGCGTGTGGCTTTTCGGACTCATCGTCGCCGAGGGCTGGCGGCCGCGCCTGCCGGCGCTGATCACGACGCTGCGCACGAGCTATCGCGCGCAGCTCACCTCTGTGCTCATCACATTTTTCGTCTTGCCAGTTCTTGGATTTGCGGCCTGGAGCTTTACCGACCTGGCCGAGGATGCCCGTCGCTCCGGCGATCTGCTCATTCGCCAGACGCTCCGCGACGCCGCCGCCGGCGCCGAAACCGTCGCCCAAGATCCGCCCGAGACGATCGCGCGCTCCCTGGTCGAGTTGGGCCGCCGGCTCGACGCCGAATTGTGGCTGTATCGCCGTGGCGTGCTCGTGGCTACGAGCTCGCCGGTGCTGGGGGAGCTCGGATTGGTCGATCCATTTCTCGCTCCCCAGGTCTTCCGGGGCACGCTCGAGGATGAGCTCGAGACGACCATCGACGCGCGCACCGGCGGCCGGCCGACCCGCGTCGGCTTTCTCGTCGTTGCGCCGGGTCCCACCGGTGAGCAGGGAGTGCTGGCCGTGCCGCAGCTGTTGGACGACGAGCGCATTCGGGAGCAGCGGGAAGATCTCACGTTCGGCATCCTGCTGGCGACGCTCGTTGGGTTGGTGGCCGCGATCTACCTTGCCGGCCTCGCGGCGCGCCGGCTCGCGAAACCGGTCGCCGCGTTGCGCGAAGCCGCCATTGCCGTGGGGCGGGGCAGTGAGCCGCCGGCCTTCCCGCCGGGAACGCCACGGGAATTCGAGCCGGTGCTCAGTGCGTTCGACCGAATGGCCACCGACGTGCGCCGCAGCCAGGCGGCACTCGAGGAAGCGCGGCAGCGCACGGCGCGCGTCCTGGCCAACGTCGCCACCGGCGTCATCGCGGTGGACGACGCGCTCCGCGTCACGATGGCCAACCCCCGCGCGTCCGAGCTCGTGCTGGGAGGGACCGAGACGCTGGCGCCGGGCAACGTGCTGCCGCAAACAACGGCGGCCGGATGGGCGCCCGTATGGCAGGCGGTCGCCCAATTCATTACCGACAACCGCGACGTCATTCAGGAGCGCGAGTTCGACGTCGGGGGGCGGCAGATTCGCGTGCAGCTCGCGCTGCTGGGCGCGGCGCCCGACGGTTGCGTCATCGCGCTCGACGACGCAACGGCGCTGACGCGTGCCGCGCGCGTACTCGCGTGGGGCGAGATGGCGCGGCAGGTGGCGCACGAAATCAAGAATCCGCTCACGCCGATCCGACTCGGGATCCAGCATCTGCAGCGGGTGCGCGGGAAGGGTCAGTCCACGACGTTCGAGGCGACGCTCAAGGAGACATCAGAACGCATTCTGGTGGAAATCGACCGGCTGGATGGCATCGCGCGCGCGTTCGCGCGCTTCGGCGCGCCGTCGGGGGAGGGCGCCGAGCAGCTGCCGCTCGAGCCGGTGGACCTCGCGGCCACCGCCCGCGAAGTCGTGCAGCTCTACGACCTCGGCTCCGCGCCGCGGTTCGAAGTGCGCACGAGCAACGGCGCGCCCCCTCCGGCGCTCGCGCGCAAAGACGAGGTTAAGGAAGTGCTCGTGAATTTGCTGGAGAATGCCCGCAACGCCGATGCGAAGCGGGTGACCGTGCAAGTCGCCGCGAGCGGCCGCCAGATGGTCGTCGCCGACGATGGCCGCGGGATTCCGGCGGAGATATTGCCGCGCGTGTTCGAGCCGACGTTCTCCACGACATCGAGCGGCGCCGGCCTGGGTCTGGCGATCGCCCGCCGCCTGGTCGAGAGCTGGGGCGGCGTAATCACGCTCGAAAGCCACCCCGGCAAAGGGACACGGGTCACTCTGACGCTCCAGACAGCACCCTGAAGCGGGTTTGGGTGACCTTCCTCACACCAAACAATGGAAAAATCGGACACAATGTGCAAAGTTGTGGCGGCCTTTCCCCCGTCCGAGGTGCCTTGTGCGAACTGGAGTCGTCGCTGTTGCGCTCGCCCTGCTCGTACTCGCTCCCCTGCTCCCGCGGCAAGCGCGCGCGCAGTTTTCGTTCGACGCGCGGCGCTATGGCATGGGAGGGGTCTCGCTCAGCCGTGACGGCAACGCCCGTCGCTTCAATCCCGCCTATCGCGCGCTGAAGACCCACGGCGAGACCACGGGAACACCGAAGTTCTCGATCCCAGTGCCGATCGGGCTGATCAAGTTCTTCAAGGATCACCCGATCAGTCAGCTGAGCCACGACCCGATGTTCGATCCGAAATCGACATCGTTCAATCCGTTCGAGCTCACGAACCTCATCTTCAATCCGCCAATCTTTTATGAGGTGAAGAAGTCGCCTACGCCGACCAACAACGTCGAATTCACGGTCGGCAAGAACCAGCTCATCCTGAATCTTGGTGGATCGCGGGTCCTGATTCCCGAACAGGAGTTCGGACTGGGGACCACGAGCCGGCTGTTCGATGCGGGCGCGGGATTCGGGGGCTTCCACGTGGGCGTCATGGGCTTCCTGCAGTATGACGTGGCATTCTCGCTCGACAGCGCGCTGCGGCGCGCGCTCACGGACACCGTGACGGGCGTGCGGCCGGGAGACACCCTCTCGCTCTTGAGCGATGCGATCGCACAGGCAGGACTGGCTCCGACCGTCAGCTTTGCCGGACGGCTGACACACGGTGCCGATCCGGCAAGCGATGACGGCCTGTACCTCGGCGGGGCCGTGCACTACTACTTGGGCGCCACGTACGGGCGCCTCACCGGTCCGGCGCAGATCCAGGTCGGCAATCCGATCTTCGGAACCAAACCGGCGGTGGCGCTCGCCGACACGCTGCGCACGTCCAACCAGCACAATGGCAAGGGCGTCGGTGGTGACGTGGGCCTGGTCTGGGTCAGCGGCCCATTCGAGGTGGGCGTGGGTGTCAACGACATCGGTGCTGAGCTGACGTGGTCGGATACGAAGGTCCAAGACGTTTCGTATATCACCACGACCGGCAAGCTCGTGACGACGATCGACACCAATCACGTCGAGACGAAGACGAAGCTCCCCGTCACGTACATGGCGAACGCGGCGCTCCGCATGGGCACAGGGACGACCGTCGGGGGCGATGTGGTCAACTCGGGCCGCGGCACGGTGATCCACGTCGGCGTCGAGCAGCGCACGGGTCCGTTCGCGCTGCGCGGCGGTGTCTCACGCGATCAGCGCAAGAAAATGCAGTTCGGCTTTGGTGGAGGTCTGCGACTCGGACCGATCGGACTGGACGTCGGGTTCTTCACACACAGCAATTCACTGTCGACGCAACGGGCCATCACGATGGCCACGGCGATTTCGATCTATTGAGGGGCGACACATGAAAGCTCTTGCTGCCGCTCTCCTGGTGTTCGTCGCGGCGTGTGGCCAGGGGAAAGCGATCTTCAACGTAAACGTTTACAGCTTCATCGCCGGAACCGGCAAAGACACCGTTCCATATATCATTCCACCGTCCAGCTCGGCTTCCGGCTCGACGGTGCAGAAGATCAACCTCCCTCCCGGCTTCGGGAGCTCGATCGTCGACTCGGTCCGGATCACAAACGGCAGCGCAAACCTCCTCACGACGAGCGGGTCCGGCCGGATCGGTTTCCAGCTGTACGTCGCCGCGGACTCGGCCGGCACGTACAACGCCGGGGCACTCGCGCTCAACCTCCCCGATACCGCGGTGAGCGCGGGGCCGCCGATCAGCGTCGCGATCAGCGGGGACCTGAGTACCGCAGTGCATACGGTCTTCACGCAGCCGACAGTGTGGGTCAGACTCGTCGCCAACGGATCGAATCCAAATGCGCTCCCGGTGACCGGCCTCCAGGGCAAGATGATTCTGACCGCCCTTACGATCAGGGTAGTCGTCGAGGACAAGATCTTCTAGAGGCTATATTTCCCCGCTGTGAGTACCCGACGCCCGACAGTCCCCGTCAGCGTGGGCGGCGTGCTGGTGGGCAGTGCCCATCCGATCGTCGTCCAGTCGATGACCAACACCGACACCGCCGATGCCGCCGCGACGGCCGCGCAGGTGCGTGCCTTGCACGCGGCGGGCAGCGAGCTGGTGCGCGTCACAGTGAATACGGATGAAGCCGCTCGCGCCGTGCCCGCGATCGTGGCCGAGGTCGATGTCCCGGTCATCGGTGACTTCCACTACAACGGCCACCTGCTGCTCACCAAGTATCCCGAATGCGCGCGGGCGCTCGCCAAGTACCGCATCAATCCGGGCAACGTCGGGACCAAGCGCCGCGAGGACAATTTCCGCACCATCATCCAGGTGGCGATCAACGACGGCAAACCGGTCCGCATCGGCGTGAACTGGGGCAGCCTCGATCAGCAGCTCCTCACCGAAATGATGGACGCGAACGCCGCCCTCGCCGAACCCCGTGACGCGCGCGATGTGACGATGGATGCCATGGTCGAAAGCGCCATGCGCTCGGCCGAGCTGGCGGAAGAGTCGGGGCTGCCCCATGACCGCATCATCCTGTCGGCCAAGGTCTCCGGCGTGCAGGATCTCGTCGCGGTCTACCGGATCCTCGCCGAGCGTTCCGACTACCCGCTGCACCTCGGTCTCACCGAGGCGGGCATGGGAACGAAGGGCGTCGTCGCCAGCACCGCCGGGCTCTCCATTCTGCTTCAGGAAGGCATCGGCGACACGATTCGCGTCTCGCTCACGCCGCGTCCTGGTGGAGACCGCACCGAGGAGGTGCAGGTCGCCCAGCAGGTCCTCCAATCGCTGGGAATCCGGAGTTTCACGCCGCAGGTCACCGCATGCCCCGGGTGCGGCCGCACGACATCGACCTTCTTCCAGGAGATGGCGGAAGAGATTCAGGGCTACCTGCGCGAGCGGCGCAATGCCTGGCAGGCGCGCTATCCCGGCTCGGAGGAGCTGCGCGTCGCGGTGATGGGGTGCGTCGTAAACGGGCCGGGCGAGTCGAAGCACGCCGACATCGGCATTTCGTTGCCGGGCACCGCTGAGGAGCCGCGCGCGCCTGTGTACGTCGACGGTGCGCTCAAGCTCACGCTGAAGGGCGACACGATCGTGGCTGATTTCCTGCGCCTGCTCGACGACTACGTCGAGAAGCGGTTCGGGGGGGGGGAGGGCGGCTCAGCGAATCGGAGCGCCCAACGGCACGTCGCGATCGGGGTGGATCAGACAGATGTCGCCCTCCCCAAGAATCACGCCTAGCGTCAGCACTTCCGAAAAAAACGTCGCGATCTGACGGGGCGGGAAGTTCACGACGCCCAGTACCAGCTTCCCAATGAGGTCGCGAGGGTCGTAGTACTTCGTGATCTGCGCGCTCGAATTCTTCACACCGATCGCATCCCCGAAATCGATTCGCAGCTTGTACGCCGGCTTTCGCGCTTGCGGGAAGAGTTCGGCCTGGACGATCCGGCCGACGCGGATATCGATCTTGGCAAAATCGTCGTAGCTGATCTGGTCCATCGCCGCTCCCAAATGTCCCTTTTTGAGGTCAGCCGCAACTCGCGCGCGTAGGGCGAAAAGCTTGGCACGTGCATTGCCTTTCCGCTACGCGCAGCCCATTCCCACTCTTACAGGACGGCGATTATGCGGCGGATCGGCATGGCGGTGCTGGGCCTGGCTCTCATGGCATTTCCACTCTTTGGCCAGCGGTCCGCCCTTCGGGAAGTGCGCGCCCGCGGTGCCTTTGGCGCCGACTTCGTCGTCGCTGAGCCCCTCGGTGAATTCAGCCGGAATGGCAATGTCGCCGCCGGGCTCTCGATCTTCGGCGTGACGAATGGGGGCGCGCTCGCGCTTCGTGTCGAGGGCGCCTGGATGGCATACGACGTGTCGTACCAGGGCTACGGTGTTTCTACCACTTCACAGATCGGCACCCTTGGCGCCGGCCCGCAACTAACCTTGGGGAACGGCGCACTGCGGTTCTACGGGTTTGCGACGATGGGCGGATCCCTGTTCTGGAGCAATGCCAGCTACAACAGCTGCGGCTGCTCCGCCAGCGATTGGCTCGACGGTCACACGACCTGGATGCGGTCCGCGGGGGGCGGCGTGCTGGTCGGCATTACGGCCGGTCACACACCCATCGCCATCGACATAGGCGCTCGCGGTGTGCGGCACGATCGCGTGACGTACGTGCCGGCCGGCGGGCTGACGCAGAACTCTGACGGGAGCTTCACCGCGCGGCAAGTCACAACGCCGGTGGACATGCGCGTCTACCAGATCGGGGTGTCGATCGGGATTCGGTAACCTCCCCTGCCGTCCCCGGCCTCACCCCAACCCCCTCTCCACTTAGTGGAGAGGGGGCTCTTCTTTCTCCAGTATTTGTTTCAGATACCGTGCTGGCGCGTTCAGAAAATCTCGCGTGATCCGCACGTGATCCAAGTCTTCGTAAGCCACCGCCGCGAGCGGTGTCTTGTCAAAGCTGTAGATCTGCGCATCGGGGAAGGCGAGCAGCATCGGCGAATGCGTCGCGACGATGAACTGCGCGTCCTGGCTCACCATGTCGCCGATCATCGCGAGCAGCGCGAGCTGACTCTGTGGCGATAGCGGTGCCTCCGGCTCGTCCAGCAAGTACAGGCCACCGGGAACGAACCGCGACTGGAACAGCTTGAGGAAACTTTGACCGTGTGAATTCGCGTCGAGATCCACGCCATAGCGTCGCTCCATCCCCGCGAGCGAAGACGCCAACGGGCCCTGGGCGAGTCCCTCGGCGTACTTGGATCGATTCTGCGCGCCGTACTGTGACGAGACCTCCCGCATCTCCATCAGCAGGTCGGCGCGCTCGCGGGCCAGCCGCTTGGTGAAACCAAAGAAGTCTTCGGCGCGCAGGAAGAATCCGCGCGTCGCTTTCTTGTGCCAACTCAGGCGCAACGCTTTCCCCAGGCGGCGCTGCGCCGCCAGCGTCTCATCGCGGGGCACGTCGGCGCTACCGATGGCCGGTAGCCGGGCGGCGGCGGCGATACCCTCGAGCAGCGTGGATTTTCCCGATCCGTTCTCCCCAACGAAGAACGTGACCGCGCTGTCCAGCCGGAGCTGATCCAGAGAACGGATCGCGGGGACGGTGAACGGAAAGTCCGCATCTTCGCCGGCACGGCGACTAATGGATTTCAGGTGCATCGAGCTCAGGAGTTCAAGTTACCGGCCGAGCGTACCTGCCTTCGAACAGGTGTTACAAGTCTGCGACAGTTGGGCAGAGACAGGACGGGCCTGGTAAGGGCTGCCGTGCTCAATTTGATGATTTACAGGGTACGGGACTTGCGGCCAACTCGCCACAGTGGACCCAATGTCGGAGTCGAGTTCGGACCTCGGGGTACGGCCGGTTGCCGCGAAGGCATTCGAGCCCGCCACCCGCTTCCCGTCGCCCACGCCAGCAGGCATGGCCGGCCGTTCCGTCCTCTTCCCCGAAGCGGATCCGGAGGATGAGCCGCACACCCCCCAACAGCCGCGCCGGTTCCAACGGTTCAGGCGACCTGTCGCGTATGTCGCGAGCGCCGTGGCCGGTGCTGTTTTGGTGACCGCGATCTATGGGCTCATCGGGTCTCGCCCTGGTGCGTCGGGCGCTCGGGCCGGCTCCGACTCTGCGCGCGCCGGCTCCGCGATCAACGACACGGCGGTATTGGACCACCGGGCCGACACGCTGGCACTCGCACTGTCCGCGTTCGATTTGCGCGCGCGCATGTTCGATACGCGCCGCATGTTGTGCCCCGGTTTGGCACAAGGCCTCCGGCAGGTGGAGGATGGATGGCTGTCGTACAACATGGCCCGCAAGGACCTGATGGCGGCTTCGGATCCGGCGCGCGATGCCCGTGACAAGAGCCTGTATGCGGACGTGCGGGCAGTGGAAGTGCGGTTCGAGCGTTCATCCTGCGCCCGGCCTTAGCGTGCGATCCGGCCTCGGAGTTCTCGCCCTCGCGTCGTTCGTCGCACCCCTGGCCGCACAGTCCCCGCCGCCCCTCGACAAGACGGAGCTGATCCGGCTCCTCACGAACCCGTTGTTTGCGCAGACCGAAGTGGCGGATGTCGTGCGCCGCAGCTGTCTCACCTTCCGTCCCACCGAGCGCGACTGGGCCGATCTGCGCAGCGCCGGAGCGGGTGGTGAGGTGATAGCCAGCGCGGCCGCCTGCGACACACGGCGCACGACCTCTTCGGCCGGTAACGCGGCGGTGAATGAAGAGCCGCCGCAGCCCATCACCGCCGTCGCGCTGCCCGGGGAGATCGTGATGACCGCGGGCAACGCCCCGAGTGTGCGCGTTCGGCTGAGCCGAGGACGTACGCCAGTCCGGCGCACGACGCTGGCGCTTCGTGGCACGACGGCGCTAGGTCTGCCGCGCGACGCCTCCGCGGTCACCGACGATAGCGGGATCGCCGTGTTCCGGCTCCCGAGCGTTTCCCGCGTGGGCTCACATCAGTTCGAAATCCGCAGCGGCAGCGGCGCGGCGTTGCCCGGCCAACCCGCAGTGCTCCTGTCGGTCAAATCGGCGCGGCCCAACCGTATTCGTGTGACGCCCGACTATATCGCGTTCCGGGGCGCTGACTCGACGACCACCATTGTTGCCGCGGTGACCGACTCCCTGGGGAATCCGGTCGCGGGGGAAGCCGTGGATATGAACGGCGGCGTCGGTGCTCCCATCACGGCAATCACCGATTCCGCGGGACGCGCCACGTTCACGCTCCTGGTGAATGGGGTGTCGCGCGGCGGGTCGGCCCAGATTCGGGTGCGCGGTCTCGCGCCGGTCGACGTAGAGATCTCGGCACCAGCCGGACTTTCGGGTGTCAACACCGGCTTCTTGCCCATCGCGTCTGCGTACGCGCCGGTCGGCAACGCGCTGGCCGACGCGTTGATCTTCCGGGCGCGCACGGTTCAGGGGGCCCCGGCCGCGGGTCGTACGGTCCGCTTCCGCGCCCTCAATGCGCGCGTCACACCGGAAACCGCAGTCCTCGACTCGACCGGACGCGTACGACTGGATGTTGTTCTGGGGATGCGGGCTGGCGAGGCTGCGGTGTTCGCGAGCATCGATTCCGTCGAGCGGGTCATGACGCTGCGAGCGGAGCCCGGCCCGATCGACTCGCTGATCCTCGATCGCAACGGCGAGGTGCTCAACGGGCGGGCCATCGTGGTGCAGGTCGGTGTGCCGTTCTCCCTGCGCCTGCGGGCCCGCGATCTGTACGGCAACGAGACGTCGATCGACGCACTCGGCCAGGCGCTGAAGGCTGGCCGCGCTCGACTCAACGTGCGCCAACAGGATCTTCAGCTGGTCAATCTCGAGGCGGCGGACTCAGCCGTCGTCGTGACGCTCAAGGCCGCGAGGGTCGGGACCTACCAGTTCGTCATCGGGAGCGGCATCACCGCCAACGTCCGGGTCGACGCGATTCCCAAGCCGTAGCGTCAGTCGGCCGCGGCCGGCTCCTCGACGGACGCCCGCTGTGCGCGGCGCTCGAGGCGATGCTGCAAGGTGTCGAGGTAGGTGTATACCACCGGCGTCACATACAGCGTGATGAGCTGAGAGAAGGCCAGCCCGCCCACGACGGCGAGTCCCAAGGGCCGCCGCGATTCGCCGCCCGCGCCCCAGCCGATCGCGATGGGCAGCGTGCCCATTAACGCCGCCATCGTCGTCATCATGATCGGCCGGAACCGCACGCTGCACGCCTCGATGATGGCGTCACGCGGCGACTTGCCCTCATTCCGCTCGGCATCCAGGGCAAAGTCGATCATCATGATCGCGTTCTTCTTGACGAGCCCTACCAGCATGATCACACCCACGAACGCGTAGACGCTCAGCTCGGTGCGGAAGATGAAGAGCGTGAGCAACGCTCCGAATCCCGCGAACGGGAGCCCCGACAGGATCGTGAGTGGGTGGATGAAGCTCTCGTAGAGGATGCCGAGCACGATGTAAATCACGACGACGGCGAGCAGTAACAGGAAGACGAGTCCCTGCTGGCTCGCCTGGAACGCCTGCGCGGTGCCCGAGAAACCGGTGCTGATTGTGGACGGCAGGGTCTGCCGGGCGGCTTCTTGTACGTCATTCACCGCGGCGCCGAGGGACACGCCGGGCGGCAGGTTGAACGAGAGGGTGACCGACGGCAGCTGGCCGCTGTGGTTCACACTGAGGGGTCCGACGTCATTCGACGCGGAGGCGACGGAGGTCAGCGGAATCAGTTTACCGGTTTGCGACCGCAGGTACAGCAGCTGGAGCGCCGACGGATCGCGCTGGTATTCGGGCAGCAGCTCGAGAATGACCCAGTACTGGTTGTTCGGCGTGTAGATCGTCGACACCTGGCGCGAGCCATACGCGTCGTACAACGCCTGTTCGATCTGCTGCACCGTCACGCCGAGGCTCGTGGCGCGGTCGCGATCGATCTTCACGCTCACCTGTGGGTTCTTGATCTGCAAGTCGGTGGTCACGTCCAGCAGGGTGGGGATGCCTCGCAGGACACGCTCGAGCTTCGCGGCGTTGTCGTACAGGGCGTCGATATCGGCGCTCTGCAGGGTGAACTGATACTGCGTCTTGGTCGACCGCCCGCCGATGCGGATGGAGGCGGGCACCTGGAGATACGTGCGGATGCCGGGGACGCTGTTGAGCTTGGGATTCAGCTCGCGGGCCACCTGATCTGCCGGCAGCCGTTGCGTGCGCGGTTTGAGCCGGATACTGAGCCGGCCCTGGTTCATCGTGCCGCCGCCGACCGACGACATGAAGTGCGCGACGTTGGGGTCGTGGCTCAGGATGTCGGCCACGGCCTGTTGGTGGTCGCTCATGTTGTCGAACGAGCTGCCTTCGAGCGTCTCGGTGGTCCCCTGGATCTGGCCGGTGTCTTCCGTCGGAATGAATCCCTTGGGGACGAGCACGAACAGCACCGCCGTTGCAGCCAGGATGCCCGCCGAGAAGACGAGCGCCAGAGGGCGGCGATCCATGACCCATGCCAGCGACAGCTCGTACCACCCCAGCGCGCGCTGGTACACCCGTTCGGTCGCTTCGTACCAGCGGCCGTGCCGCTCTTCCTTGGGGGGACGGAGGAAGCGGCTACATAGCATCGGGGTGAGCGTCAGCGACACAAACCCCGAGACCAAGATGGCAACGCCGATCGTGACGGCGAATTCGTGAAACAGCCTGCCGATGATGCCGCCCATGAGCAGCACAGGGATGAAGACCGCCGTGAGCGACAGCGTCATCGATAAGATCGTAAACCCGATCTCGCGGGCGCCGTCCAGCGCCGCCTGCATCGCCCGTTTCCCCATTTCCATGTGACGGACGATGTTTTCGAGCATCACGATCGCGTCATCCACCACGAAACCGACCGACAGGGTGAGGGCCATCAGCGACAGGTTGTCGAGGCTGTAGCCCATCAGGTACATCACCGTGAACGTGCCGATGATGGAAAACGGCAGGGCCAAGCTCGGGATGAGCGTCGCCGAGAGGTTCTTGAGAAAAAGGAAGATCACCATCACGACGAGGCACAGCGTGATGAGCAGCGTCAGCTGCACGTCGTTCACCGATTGGTGAATCGAGACGGACCGGTCGTAGAGCGTATTCACTTCGACCGACGCCGGCAGCTGTCCGGAGAGCGACGTGACCATCGCCTTCACCGCGTCCGCGACCTGCACGGTGTTCGTCCCGGGCTGCCGTTGAATCGCGAGCACGACCGCGCGCTTGCCGTCGTACCAGCTCGCGTTGCGGGAGTCCTGGACATCGTCGAGCACGCGTGCCACGTCCTGCAGACGCACCGGCGCGCCGTTCTGGTAGGTGACGGCGAGCTGCCGGAACTCCGGCGCGCTCGAGATCGAGCCGTCGGCCAAGACGGTGTACGCGCGCTGCGGTCCCCAGAGCGTTCCGGTCGGGAGATTAGGATTCCCGGCCGACACCGCCGCGGTCACTTCATCCAGCCCAATGCCGCGCGCCGCGAGCGCCTTGGGATCGACTTGAATGCGCACCGCGTATTTCGCCGAGCCGAACACTTGGACCTGCGCCACGCCACTGACTGTCGACAGGCGCTGCGCGAGGAACGTTTCGGCGTACTCGTCCAGCGCGGACAGTTGAAGAGTGCCGGACGTCAGGGCGAGGTACAGGATCGGCGAGTCCGCCGGATTCGACTTGTTGTACGACGGCGGCTGCATGCCGGGCGGCAGCTGCCGGAGCGTTTTGGAGATTGCCGCCTGCACGTCCTGGGCAGCGGCGTCGATGTCGCGCGACAGGGTGAACGTCAGCGTGATGTTCGTGTTGCCCAACGTGCTCGATGACGTCATGGCGTCGATGCCGGCGATCGTCGAGAACTGCTTCTCGAGCGGCGTTGCCACGGCGGCGGCCATCGTCTGTGGGCTCGCGCCCGGCAGGCCGGCCCCGACAGTGATCGTGGGGAAATCGACGTTCGGGAGGTCGCTCACCGGCAGCAGCCGGTACGCCATCAGCCCGAACATGAGGATGCCGAACATCACGAGCGTCGTCGCGACAGGACGACGAATAAACAGTCCCGAAAAACTCATTTCGGGTTCCCCGCCTCCGACCCACCCCCGCCGCCTACCGTCTCCGTGGTGGGACCGCCGCGGATGTCGACCTTCGCGTTGGGCGTGAGCCGCAGCTGGCCGTCGGTGACGACCAGGGCGCCTGCCGGGACGCCGGCGACCACGCTCAGACTGTCGAGTGTCCGCTCCACGGTCACCGGCTGCGTCGCGGCAGTGCCGTCGTTATTCACGACGAACACGTAGGTGCCTTGCTGGCCTTGCATCACGGCCTGGCTCGGGACGACGACCGCGTCGTTCTGCATGCCGAGGACGAGTGTGATTCTGACGAACTCGCCGGGCCAGAGGTTCCCATCGCGATTCTGGAAGCGGGCCTTGAGGAGCACGGTCCCCGTTGAGGTGTCCACCTGATTGTCGACGAACGAAAGAACGCCCTGAACGGTCGACGCGGAATCGCGCGCCGGCATCGCGATCGCCTTGAGCTCTTGCCCGGCGCGCTGGCGGATGGCGGGAAGGCTGATTGCTGGAACGGGGAAGCGCACCAGGATGGGGCGCATCTGTACGATCGAGACGAGCGGGTCGCTGCCGGCGCGCACGAGGTTGCCCTCATGGAGCAGCAGCCGGCCGGTGCGGCCCCCGATCGGGGCGCGCACCGTCGCATACTCGAGATTGAGCCGGGCGATTGATGCGGTGGCCGAGTCGGAACGCACCGCGGCCGCTGCCGCGTCGGCCGCCGACTGCTTCGCCTCGTAGTCTTCCTGCGTAACGGTATTGGTTGCCGCCAGAGTCTTGTAACGCGCCGCCTCGCGCGCGGCACTTTCGGCCTGCGTGAGGTCGCGGAGTAGGGCGCCCTCAGCCTGCTGCAACGCGGCGCGATAGGGACGCGGATCGATTTCGAACAGGATCTGGCCGGCGGCGACTTCGTCGCCCTCGCCGAAGTTGACGTGCAGGATCGTACCGTTCACCTGCGGCCTGACGTCGACGGAGCGGATCGGCTCGACTGTCCCCGTGGCTTCCAGCTCGTAGGGGAGGGCGCGACGCTCGGCCCGCGCCACACTGACGGGGACCTTGGGGGCGCTCCCGCCCGTGCGTGAGCCGCACCCGGCAGCCCCCCCGAGCGCCAGGCCTGCGAGGAAAAAGGTTCGGAAAGGCACGACTTCTATACGCATATCCTCCCCACGGCGTCATTTAGACCCTCGGGGCGGTGTTTTGGCTACCCCATCGGACGCTCCTAAACCTAGCGTCGTGCATGCTCGCACGCGTCCGCTCCGCCGCCGTCCTCGGGATTGATGCGTACCTGGTGGAGGTCGAGACCGACATCGCCAGCGGCCTGCCGACGTTCGTGACCGTGGGGTTGCCGCAGGGCGCCGTAAAGGAGGGCCGCGACCGCGTGTCAGCCGCCCTCGCCAACACCGGTTACACCTTTCCCCTCAAGCGCGTCACGATCAATCTGGCACCCGCCGACATCAAGAAGGAAGGCTCGGCGTTCGATCTGCCGATCGCGCTCGGCATTCTGGCGGCGACCGAGCAGGTGAGCGGGGAACGCCTGGGAAAGATCGCCGTGCTCGGCGAGCTCGGTCTCGAAGGCGCGATTCGACCAGTCAGGGGAGCCCTACCGGTTGCATTGGCGGCGCGGGCGGCCGGTGTGGAGGCGCTGATCCTGCCTCGCGAGAACCTTCCCGAAGCCGGCGTCGTGGACGGTCTGCAGGTACTCGGCGCTGGGTGCCTGGCCGAGATCGCGGATTTCCTCGATGGCAGAGCGGAGTTGTCGAGCGCCGCCGTGGATGTGGCGCGACTGTTCGCTGAGCGTGCCAAGGATGACGTGGACTTCGCCGAGGTGAAGGGGCAGGCGCACGCCAAGCGCGCGCTCGAGGTCGCGGCGGCGGGCGGGCACAACATTTTGATGGTCGGGCCTCCGGGGTCGGGGAAGACGATGCTCGCCCGCCGCCTGCCCACGACACTCCCCAAGATGAGTCTCGATGAGGCGCTCGAGACCACCAAGATCCATTCGGTCGCGGGGACGCTGCCGCTCGGCGAGTCGCTGGTGGCCCGGCGTCCCTTTCGCGCGCCGCATCACACGATTTCGGACGCCGGTTTGATCGGCGGCGGGTCGTATCCTCGGCCCGGCGAGGTCAGCCTCGCGCACGGTGGCGTGCTGTTTCTCGACGAGCTGCCCGAGTTCCGGAAGAACGTGCTCGAGGTGTTGCGCCAACCGATGGAGGATGGCGTCGTGACGATCGCGCGTGCGGCGATGAGTCTCTCGTATCCGGCGCGCTTCATGCTGGCGGCCGCGATGAATCCGTGCCCGTGCGGTTGGTTCGGCGACCCGCATCACAGCTGCGCCTGCGGCTCGCTCGTGGTGCAGCGCTATCTCGCGCGCGTCTCGGGGCCGCTCCTCGATCGCATCGACATTCATCTGGAAGTGCCTGCGGTGAAGTACAAGGCACTGACCGGCGAAGGTGGCGGCGAGCCGAGTGAGGCGATGCGTGAGCGGGTGGATCGGGCGCGCGTGGTGCAGCGCGAGCGGTTCGCCAACCGGCCAGGGATCTATGCCAACGCGCACATGGCGCCGCGCGATATTCGCGCGCACTGCAAGGTGTCGGACGGCGCCGATGCGCTCCTCAAGACGGCGATCACACGGCTCGGATTATCCGCCCGAGCGTATCACCGCATTCTCAAGATCGCGCGGACGGTCGCCGATCTCGACGAGGCCGCGTCGCTCGAGCCGAAGCATGTGAGTGAGGCGATCCAGTATCGCAGCCTGGATCGGCGGGGAGTGGCATAAGCCCGTCGCTCCGCGCACAACGGGGCAACGACGAGTCCGTCGTTGCCCCGTGTCCTGGTGCGGTCGGCCGAGCGCGCGCTAGAAGCGCACGTACACCGGGCCGCCCGTCTCAACCGAGAGGTCGGCGGCGCGCTGGAAGGCGTCGATCACCTGGGCCTCCGTCGGATTGGTGCCCACCTTGATCTCATGCCCGCCCGGAATTGCCGACCGCCCGCCCGACGCACACGTGGCCTTGATGCTCATCGGCGAGAAGATGCCACCGGTGAGAGCGCCGACGAGCATGTTCAGGAACGAGTGCTTCGTTTCAACCTTGGAGACGCCACTGGGGCATTGTGCCATGCTCGACACAGGTTTGGGCGGAACGAGGCCCCAGAGCCAGCCGGCTGCCCAGTCCTGCTTCACCACCGCCGTGCCGGCCGGCAGGCCGGTCAGGAGCGTCGCGTGGTAACAGGCGGGGAGGGCGATCAACAGCGAGACAACGGCGAGCTTCAACAACCGGGACATGGGTACCTCCTGACCGGCGGGGGAATGGTAGGAAGGCAGAAGGTGACGGCACCGCCGGCGGGGCCAGAAGATGAAGCGCGGGCCAGTGCGCCGCTAGACCGAAATCATCCCGTCCGCGCCCGTTAACAGCTGATACGCGCTCTTGATCTGCTGCGGTTGACCGACCACGACGAGCACATCGCCAGCGTCGAGCTCGAAATCGGGGCTGGGCGTCGCCACGTCGCTCCCCCCACGCCGTACAGCGAGAATTAGCGCGCCGGTTTTCGAACGGAGTCCCGTGTCGGCGATCGACTGACCCACCGCCGGCGCATTTAGGCTCAAGATGATACGCTCGACGTGCATCTGCGGCATCGCGCCGAGCGCGCCGCTCAGCGTGAGCCGCGGGCGGGTACCGGGCCGCAGGGCCTGGTAATGCGACGCCCGAATCTCGCTCACCAGCCGCTCGATCTCATCGCGCGGCACGTTGTAACGCGCCAGCACACGCGAGAAGATCTCGATCGATGTCTCGAACTCTTCGGGGATGACGACGTTCGCGCCGAGGCGGGTAAGCTCGGGAATCTCGACGACGTATCGCGTGCGCGCGATGATGTACACCTGGGGATTGAGCGCGCGCGCCACCCGCACCATCCGCCGCGTCGCCGACGGATCGGAAATCGCGATGACAAAGAGCCGGGCGCGGTCGATGCCGAGGGCGTGGAGAATCTCTTCCCGCGTCGCGTCGCCGTAGAACGCCGGCTCGCCTTCCGAGCGTGCCTTGCGCACGGTCTGCGCGTTCAGCTCGACGATGAGATAGGGCGCGCTGATCGAGCGCAGCGCGGCCGTGAGGTTGCGGCCGTTGAGACCGTACCCCGCAACAATGACGTGGTCCTTGATCTGCTCGTGGATCGGAGCGAGGCCGCGGGGCCGGAAGCCGGGCAGCAGCCGGTCGAGCGGGACGATCTTCTCGAGGGCGTCGAGGATCGTCGGACCGCCCTGCAGCAGGAACGGAGTCACGAGCATGGTGATCACCGCGACGCCGAGGAATTGTTGATACAGCAGGTTCGGCAGCAGCCCCGCGACTCGCCCCTCTTTCGCGAGCACGAACGAGAATTCGCCGATCTGCGACACGGCGACACCCGCGAGCAGCGCGACGCGGCCGGAATATCCCAGCAACGCGGGGCCCACCGCCGCCGATAGCGTCTTGCCACCCATGATCACCGCGACGGCAACGAGCGTGAGCACGATGTGGTCGCGGATGACGTCGAGCTGGACGAGCATGCCGACCGCGACGAAGAACAGCGAAATAAAGACGTCGCGGAACGGGATCAGCTCCGCGAGCGCCTGGGGGCCGTAGTCCGATTCCGAAATGATCAGTCCGGCGAGGAACGCGCCCAGCGCGAGCGACGCGCCGGCCGCCGCGGTGCCGAGGGCGGTCAACGTGCCGATGAGGATCACCGCGATGAGGAACAGCTCGCGGCTGCGCGTCTTCAGGATCTCCGACAGCGCCCGCGGCACGATGGTCCGTGCGGCGATAATCACAACGATGACGACGAGCGCCGCCTTGCCGAGTGCAATGAGGAGCCCGGTTACGCCGCCCTCGGCCTTTCCGGCGAGGAACGGGAGCACGAGCATGATCGGCACCACGCACAGGTCCTGAAAGATCAGGACACCCGTCGCCAGACGGCCATGCGGCGCGTCGATCTCGCCCTTGTCCGTCATCACCTTCAGTACGATGGCGGTGCTCGAGAGCGCGATCAGGAATCCGAGGAACAGCGCGAGGCGCCAGCTGCCCAGAAACGCGAGTCCCGCCGCCAGCGTCGCCAGGATGGTGAAGCCCATCTGGGAGAACCCGCCCACCAGGATCTGGCGGCCCATTTCCTTGAGCCGGCTCAGCGAGAATTCGATACCGATCGTGAACAACAGGAGGATGACGCCGACTTCGGCGAGTCCTTCGACGTCCTTGGCGTCGGACACGAATCCCAGCGCGTTCGGGCCGAGCAGAATGCCCGCGACGATGAAGCCGGGCAGCGCGGGCAGCTTGAGCCGGTAGAAGACGAGAATGACCAGCAGCGAGCCGGCAAAGATGACGGCGAGGTCGCGCAGGATATGGAGCTGTTCCACGGTGGCCTAAAACTAGGAGGCCCGATAACTTTGGCCACCGTGCGCGACTGGTTACAAAACCGCATTGGCTTGAGCCCCGCGGTGCAGATGCACCTGCTGGTCACGATCGTCGTGATCGCGGGGCTCTGGATCATCGAGCGACTCGTTCTCGCGGTTGTCTACCGGCGGGTCACCGATCCGTGGTCGCGCTATCGGTGGCGCAAGAGCCTCACCTACGTGACGCTGGCGATCGGCGTCGTGGTGATTGGCCACGAATGGGTCGAAGGGTTCAAGTCGATCGCCACGTTCCTGGGCCTCGTCTCGGCCGGCATCGCGATCGCGCTCAAGGATCCGCTGACGAACCTGGCCGCTTGGGCGTTCATCGTGTGGCGGCGCCCCTTCGACGTCGGCGATCGCATCGAAATCGCCAAACACCGGGGCGATGTCATC